>Ga0172379_10008446_pt1 | contig 12959 bp, 12 predicted proteins | sample GrowelOW334metaG_FD_119756 | JGI IMG/M metagenome (GOLD analysis project Ga0172379, IMG submission 119756) | Groundwater microbial communities from an aquifer near a municipal landfill in Southern Ontario, Canada - Groundwater well OW334 metaG | ecosystem: Environmental > Aquatic > Deep... | reverse complement strand
TATCTAGACCGGCAATGAGATTGAGCAAAGTACTCTTGCCGCAGCCACTGGCACCCATAAGCGAAACAAACTCACCCCTGGCAATGTTAATCGTGACTGCACTCAGTGCTTTGACCTGATGCTCACCGTAGGTTTTAGCCACTGCCTCGATTTGCAAAAGTTGGGAATTTGGTGAAGATGCCATTGAAGACCTATCCAAAACATATGTATCTGTATGCAAAAAAATTCTTTATTCAACACATTGTAGCCAGCCGAGAGGATCTTTTCCCCAATTTCGGCACTTACCTCAAAAGAAAGTAGAATAGGCAAATGCTTTCTCATTCAAAAACTAGGCCAACCAATTCTGGGCTGACAATTCCAGCAGACTTTGTTGCCGCCCAAGAGCCACTATTGAATGATTTGCAGTTTCGCTATCCGATGCGAGGGTATCAGCGCGAAATACTCGACCTCGTCGATCGCAAATTGGCCCAGGGCGAACGCGAAATTCACATCGTCGCTCCACCAGGTGCTGGTAAAACGATTATTGGCCTGCAAATGATCAGCACTCTCAAGTGTCCAGCTTTGATTCTCTGCCCCAACACCACTATTCAGTCGCAGTGGGGTGGCAAGCTCGACTTGTTCTTGCCGCTAGAGAGTGATTTGCATCAGAATGGCGATAAGTTGCGCTTAGAGCAGCTGCTTGGCACCCAAGACGATAAGCCGCTCAAGCCCATCACTGTTCTAACTTATCAGGTTCTATCTACCCCTGGGCGAGAACAAGAATATCTAGAAAAGCTAGCTCATAATTCGTGGGTTAAAGAACTAATAAAGGGTCGCTCGGGGGGCACGGGCGAAGCCGAGTTGCGAATTCTTGAAATTTTCCAAAACAACCCTAAAGCCTATCAAAAAGAAATTTCGCGTCACGTCAGCCGCTTGCGTAAACGTTTGGCCGAAGAGATGGATTTAGCCGAAGTGCTGCACCCCAATGCCATAGAGCTTCTACAGACTCTCAGGCGGCAAAAATTTAAACTTGTGCTCTTTGATGAATGCCACCATTTAACTGATTATTGGGCCGCTATCATGCAGCATCTGATTAAGCATCTTGACAATCCGGTGGTAATTGGCCTTACAGGCACGCCACCAGAAAAGAAATCGGCCAGCCAAGAATTGCGGTATCTCAGCCTGGTCGGTGACATCGACTATCAGGTACCTACTCCGGCCCTTGTAAGAGAGAAAGGCTTGGCGCCTTTTCAAGATCTTGTCTACTTTGTCGAGCCCACAAAGAAAGAATTTGATTTTCTCTCAGAGCAGCACCTTGAATTTCACCAGTTAATTGAAGAGTTGTGCGGCAGTGAATATCTGGCAGCTAGATCTAGTGGTCCGGCCATCGAGGCCGCTGCTACTACTTTTTCGTTCAATCAGGCTGACTACGACAATCACAACGATAAAGATAGTGCCAAGTCAATGCACACAGGACAACTAGTGGTCTCTGGCAATGCCGCCGAAGCATCAATTGAACCTGTCAAAATCAAATATCCGCCGCTCACACATTACATTTTCGACTACAGTCAGCGCATAGAAAGCGAACAAGGCTTTAGTAAGTTTTTCGCGAAGAATACTGAGATCGCTTCAGCTCTGCTGCGTGCGATATACAAGCTCGGCCTACCACACCCTCGCGCATTAGAGTTTTCAGAGCAACTAACCCAGCCGACTTTAGAAGACTGGATGATTATCATTGAAGATTTTGCCTCTCAGAAATTGAAGTTAAGCAATTCTGACAAGGCGCACAAACTATATGAGCGCATCAGATCTGCCACGCGCAAGCTTGGCTATGCCATTACTGAACAGGGGCTGCGCAAGCAAGCATCACCGGTTGATCGTGTTTTAGCTTTCAGTGAGGCTAAACCAAAAGCGGTGGCAGAGATACTCACCCTAGAATATCGAGTCTTGCAAGATCGTTTAAGAGCAGTAGTTGTTACCGACTTTGAGAGCATGTCGGCCACAGCAGTAAAAGGTGTTCTCAATCAAGAATCAGGCGGCGCCATTGCTGCCATGCGCATACTTTTAGGTTCGGACATTTCCGCTTATCTTAACCCCTGCATGGTTACTGGCTCGCACTTGTTAGTGGATAACCGCATTAAAGATCAATTTTTGCAGGCGGCCCAAGAGTTTATAAACGAAGCCGGATACAAATTCGAACTCACTCTTACTAGTAAACCCGGAGATCTCTTCTCGGCCCTGTCTGCCACATCATCAGCCTGGGAATCAAGACTCTATGTAGCTTTGAGTACAAGTCTATTTGAGCGCGGTATCACCAAATGTTTGATTGGCACGCGCGGACTATTTGGCGAAGGCTGGGACAGTCAGGCACTAAATACTTTAATCGACTTAACTACCACCACCTCTCCAGTCTCAGTCAAGCAGCTGAGAGGCCGCTCTATTCGAATTCAAAATGATGCACTGGGCTTAAGAAAAGTTGCTAACAATTGGGATGTTGTTTGTATTGCACCAAGCCTAGAAAAAGGCTTGAACGACTATCAACGTTTTGTGCGCAAACATGAGGGTTATTTTGGTATCTGCGACGACGGCCAAATCGAATGTGGTGTGGGCCACGTCCATCCTGCTTTTTCAGAATTGACTCCCGCTCAGGTTTTCGCCTCTATTGATACATTTAACGAAGAAATGGCCGCCAGAGCATTAGTGCGTGATCAAATTTATGACCTATGGAAAATAGGCGAGCCCTACAAGAATCGCTTGTTTGACTGCATTGAAGTGGCCAAATTGCGCAAGATGGCACTGACACCGCCGCACATACGCTACAACAGCAAATACAAAGAGCATGCTAAGCAAATGCGCGCAGCTCTCAATGGAGTGTGGGGCGAATATTTCGCTATCGGAAGCTTGATATCAGCGGCGGTGGCGTTCTTCCTCACTGGCTTAGGCCCTCTGGCCTGGACAGCTGTGCTACCAGCAATAACTGCAACATTTTTAGCTTCGCTCAAGAGAAAGGCCCTCTTCACCAGTCTGCAAAAAGAAATGTGCCAACCTAACTCGCAAGAATCGTCATTACTTGATATTGCCTATGCTGTTCTTGCTGCGCTACAGCAAATTAAACTGATACCGCGAACAGTGACCAAAGAAAATATCCACGCCACAGTGCGCAGCGACGGCAGCTACCGAATTTTCATCGACACAGACTCTGTTACAGATACTGATACGAGCAAATATTTCAATCAGTCACTAAAAGAAGTGCTTTCACCACTTTCAAACCAGCCGTATTTAATTGCCAAGTATGAATTTGCCTTGGCCAATATTATGAGCCCGAAAGATAGTGACCGCTTCTTTCGTCAATATATAAGTGGAAGAGCAGAGCCACGTATTGGCAGCTATCATGCAGTGCCTAATTTACTAGCCCGTTCTGAAAAAGGAAGGCTGGCTTTTCAAGAAGCTTGGAACAAATACGTAAGCCCGGGTTTCGTCATCGGTACCGAGACAAAACCCGAGCTATTAAACAAATACTTTGGTATTGGACCTAGTCTGGCTCAAAGATTGCTCTGGGAATAAATCAGAACAAATTTGATAACTAGTCTTTCATGTGCGATCTAAGCAGAATTGATGACAACAGCTCGAATGCTTCTTCGTCGAATGTGTTATTCGTCAAAGCTTTTTGCAAAGCTGCTTTCTCTTCTTCTGAGACTACACCGTCAGCCATAACCAACTCGCGAATAACCTTTGCCTCGTATTTCGAGACCTTATTGTCATCTGCAAGGACTTCCTTAAGGGCATCTTCTAATGATCTGGCCACGCTTGCGCCTCCTAATGCGAACTTTAAGTTGAGATTATACTTAATGCGAGATAGAAAAGGATAAGGTCTGATGGAAGCAAATACAACAAAACTTGAAATAACACCACTGGAGCTGAAAAAACGGCTGGATGCAGGCGAAAAACCATTCATCCTTGACATCAGAGAAGCCCACGAAGGTGAAATCGCTACTCTTAACAACTCGGCACTGATACCGATGGGTGAACTAGCTCAACGTTTTCAGGAGCTCAATGAGTTACAGGAGCAGGAAATAATTATCTATTGTCGCTCTGGTGCTCGCTCCGATCGTTGTGCCAATTTTCTACGTGGCCAGGGCTTTAAGAACGTTGTCAATCTCACTGGTGGAATTCTGCGCTGGGCAGATGACGTTGACCCAAGCACGACCAAATACTAAAACCAATACCGGAGACTTGACATGGTTGCCATTAACTGTGCCCACAGGCTAGTTCTAATAAAGACCTTGCTAATACTCGTTTGCTCGATTGCTGGCAGTCTTGGTTGGCAACAAGCAATTGCCCAGCAAAGTTCAAATCAAATAGCGCAGCCAAATGAACCTGTAAAAGAAAAAGGCCCTGACGAAGTACTATTCGAAACAGCGCCGAGCGAGCCAAAGGCGAAGAACGATGAGAGTTTACCGATCAAAATCGACGGCACAGAAGTTTTTCGAATCCGGCACAGTGTCGGTCCCTATTCCATTCCTACTCGTATCGAAAACATCGAAAGCAAGCTAAAAAAAGCAAAGAGCAGCGAGAACTATCACGATTTAGTCGAGAACATTAAGGCCATCAATCAACACAATGTCGCTGAAATCATGCTGGGCAGCGAGCCTTTGGTCATTGTTTCAGATCTAGATGCCAAAGCTGAAGGCCTAAGCGATCGCATGGTCTTAGCTGAACGTCAGGCAGCTGCTCTAAAAAGAGCACTGCTATTAAGTATCGAATCTCATCGTCCTGGCAGCCTACTTCTGGCAGCCGGCCAAACTGCTGTCTCAGCAATAGCACTTATGCTCTCGCTGATGTTTTTGAATTGGTTGTTTCCCAAAATCTACCACTGGATAGAAATAGCTAAAGGGAAACAAATTAAGTCTCTGCGTATTCAGAATGCCGAACTCATTTCAGATCATACTTTTGCCGACATCATTATTGGCGTATTGCGAGTTGTCAGAGTCGCCACTGTAATTGCCCTTTTGGGCATCTTCATACCTTTGGCACTGAGCTTCTTCCCCGAAACCAGACCAATAGCCAATGACATTGTCGACTGGGTCGTCCAACCAGTAGTAGGAGTAGCACTACCGGCAATACTGGCATATTTGCCAAATGTTTTTGTCATTATCCTCATTGCCATTACCACCTATTATCTTGTGGTTTTCGTCCACTTTCTCTTCAGCGAGGTCGGACGCGGCACTATCACCATCTCAAACTTTGACCCAGAATGGGCTGACCCCACTTTCAAGATCATTCGTTTTCTTGTCATTGCCTTCGCTTTCGTCTTGAGCTTTCCCTATTTGCCCGGCTCAGGATCCCCTGCTTTTCAACAAGTCTCTATTTTCTTAGGCGTACTCTTTTCATTAGGTTCTAGCGGGGCGATATCACATTTGGTGGCGGGCGTCTTTCTCACTTATACCGGTGCTTTCAAGTTAGGAGACCGAGTCAAAATCTCAGATGCCGTCGGAGATGTCGTCGAGAAAACTCTGCTTGCCACTCGCATTCGTACAATTAAGCAAGAATACATAACTATTCCTAATGCGCTCGTCTTAAGCAGCCATATCATCAACTACAGCTCATCATCGGCCAACACCGGATTGATCTTACATACCGCTGTCACCATAGGTTACGAAACTCCCTGGCAGGAAGTAGAGGCAGCGCTCATAGCTGCGGCCGTGGCTACTGAAAATATTTTGCAAGAGCCGAAACCCTTTGTTTTGCAGACAACACTAAATGACTTTTCTGTCAGTTACGAAATTAATGCATTTACAAACAAGCCACAAATTATGGCCGTGACATATTCAGACTTGCATCGCCATATCCAAGACCACTTTAATCAAGCTGGTATTGAGATTATGTCGCCTCACTACACCACTTTACGTGATGGCAACCGCACTACCATTCCCCCAAAGTATCTGCCCAGCGATTACACAGAGCCAACTTTTGGCGTCAAAGTAAAGTAATATGGGCCCATTATAAAGAGAGGACTGAAAATGGACTTGCTTAAGGGATTCAAAGGCAAAGGTCTTAACATCAAGAAGGCTGCGCCAGGTATGTCGTCGCAATCACTCACTACAAGCCAGGAAGCCCTTCAAACTGCGGTCAAAACTCTCCAGGCCGGCACTAAAACAGCAGCTTTTCGTATCGATCAGCTCAAACAGCACGGCCGCGGGTCGCTAGCATACTCGTCGCTGCAAGCTGGTATGAAGTACTACATGAACGAGAAACTGGGTTATTGTGCCTATGTTCCCCTTACAGATAGTGAAGATTCTGTCTGTGTCTTAGCTGATCCAATATGCAGCAAAGAAAACCTAAGAGCTTTTCTCGACGCCTTTTTGCTCGACAAAAAAGATCCAATTTTCTTGCATGCCTCACGTGAAACAGCAGAAATTCTCAACGAGCGCGGATTCTCTGTCAATGAACTAGGCGTAGAAACAGTTATCGAGATTCAGAATTTCACTCTTTCTGGCAACAAAAAGCAGGGCTTGCGTCAAGCTCGCAACAATGCAAAAAAAGACAATTTGGTCTGCAAAGAGGTGTTGTCGTCTGACCCTGATATGCGTAAAGCATTTAGAAAAATCAGTGAAGATTGGATGAAGCAAAAAGTGATGAGCGACAGCGAAATGCAGTTCATCGTCCGTCCTATTGTTTATGTCGACGAAATAGATGTGCGCAAATTTGTTGCCTTAAAAGACGACGTTGTCGTGGGCTTTATCATTTTTGACCCGATGTACGAAGATGGCAAAGTGAAGGGCTACATTGCCAACCATTTACGCAGTAACCTTGATCGCTCATATTCAGTGGTCGATTTCATCTTGCTTGAAGCGATGGAAATTTTTAAAGCTGAAGGCAAAGAAGAGATTTCACTCGGTCTGTCACCTTTAGCAAAAGTTGACGACAGCGAAGAATTTCGCCATAGCAAATTATTGAGCGCCCACTTCAAATACTCCTTTGAGAAAGCCAACTATCTCTATAACTTCAAAAACCTCTATCGCCACAAAAGCAAATACCGACCTGAATTGCCTGGCGCCCATGAAGAGAAAGTCTATTGCTGCATGAAGACTCGCTTTTTGCTAGTTCGTATTTATGATGTCTATAACGTTTTGGGATTCCACCCAGTCAAACAAATCATCTCGCATTTTGGTAAGGCAATGACTGCGCGCCTGCGCAATTTCAAGCCAGCCAAAGAGCAGACTGATACAAAAGAGGCTGAGCCTCAAAGTAGCGAATCTTAAAGAGGGAAAATATGGCCGGGCGCCAAGACAACACGATCAAGCTGCCTGACGGACGCACCCTGGGCTACTCCGAATTTGGTGCCGCTGAGAGTGGGGCAAAGCCACTGCTGTACTTCCATGGTGGCATAAGCAGTCGCTTAGACATAGAGTTTGCCCATGATTATTGCCTTGAAAACAACATCAGGATAATAGCCCCAGACAGGCCAGGCATTGGCATTTCGGCACCACAGCCGAAACGCAGCCTGCTTGATTGGGCTAGCGATGTTGAACACCTATTAGACTACTTAAAAATTGAGTCTTTGCCGCTACTTGGTTGGTCACTGGCAGGCCCTTATGTCTGGGCTTGCGCTTACCAACTTCCGGCTCGCTTCAATAAGATTAGCACTGTTGGTGGTGCCTCACCAATCTTGCCACCAGTTACTATTGATCAGATTGGTTTGCTAGCCGACCGCATGCTTTTGACTTGCCCGCCTCCTTTAGAAACTATTTTGGCTGCCAGCCTAGAAGCGAGCGGCAAGCTGCCGGCGCCCACCATGAAGTGGATTTTGGAAAATGAGCTGAGCGAAAATGACAAAGCGATAGTGCAAGAGCTATCGGTCGAAGCGGCAACTGACTTTATTTTCGAGTCTACCCGTCAAGGTGGTATGGGAATAGTCGACGACTATAGAGCTGTGGCTCAAGACTGGGGCTTTGATGTTAGCTCTATCAAAGGCGATGTCACACTCTGGCAAGGTGATCAAGACAATCTCTGCCCACTGACAATGACCGATTATTTGAAAGAGCGTATGCCTCACGCGATAGTTCATATCGTGCCCAATCGCGGCCATTTTCTTCTGCATAAGATGCTTGACGAAGTACTGACGCCAATGTTTTCATAGCTATTTAGTAGCCATTATTTTAACTACCAGCTTCAATGGCTTTTCTGATGTTAGCTAAAGGTGCGCTATCGTCAAAGACAATACCAGTGCCTACCTTCTTGATGCCCAACTGTTTCCATAAGCTGGCCAAATCAACCGATTTAGGCTCATGGGCCATCTCTCGATAGCGCTTAGTCAGAACATCTAAGCCTATAGACTTATCTCCAGCTGCTAGTGCTTGGCGTGCGCTCCAATTTGAACGCGCTGTGCCACCACCACTGGCAATACCACGCAAAGCATGCTCTAAGCCATACTTGTTTGCTGTCTTCTGGCGAATTTCAATGTCTGCAAGAAGGCAATAAATCGCCCCGCCCCAATAAGTCCTTCCCCAAGATCCGCTGTTATTGAGGCCACCATCACCGGGCTTCGGCAGGCCAGCGGGGGCATGTCGCACAAGATCTTCCCAGACTTCTTCAGCACTAACCATACCCATCCGCAAGCGACCAATGGGTTCTTCGTAGGTGGCAATTCCTTCAGCTAGCCACCGTTTTGACCGTTCGACTATAGGAAAACCTAGATGTAGCATTTCATGAGTTAGGGTCCAGCTCTGATTTAGAGTCTCCCGGCTGGTATCGCGCCCCATAGAAATTTCAATCAAGCCATAGTCGGCCTCATCATCATAAGTGCTAGTGGCAAAGCCAACTTGGTGGCCATCGGTAGCCTCAATTCTTATAACTGTACGTTTGACCGGAATCTGTCCATATATTTTTCCCACAGCTAAAGCGGCATCGCTGACATAGGCCCGCAGGTCAGATTGCGAAATATTGAGCTTGCCGCTGACCGTGACGAGAACCTTTTGACCAGCAAACAGAAATTCGAGGTTATTGCCGCTCGCCCGTTCAGAATAAAGCCGTGCTTGAACTGGCTCATAACAAACCAGCAACAGAGCCAAAACTAGAGCTAACAAGACAAGCTTTTTTAGGTACATATTTTCAGTGTATTAGTTTTCAACAGCCTCGGCCCAGAAAACTGCAAGAACTGGAAAAATATTCCGGCTTAGCGTACCTTTTAGCATTGAATCGTAGAAAGGGGCATCAGAGTTATATGGTTACACTTGAAAGCGCAAGAAAAATAATTGCAGCGGCTGAGGCTAAAGCAGCCGAAATAGGCCAACCCATGAACATTGCAGTGGCTGACGCTGGCGGCAACCTGGTTGCCCATGTCCGTATGGATAACGCCTGGCTGGGTAGCATCGATATTTCAATCAAAAAAGCTTACACATCCCGCGCATTTGACATAACCACCAAAGACTTAGCCACCCACAGCCAATCTGGTGGGCAGTTCTTTGGCATCAATGCCTCTAATGATGGAAAAATCATGATTTTTGCCGGTGGCATCCCGCTTAAGAAAGACGGTAAAGTCGTTGGCGCAATAGGCGTCAGCGGTGGCTCCGGCGACCAAGACCACGCTGTGGCTGAAGCCGGCGCAGCAGCCTTCTAGGACATCAAGTTAAAAGGAGACTTAGAGATGCCAAAACTAACTGACATTGTCGACACAAAACTGAAGAAATTTATTAAGAGCCCGACCATGGTTTTGCAAGAAATCTGCCCTGCCGATGACGTTTCGCAGTCAATAATCGAGCATTCTAACTATCGCTATCAGCTCACCTCAATGACAGCGCTTACCGTTGGTCCGCACGGCGGCCGTATGCTTCTGATTTACGCCTATCAAGGTGGCGCTGTTAACGTTCAGTAGTAGTTAATAGCGTTCAGTAGTTCATAACATGCAGTAACCGCGGCAAATTAAGCGGAATACATCTTTTCAAGCTTTATGTGTGGTTTAATAGCCTCCTGACAATCGCTGACGGGCATTTCTTTGAAGATCAATAAAACTGCCACCGCCTTACTAGCTTTTTTGGCTATCAACCTCACTTTGGCCGGAAATGGCCTCAGTGCCTCTGGTGAGTCAAAAAAAGACGCTATTCAAAAGTCGCTGGCTGAAGCCTCAACCGAGTTGCAAAAGCAAGCTGGCAGAGAGCCGGTGGTATTGATTGGTTCGTCGCTTATCCTCGCCCCTCTTTGGAGCGTCGATGTGGCCGACGGGGCATTTTTCAAAGACTGCATGCAGCACCACACCAGCAGCCACCTTGCCAAACTTATAGAGCGACCGGTGGTCAGTCTGGCCACGGCAGGCCAATTCGTATCAGATACCTACTTAATAACTGAAAAGCTACTAAACGAAAAGCATCATCCAAGCGTGCTTATCTATGGTGTTGCACCTAGAGATTTTATGGATGATACCACCGGTGGTTTAGCAATGACGTCGGTATTCGACTCTCTGGTTGAAACAAAAGACTTTCCCAAAATCGACAAATTGTTCTTTAACAATTTTGATGAGCGGGGAGATTTTGTCCTCAATCGCAGTGTATTTCTCTATCGCAAACGCGGACGCTATCAAGCCAAAGTTCAAGATTTTGCTGCTAAAGCCGAAGACAAAATCTTAGCGCGATTACCTCAGACAAAAGACACTGAGGCGAAAGTAGCTAGCAAGACTGCTAATCAAGATCCACTAGCAAACTTTTTGTTGGGTGGCGATCGCGATGCTGTGTGGAAACAAAGCATTGAAGAGTATGCTAAGCGATACAAGCGCTTTAACGCTAAACAATTCGAGAAACAGAAAGAATGTTTCCGCGCTCTAACTGCACTTTGTGCCGAGCGCAATATCAAATTATATGTTGTTGCCATGCCACTCACCGACGACAACAGAAAACTAATGCCGCATGGTCTATATCAGCAGTACATAAGCTTTGTCAAAGATGCCACCAGCGAAGCAGCAGTTCCTTTTCTAGATCTGCAAAACTCAAATCTATATGACGAAAGCAATTTCTATGACACCGTGCACTTGAATAGCAAGGGCGGTCAACGCTTTCTCAGCACAATTTCAGGACTAGTAAAAGAAGAACACTCACTCGCCACGGGCAAATCAACGGCCAAGACTTATTGAGTTGCAGATCTCTGCAAATTCGCCTTCTAGTCGGGTCACCAACTGTGCCACTGACGACCAGTCTGGGCTAGTATTTCCGGCAGCCTTTTCAATTTCAAGGCACGTCTGAGCCATATCATCGACAAACACTGATTGGCAGACCCCTCTTAAACCGCGTGAATTATGCAACAGGCGCCGCTGATCTTGATTGTCGGCAGACTGTCTGACTTTGCTCAACTCAACTCCACCACTACCGCAAAACAGCTCTAGAATCTGTGCAGCTTGCTCTTCTCCGAACTCCTGTGTTAGGCAATCTCGTAATTGAATATCTCTGGTTGAAGCCATGGTCACCTCGGCTTAAGGCACACCTTAATATGCCTGCCCTGTGGACTGTCTAAGTGTTCTAAAGTTCCCGTCCGCGCGAAAAAGGTGAAAATATTTCTTCGACACCGCCATTGCCACGCTTTTTACGGGCAGCAGTGGTGCTGGCCGGTGGTCTTACAGTAGACCAGCCGCGCAATTTTATGCCCTTCTTGTTCAGAGTCAGCAAAGCTTTATTACTTACTTCTGTTGAACGCAAATCGATATAGCGCAATTTGGGCATCAAGGCAAAGGTCTTTAAGGCTTCATCAGTGATTTCAGGATTGCTTCCAACACCTAAGACCTCCAGATTTTTGCAGCCAGCAAGAACTTCGATATCTTTATCACTGAGGCGGTTGTGCGAGATATTGAGATTTTCCAAAGCCGGTAGGTTGCAAAAATAACGCAGTTCTGACTTCTTGAAACCAGTGTTGTTGACACCAACGAATCGCAATTTCTTCAGGCCAGTCAAACTCTTGAGAAAAGTACCATCAATTTCGGTTGAAAACAGGGCAATACATTCGAGATTGACTAAGGTCTTGAGTTGCTTGAGCGATTGATCGTTGATCTCTGCTTTTTCTAGATCAATAGCTCGTATACCAGTGAAGCGAGCTAAATAAGCCAAAGCTGGATTACCCAAATTATCTTCGCTGGTCGCCATCGACATATAGTGAAAGACAACATAGTCAAAACTATTAGCTGGCAGCCCATCTAGGATATGAGGGTTGGTAAAAAAATTATGGTTTGGAAAAAAGATGACAAATTTATTGGCTGGTATGTGAATTGTGCCTTGAGCCTTTTTATTGACCGATTTGTCTGTCAAACTGTCACTGATATCATCGACATTGAAGCAAGCTTTGCTCAGAACTGCTATGCCACCAGCAGAAGTGTTAGGGGGAAAGTTCAAAGTTCGAGCCGGCATGGGCAGAGTCTGCATGGTCGGCCAAACGGGAAAGGGTTTGGAGACCTGCGCTACACAGGGATTTAGAACCACAAGCTGCATTAACAACATAGACAAAACATGGCAAGCAATCAATTTAGATCTTGATTTGGAAATGGCCCGCACTATGAATTATCCCTAGGCACTAACCAAATCAGTTTACCGCAGCTTGAGCTTTAGTGATAGCGCCATTACTGTGGATTGTCTCCTCCATCTCTTTTACTTTCGGCTTGTAACTATAGAACCATGGCCACCAATGCCTTAGACCATTGCGGTACATAGCTTTTGAGGCTTTCTCGGCAGACCATTGATGGGCTGACATACCGTAAACTGCGGCATAAAATTGGGTGCGGTCACGGGCGACTTGGTCACAAATGTAAATAGGACAATTGTCGGGATTACGAATAATGGCTAAGAACTTGTTGATATTCTCATCGCTCGGTGGTCCAAATAAGCCTGTAGGAATGTGCTCATAGTTAAGGCCCAATTCTCTCGCTTTCTTTTCGCGACCTTCCAATCGATTGAGTCTACAGTTAACGATTGTTTTGACACCACGCTTCTTCAATCTTTCCATTTTGG
>Ga0172379_10008445_pt1 | contig 12959 bp, 10 predicted proteins | sample GrowelOW334metaG_FD_119756 | JGI IMG/M metagenome (GOLD analysis project Ga0172379, IMG submission 119756) | Groundwater microbial communities from an aquifer near a municipal landfill in Southern Ontario, Canada - Groundwater well OW334 metaG | ecosystem: Environmental > Aquatic > Deep... | reverse complement strand
GCCGCCCAAATGGCGCGCGAACCGGAACTTTTTTTCCAAACCCTGATCCGGAAAAAACCGCGCTGATTTAACGCCAAAACACCTCTTTTCACGCATTGCGCGGGATTATTACCCGTATTCCGGCATTATGGTATAATCACTACTGAAATAGGAGGAAGTTTATGCGAATAGGAATACCCAGGGAAATAATGCCCTATGAAACAAGGGTCGCGGCGTCGCCGGAAACGGTGAAAAAATTTATCGTGGCCGGCTTTGCCGTAAGCGTGCAAAGCGGCGCGGGAACTGCTTCGTCATTCTCGGACGAGGATTATAAAACCGCCGGCGCCCAGATAACCGCGGACGCGAAAGAACTTTACGCGGGAGCGGATCTGGTCCTCAAGGTCAAAAAACCGTCCCCTGAAGAAATAAAAATCATAAAAAAAGACACCGTCCTTATTTCCACCATGGACGCGCGCACGGACAAAGACACTCTTAAAGCCTGCGCCGCCCAGGGCTTGTCCGTTTTCGCCATGGAACTGATGCCGCGCATTTCAAGGGCGCAGAGCATGGACGTGCTGTCGTCCCAGTCGAATCTCGCGGGCTACCGCGCGGTTATAGACGCGTGCTACGAGTTCGGGCGCGCCATGCCGCTGATGATGACCGCCGCCGGAACAATTGCGCCGGCGAAAGTCTGCGTGTTCGGCGCGGGCGTGGCGGGCCTTCAGGCCATAGCGACAGCCAAGCGGCTGGGCGCGGTGGTGTCGGCCTTCGACGTGCGGCCCGCCGTAAAAGAGCAGGTGGAAAGCCTCGGCGCGAAATTCGTGGAAGTGGATCCCGAAGCCACCAAAGACGCCGAAACCAAAGGCGGCTACGCCAAGGAAATGGGCGAGGATTTCAAACGCAAGCAGACCGCCGTGATAGCCGAAACCATCAAAAAGCAGGACATGGCCATCTGCACCGCCCTCATCCCCGGCAGAAAAGCGCCCGTGCTCATAACCGCGGACATGGTTAAAACCATGCGGCAGGGTTCCGTTATCGTGGACCTGGCGTCCGAAATGGGCGGCAACTGTGAACTGACCGAGCACGGCAAAGTAGTGGAGAAGTTCGGCGTGAAGATAATCGCGCACCCGAACGTGCCGGGCAGGCTGGCGCAGGACGCGAGCTCGCTCTACGCGAAAAATATTCTCACCTTCTTCGGCGAGATTTACAACCGCGAGAAAAAAGAGCTCGTTTACAACATGGAAAATGAAGTAATCAAAGGCACTCTCGTGGCGAAAGCCGGGAACGTGCTGCTCGCGGATTAATTTAAGGAGATTAACTAATGGACATACAAGTACCCATGACTGTCGCGCATGCGGCGGGCGCAAGCCCGCTGGTATTGGCGCTTACAGTGTTCGTGCTGGCCGTTTTCATCGGCTATTATGTAGTGTGGAGCGTAACGCCCGCGCTGCATTCGCCGCTAATGGCGGTGACGAACGCTATTTCGTCGGTCATTATAGTCGGCGCGCTCATCGCGGCGGGCCCGGAAATAATGCACGGCTCAAAACTGCTGGGCGTTATCGCGGTGGCTTTGGTTTCCGTCAACATCTTCGGCGGGTTTATCGTGACGCAGCGGATGCTGTCAATGTTTAAGAAAAAGAAACGGGAGGGTGTATGAGCGAAACCTTATCCGCTGTTTTATATCTCATATCGGCCGTCTGTTTCATTCTGGCTTTGCGCGGCCTGTCCTCGCCCGAAAGCGCGCGGCGCGGCAACGCGCTGGGCATAGCCGGCATGCTGCTGGCCATTATCACCACCCTGTGCAATCCGTCGGTTCAGTCTTACGGGCTGATCCTCCTGGCCATCGCGCTGGGCGGCATCGCGGGCACGTTCATCGCGCTGAAAATCAACATGCGCGACCTGCCCCAGCTGGTGGCGGCGTTCCACAGTCTGGTGGGTATGGCGGCGGTGCTGACCGCGGCGGCGGCGTTCTTCGCGCCCGAAGCGTTCGGCATAATGAACCCGGAAACGGGCCGGATCTTTACCGCCAGCATTATCGAAATGAGCCTTGGCGTTGCCATCGGCGCGGTGACTTTCACCGGTTCCGTGGTAGCGTTCGCCAAACTGCAGGGCCTGGTGAGCGGCAAACCGGTTACGTTTAAAGGCCAGCATCTGCTTAACGCCGTGCTGGGACTTACGGCAATCGCGCTGGTCGTCACGCTTATCAACGTGCAGCATCCCGGCATTTTCTGGGCGCTGGCGCTACTCTCGTTTTTGATCGGGCTACTTATCATTATTCCGATCGGCGGAGCGGATATGCCGGTTATCATATCCATGCTTAACTCCTATTCCGGCTGGGCGGCCTGCGGCATAGGCTTCACCCTGCACAACAACCTGCTCATCATCACGGGCGCGCTGGTCGGTTCCTCGGGCGCGATTCTGAGCTACATCATGTGCACCGCCATGAACAGGCCGTTTCTGAGCGTCATGCTCGGCGGCTTCGGCGGCGAAACCGCGCACGGCGGAGCCGCGCGCGCGGACCGCAACGTCAAATCCGGTAGCGCGGACGACGCGGCCTTCCTGCTCAAAAACGCGGGCAGCGTTATCATCGTGCCGGGCTACGGCATGGCCGTGGCGCAAGCCCAGCATTCGCTTAAGGAAATGGGCGAAAAGCTCAAGAAAGAAGGAGTTAAGGTGCGCTACGCCATTCACCCTGTGGCGGGCAGAATGCCGGGCCACATGAACGTGCTGCTGGCGGAAGCGAACGTGCCTTATGACGAAGTCGCCGAACTGGAAGACATCAACAGCCAGTTCTCGTCCACCGACGTGGCTTTCGTCATCGGCGCGAACGACGTTACCAACCCCGCCGCGAAAACCGATCCCACAAGCCCGATTTTCGGCATGCCGATTCTGGACGTGGCGTCCGCGAAAACCGTGCTTTTCATCAAACGCTCGCTTAATTCCGGCTACGCCGGCATAGACAACGAACTGTTTTACAAAGACAACACCATGATGCTGTTCGGGGACGCGAAAAAAGTCACCGAAGATATCGTGAAAGCGTTGTAATTGGAATCTAAGGCAACAAAAAACCCTCCGCGCAATGCGGAGGGTTTTTTTATTTGCGCGAAATCATCTGCTTTCGGAATTGAGCGCGGTTTCAGCCGCGTCACAGAAAACTGGGCAGTACATGACTTTCACCCCCGCCTCCCGCGCGCGGGAGGCTAGCCCGCCGTCCGAAGTGACGAGCCAGACCTTGTAAGACGAATTATCCTTCAGGTATAAAGCCTGCTCCAGCAGCACATCGTCGGCGCTTTCGCCTTCTGAAAAACCGGCGTGCACGCGGCCCCGCACAAGCGGGCCCACGTTGCGGTAAGAACCGTCGAACACCACGCGGAACTCGGCGTTGGAAAATTTGCCGGTGCAGGAAACGTTTTCCAGCCAGTCGAGCACGTCGCGGGCGCAGGCATCGTCATTTTTATAACCCGCGCCGGGCAGCACATAGCTGCGGATAAAATTAAGTCCGTCAATACAATAAACCGTGGGCTTTCCGCTTAACCTCATAAACGCTCCAAGTGGACAAATAGTACAATAATTGTACATTTTATGCGTAACTGCGTGTTTCTTGAAACAAAGGAAAACAAACTCTCGCTTAACGCCCTGGCGGGCGCGCTGGAGCTTTTCCAGGACGACGCAAAAACCCGCCTGCACTTCGAGCCGGATATAAATGCTCTGCGGGCCCGCGTCGCAGGAATTCTGGCGGAAAACGCTTTGTGCGCGGCGGGATTCTCGTTTTTTTCCAGCCGGTTTGAAACTTTCGCGGAAAACGCGCGGCTCCTGCGCGCGGAGTTCGGTGCAAAGCTTAAAATCATCGCGGGCGGGCCGCACGCCACGGCTATGCCGGAAAGCGTCCTCAACGCGGGTGCGGATATCGCGTGCATCGGTGAGGGCGAGGAAACTTTTCCTGAAATCCTCTCCGCCGTTTTCACGGACGGAAATCGCGACGCCGTGCGGGGCATCGCGTTTATCGAAAACGGAGTTTTCGTAAAAACCCCGGCCCGCGCTCAGGTTGACATAGAAAAGTACCCGTCCATCGCGAAAAAATATGAGAAATACGGCGCGGTTGAGATAAGCCGCGGCTGTCCGCACGGCTGCAAGTTCTGCCAGACTACCCGCCTTTTCGGGCCGAACATAAGGCACCGCTCGCCGCGGGCAATAGCGGAGCAGCTTAAAATCATGCGCGATGTGGGTTTTATAGACGCGCGGCTCATAACGTCCAACGCTTTCGCCTACGGCTCGCCGGACGGCCTGCGGTTAAACCTGCCCGAGCTTGAAAATCTGTTGCAGGCCATGAAAGAGGCGACCGCGCCCGGCGGGAAAATATTTTTCGGTTCCTTCCCTTCGGAAGTCCGGCCCGAGCACGTTACGCGGGAAACCGTGTCGCTGGTTAAAAAATACGCCGCGAACGATAACCTTATAATCGGCGCGCAGTCAGGCAGCGAACGGATGTTGAAGCTTTCAAACCGCCACCATACCGCCGCGGAAATAAGGCAGGCGGTACGAATCACTACGGAGGCCGGGCTGAAGGCGAATCTGGATTTCATTTTCGGCCTGCCGGGTGAAACCCCGGAGGACGCGCGGCTTTCCATAAATTTCATAAAGGAAATCGCCGGCCCGCGTGTTAAAATCCACGCGCACACCTTCATGCCGCTGCCGGGCACGCCATTCGCGAATGAAAAACCGAACCCCAGCCTGCGCCTTTATGAAAAACTTATAGATGAACTCATGGGGCAGGGCTTCCTTTACGGCACCTGGGAAACCCAGAAAGCCCACGCGCGAAAACTAGCCGCCCGGCACAATAAATCCTGACCGGATCGCCCATAGGTTTTTTAGCCCTTTCAGCGCGCGTACCTAAAGTGTATAATTAGATTAACCAACAAAGGAGCCGCCGAAAATGAAAAAACTGCTTAGCATCGCGATTATCGCTTTATTTTCCCTTCCGCCGCTAGCGGCGGGAACCCCCGCGAAAAGCCGTATGACTCCCGCGCAATACCAGACCTATCTCCAGGACCGCACGTATTACCGCGAATGCGTGGAGTCGTGGAACAAAGGCGTAGCGCTTAAAACGGACGCCTTTCCTTCGGGAACCGTAACGGTCAGTTCCAGAGTTTATTTTTTGCAGACAATATCCGGAGAGCAAGTGGCGCGGGAAACCACCCCCCTTACCATCACTTTCGGGCGGGCCACCATCTCCGTAGGCAATGACACTATAGCCATTCCCACCGCCACGGTGCGCTATACCACGCCCGACGCGGGCGAAATTTCAACCGGTGAAATGGCTGGAGAACTGGAACCCTACGGTTTTATTTCCTTTAACCACGCCAAATTCAGCATCCGGCTGAAATTTGACCGGGAAAGCGGGAAAATCGTCGGATGCGTATACAGTGCGACAACAAAAAGTTCCTCTCTTGAATACCAGTATTTCCTATTGCCGGTAAAATAACGAATACCCTTTGACGGAAAGCCGGAACGGAACACTCCGTTCCGGCTTTTTGCCGCGCGGCCGCCGGAACCGCATTTAAGGTATAATGTAATAATGGGTAACGAAACAAAAGTAGACACGGCGACCACCATAAGCGAAATTCAGCTTTTCATTCAGAAGCTGAAGGCCGACTTGCCGGAAGTTTTCGGAAAAGAAACCACTGCCGAAAAAGGAAATCCCCCCGCGGCAAAAATCATGTTCAAAGGCACGCTGCGCGATTATATCCTTGTGCAGGACCCCGACGTGGCCGGCGAAGTTTTGGAACGCGATAACGCCATCTGCGTGCATTGCGACAGCGAAACAAACCCCGCAACCGTGCTCGAAAACTGGATGAGGACCTTGGCTGAGGAAGTTTTGGCGGAACGCGTCAAAATGTGGTCCGAAAAAATGGGCGTAAGCTTTAACCGCATCTGCGTGAAAGACCAGAAAACGCTCTGGGGCAGCTGTTCTGAAAAAAGCAACCTGAATTTCTCCTGGCGCATAATCAAAGCGCCGGACTCCGTGCTTGACTATCTCGTTATACACGAGCTGGCCCATCTCAAACACTTAAACCACAAAACTGAATTCTGGCAGTTCGTAGAGCAGTTTTGCCCGGATTACAAAAAACAGCGGCAATGGCTTCACGAATATAAAGACAACCTGTTCACCGAAATCCCCGCCGCGGCGACCAAATAATGCAAAATAAAAAAGACACCAGCTTCCGCGGCAGAAACCAGCAAAGCGAACCGCAGGAAAACTTCCGTTTCTACAAAGGCGAGCAGAAACCCGCCCGCGAAGCGGTGGTTCGCGAACCAGTAAAAGAGCAGGGCGAAATTTTCCGCGTGAAAGCGCAGCGGTTCACCACCGGCGGCCTGGCCATATGCGAAACCGAGCACGGCAACAAACACGTGCTGGTGCCTTACGCCGCGGTTGGCGATATTCTGGACGTCAGAATCACCGGCAAAAACTCAAAAGGAATTTTTGAAGGCGTTATCACCGGCATAGTCCAGCACGGGCACGGACGCAAGGAACCGGTTTGCCCCATCCACTTCACCCCCGGCAAAACCTTATGGTGCGGCGGCTGCGATATGGGCCATCTGGATTATCCAGACCAGCTTAAGGCCAAAGGCCAGATTGTGGACGAATGCCTTAAAAAAGCGGGCATTTACGGCATAGACGTACGCAAGCCGATCCCCTCGCCGGTGGATAAGCGGTACCGGAACAAAAGCCAGATTCCTGTCGTCAATAAAGGCGACCGCACTTTCACAGGGTTTTACCACCCCGGTTCGCACCACGTCGTCCCTTTTGAAGACTGCATTGTGCAGCCGAAACTCACCATCACCATTCTCAAGGTATTGCGGGATATCATAACCCGCATGGGCTGGTCCACGTGCGACCCGGTCACGGGTTTCGGCTGGCTTAAACACATTTTCATCAGAACCAACTCGAAAAGCCAGGCCATGGTAGTGCTGGTGGCTTCCGGCGAAACCGCGCCGGGCCTTGAAAAAGCGGTTTCGAAACTGGTTCACGCCGTGCCGGAAATAGTGTCGGTCTACATCAACGTGCAGAAAAAACGCACACCCGTGGTTTTGGGCCATGAATGGAAAAAACTCTACGGCGACAGCCTGATGACGGAAAATCTGGGCAACCTTAATTTCATGTTTTACCCCGGCTCGTTTCTGCAGGTCAACAACCGCGCGGCGGAAGTGCTGTTTAAAACCGCGCTCGATTTCCTGGCTATGGGCGAAAGGACGCCGTATCTTTACGACATATACTGCGGCGCGGGCGCGATAGGGCTTCTCGCCGCCGACAGGTTCGAATGGGTGATAGGCATTGAGGAAAATCAGGGCGCCGTGGCCTGCGCCTACAAAAACGCGGAAAAAAACCACATTAAAAACGCCTCGTTCGTGGCGGGCAAAGCTGAAAAGGTTTTCGCGGCCGACATTTACGGGAAATTAAACAGAACCGCCTCCGTCGTCATCGACCCGCCCCGGCAGGGCTGCGAATCAAGCCTTCTTATCCGGCTGAAACACCCGTCCATACGGAATATCGTCTATGTTTCCTGCAATCCGGAAACATTCGCGCGGGACGCGAACGTGCTAATTTCCTGCGGCTTCAAACTGCACACCGTCCAGCCGGTGGACATGTTCCCCCAGACGGCGCATATCGAACTGGTGGCGTTTTTCGACCGCGCAAACACTGGCCCCGAAAGACACACCGGAACCCACACTAAAAAAGGCAAATTCTAAAACGTCAATACACAACAAAAAACAGCCGCCCCGTTGGCGGCTGTTTTCTTTTAAGCGATAGGATCTCAATAAGGCTTGCAGCCGATTACGCGGAATTTTACCGCCGGCTCACCGAACTTTCGTGGGCGTAATTCATGAAACTCCCCGGGCGTAAGCCGGGGGAGTTCTTTTACCGCAAACTTAGTTTGCTCTACTTTCGCAGGGTTGCACACTCCATCCACCCGCTAACGCACCGGGGTTTTGTGGGCGCAAATCATAAAAAGCACCCGCGTAATGTTTACGCGGGCGCTTTTATTTACAACCGGAAAGAATCTTTATTCAAGAACATCTCTCAGAAAGGCGCAGCGTGACTGTACTTCATCGTACTGCTTCATCATCTTGGCATAAAGCGCGCTTTTCGTTTGATTGGTGTCTTTCATTTTTTTCAATACCGCTTCATAGTCGGGCATTTGCGATTTCAGCAAGGAATACTCCAGTTGAGCGTCTGCCCTGGTGGGAATCATAACATAATCGGTCTTGCTTTCTTTTATCCACTTGCTCATGGTCGTTACTATTGGCCTGAACCGCAGTTCCGTCTTTATATTAGTTACGGCCGTGGTCCTTTCCGTAATGGTCTGCGCGTCGTTCAATGCGGGAACATTGGCTCCGCCGTTCTGTAAACTGTTTGACAAGGCATTGGAGGCGGCGGAACTTTTCTGGAATGATTGGTTCAATAAATTATCAATTATTCCTTCTAATTCCGCATCAATTTTTTCCTGCACTTTAATTGCATTCTGCACTTGCTGGATGGTAAGTTTCCTTTCCGAATTCCCCGCCAGAGGAGTCAGCAGTTTTTCACAGGCAAGTTTTGTATCCTTGCTTAAATCCGAGGTTCGCGCCAGATCCTTCTGCACATTCCCGGCTTGGGCAATGATTCCCGACGAACATAATAACGCAACAACATACATAAGTTTTTTCATTTTCCTTTCCTTTATACATCGCTTAAACTATCTCGTTTATACTCCAATCATATGATATCAGCGCCGACATTCCAAGAGTCAAAAGACCTAATTATTGATAGGCCAAAAGACCTGTCGTGCCTTTATCCATCGCGGTTGTTAATTTTTGAAAAGTTTGAAGCCGATTACACGGAATTTTACCGCCGGCGCTTTTTTAACGCCGTCGGCGTCCACCTGCTCAAAGCGCACGCTGTGTTCGCCGGCTTTCAGTTTCCACCAGAGAACTGCGGCGTTTCCTTCCGCGAGATGGCCGTCTATATACCACGCGAAAGGCGCGCCGTACGGGCTTTCGGCCTGAAATTTTATTTCCTGCGCGTCGCCGCCCTGAGAAGGGTCAATCACAAAAACATCATCGTTTTTCGGAAACACGACGGCAGGCTTTTTCACCAGTGCCCGGGCCGCCGGAACAAATTTTTTCGCGCGGTGGACGGGACACTCCCGGTCCGGCGGATATTTTGAGGAAAACACTTCCCGGATGGAAACGGGGCAAAAATGCCCCGCCATACTGCCGGAATCGGGACAAATATCCGCTTCCATAATGCCCGCGGGCTTTGGAAACGCGCCGGAGGGATACCGTTTGTAAACCGCCAGCGCGACCGAACGCAGCAGCGGCCCGGCACCCGTTATACCCGACACGCGGTGCATGGGCGAGGCGTCGAAATTTCCCGCCCAAACCCCCACCGTCCAGCGCGGGGTATAGCCGACAGCCCAGTTGTCCTTATAATCCTTGCTGGTGCCGGTTTTCGCCGCGAACGCAAAAGGCATATTGAAAGGCGAATCCTGCGTGAAGGCGCGAATCCGGGCGTTATTGTCCGACAGAATATCAGTGACCAGATAAGCCGACCGCTCGTCTAAGACGCGCTTGAGCGGCGCGGGCCGGGTTTTATAAACGGACCAGGGCCGCCACTGCCCGTAACGGACCAGCGCGGCGTAGGCGTTCACCAGATCAATAAGCCGGACCTCTCCGTCGCCAAGCGCGATGCCGCAGCCGTAATATTCAGGATTTTCGGAAAGCGTGCCGAACCCGAACGCGCGCAAGTGTGCGAGTATCGCCGCCGCGCCCAGTTCCTGCGCCACCGACACCGCCGCCAGATTATACGAGCAGGCCAGCGCCTCCCGGAGGCGAACCAAGCCGTGTTCGCGCAGGTCGTAATTTTTCGGGATAAAACCGTTTTCCAAAGCCGCCGGGGTATCGTTTATCAAATCGGACGCGCGTTTGCCTTTAGACATCGCCAGCCCGTACACAAAAGGCTTCAAAGCCGAACCCGGCTGGCGAAGCGCGACGACGCCGTCCACCTGCCCGGCATTCGCGCTATTGAAAAAATCCGCCGAACCCACCCACGCTTTAACCTCGCCAGTCTTATTGTCCAGCACCACCGCCGCCGCGTTTGTGACATTGTTTTCACGCAGGCTCTTAATATGCGCGGAAACCATGCGCTCAAGTTCGGCCTGAAGAACGGGATCAACGGTAGTGCGTATTTCCTCCGTTTGCGCGGCGGCGTGGCGCACGGCGTAATCGGCGAAATGCGGCGCTATAAAGATTTTCTCCGGCGAACGGACGATGATTTTTTCGTTTAACGCGATGTCAAACAGCTCCGGCGTTATATAGCCCGCCGCCAGCATTTTGGAAAGCACCGAATCGCGCCTTTGCAACGCGGCGGCATAGCGGCGCACCGGATCGTATTTCGCCGGGCTTTTCGGTATACCGGACAAAAACGCGGCCTGGGAAAGAGTCAGTTCCGACGGCGCGACTCCGAAATATATTTCCGAAGCGGCGCGCGCGCCTTTTATCCGGTTCCCATACGAAACGGAATTCGCGTAAGAATCCAGAATCTCTTTTTTATCCAGTTCCCGCTCGATATTCAAAGCGCGCAGCATTTCCCTGATTTTTCCCGCGAGATTGCGCCTGCGTGGTTGCAGCGCGCGCGCCAGCTGCTGGGTGATGGTGGACGCGCCGGACACCGTGCCCCCCGCCTTGGCGTTCTGCCATAAAGCGCGCAAAACGGCTTTCGCGTCAACGCCGGGATGCTCAAAAAAACGCTTATCTTCTGCGGCGACGAAAGCCAGCAGCAGCCACGGCGAAACAGAGTCCGGCTCCAGCGGTCTGCGGCAGCTTCCGGAAGGGGAAAGATATTCGCGGAGCAGGGCGCCGTCCGCGCCGGTCACGCGGATTGAATAATCGGTATCCGCCCGACGCCCGGGTTTTTCCTGCGCGAAATAAACGAACGCCGCGGCGGCGCAGACAACGGCGCAGGCCGCGGCATAAAGAAACGCGCGTTTTCCGAAAAACATTTTCACCGCCGGTTATTTTATAACGACATTTTCCGTAGCCGTCCTGCCGAAAACCTCCGGCTCATACATGCACGACACCCGGCCCGCCGGACGGGTGAAATTACCCGGCGCAACGGCCTGCACAAGATACTTGTACTGGTGTTCCCCGGCGGGCAGATAGTCCGCGAAAGCCACCAGCCGGTCGTCATACTTTTCCACGTGCGTAAAACCGGAGCCGTAGTCGTAGCCGTCCGAATCTGAATCGCCGTCCGCCGCGCCCGTTTCGGCCGCTATGCCTTCATTCACTATTTCAAAACCCGACGGAATGAAATCCTCAAGCGCGACGAAATAACGGTCCTGAGCCGTGTTCACGGTCAGTGTTATCTCCGCGCGCCCACCCGCTTTGAGTCCGCCGCCCGCAACTGGAGCGAGGCTCCGCCTTAGCGAAAAACCGCGCGCCAGCGGTTCGGGATAGGCTTTGGGCACGGTGTTAAGCCGCATGGTGCAGTAAAGAACGCCGGCGCCATCCTTGGAGAATCTCACTTTCGCCGAAGCGGAAGAACCGGTAATGTCCGTTATGGAAAACTTTTGAAAAACAGACGGCGGCTCCAGATCCGTGAAATCCTGTTTCATGAGAATTTTTTCCGGAACGGTCAGAACCGACACCTCCGCCGAGAAATCTCCTCTCCCTTCTTCAACCGACGCGTAGTAGTATTCCAAAGCGCGCAAAGCCGCGGCGGTATCGGAAGTGTTGTTCCAGCAGCCGTTTTTCTGCATCTGGACAAGCCAGCGGACCGTGCTTTCAATAGCGGGATAGGTCCCGTTCGCTTCCATAAGCGCCTGCAGGGAAAGCGCGGTCGTCTTCACGCCGGACGGATGAGTCCACGCGTTACCGCCGGTGTCTTCGAAAAAAGAGGTTTCGCCGGACAACCGCAAGCGGTTATAAAGCATCCGCGAGAGCTCCGCGCCTTTATCGGCGCGCAGATTGAGCTTTGCCGAACCGCGCAAAAGGTAAGCCAGCCCCGCGGCCGACATTTTGCCGCGCGCCGCATAAAGCTTTGTGAAAACGTCAGGCCGTTCCAGCTTGTTTAAAACCAGCGCGTAAAGCGCCTGCGCGCGAATATTCAAATCGTCCGCATAAGAGCCGCCGCCGCTCACATATTTATCAAGGAAAGCGGCCGCCGCCTTAACCGCGTCTTCGTCCACCCGGAACCCGTTTTTGCGCGCCAGCGGAACAGCTTCCAGCACATAGGCGGTGAGCCAGGGGTCCGAGTAGGAACCGTTCCGCCAGTAGCAGAACCCGCCGCCCGGGCCGGCATAATCGCCGAGCGAAGAAAATAATTTATCCGCGTCCGCTTTGAGGACACCCGTGTCCGACGGCAGGAAATCCGCCGCGAATTCCGCGTTTAAAAGAACGGGATAGACTTTGGACACTTTCTGTTCCAGACAGGTGTACGGATACCGCGCAAGATAGAGCGCCGCGCCGCCAAGTTTAGACAAAACGCTGGGTGACAGCGCTATTTCCACGTCCGCGCTTGCCGCCAGAGGCGGGCGCGTTACGGTTTGCACAAACACCTGCCTGACCGCCATGGAAACAGCCGACGTTTCCGGCAGTTCGCCGAAGACGGACATGATTTCTGCCTTCTCGCCGTCCGTTTCCGCACCGGCCCGCGCCGTGAAAATGAACGTCGCCGCGCCTGTCGAAACAGCCGAGAAACTCCAGTCGGCGCGTTTGCCCGTGCCGGGATCAAGCGCGAGTACACGGACCTCCGCAGAGGAAGAAACCACCGCCCCGGCAACACTCATCGCCACAACCGCGCTCACAGGCGAACTGGAATAGTTTATGACAACCGCGCCCGCTGTGAACCTGTCCCCCGTCCGAGTGAAACGGGGCAAAGCGCTTTTAACCATCAGCGGTTTTGAAACCTTTATTCTGCTTTCCGCGCTCCCGAACTCTTTTTCCGT
>Ga0172379_10008444_pt1 | contig 12961 bp, 8 predicted proteins | sample GrowelOW334metaG_FD_119756 | JGI IMG/M metagenome (GOLD analysis project Ga0172379, IMG submission 119756) | Groundwater microbial communities from an aquifer near a municipal landfill in Southern Ontario, Canada - Groundwater well OW334 metaG | ecosystem: Environmental > Aquatic > Deep... | reverse complement strand
GGCGACCTGTGCCGGATTGAGATATAAGAAAGCCGGAATCGGCGCAACGCGCGTTTCGGCGGCAATTACGAACAATAAAGGGGAGTGTGACAATTTGAACCTTCGAAAAACAGCCAACGCCCTGATTTTCTGCCTTCTTACGGCGCTCGCAACCGCGGCGGTTTTCCCGGCTGCGCCCGCAAAAGGCGCAAAGCCGGCCAATGCGAAAGTTGTCAAAGTCGCGGCTAAGTCCGCAGGCGCCAATCTCAGCAAGGAAACGCAGCTGAAACTGCTCAAGCTCGATGAGGCGCGCGCATCGCTGCAGACCTCTCAGGATTTGTACGATGACAAATCGGCCAACCTGAAGGACATGCAGGAGCTTTACAAACAGGACGTCGTGACAGGCAAGGAAGTAAGCGACGCGAACACGGATGTAAAGGACGCCACGCGCAACCTCGAACTCGCGAGGATCGAACTCGCGAAGACGGCGCTTTCATTTCTTCAGGATGTAACGCACGTCTCCATAGCGGAGGCGTTTCAGTACATAGACCCGCAGAACAAGCGGCACATGTCGGTCACTCTGCGGAACGATTCGGACCTCGATCTCGCGGTTATGGCGCTCGGCGAGGGCGTTCCGGAAGCGAACATCACAAAGGCGAACCTGCCCGCGCTTCTGACGATAGAAAATCTTTACGCGGCTGTCAAAAACGGAAGCACGATCATCGGCGCTCCTTACGAAATTAAAATATCCAAGCTGCCGCTCGGCAAGGAGACGCATCTGGATTTCATGCTGAATGCGCCCGCCGAGGAAGTGGCGCTGTCCATGAAATATCACAACATCGAGGATGTCCGGAGCATTTACCTTGAAAAGAAATCGGCGGAGGACATCGTGCGCGTGTCGGCCCAGCAGTTCGCTCAGGAAGGGCAGCTCGGATCGTCTGTAGAGTATACTATTGACAACGAGCGTCTCGCTGAAGATGAACGCACGTTCACCCTCGGCCTTGTCGGCCTGCCTAACAAATACCGGTATAAGTATACGGATAAGGGAACGCAGCTTTCGCAGGTTAAGTTTTCGCAGGGATCGACAAAAATATCGCTCGGCCTTCGCATCACGGTTCCGGACGAACTGCCCGACAGCGAACTGCGCAAGCCGATAAGGTTCTACACCGTGATCGGAGATGAAGCCGCGGTTCGGCAGTTGGAAAACGCGGGCCGCAGCGGCCGCGAGATTTCGCCGGAACAATTCCAGAACCTGAAAGTCGGTTTCGAACGGCTCGAACTCACGCCGCTCGGCACCGGAAAGTTCGAAATTTCTCTTTCAACTCTTTACTACGAAATAAAAAAAGGCGACAACATTGCCGCAAAGATGACCGTCAAGAACACAGGAAGCGTCAGGCTCGACAATATCACATACACAATCGAGAAGCCGGAAGAATGGAATGTGACCATCGATCCCGACAAGGTGGAGAGCATCGAACCTGGCAAGGAAATCATCGTGCGGCTCAAGATAGAGCCGCCGGCCGGAGTCGATGTCGGCGCATACGAAGTTAAAGTCGAGGGCAGCACTTTATATGAGGGCGGAACGATAAAGAGCGATCAGAAAGACATTCGCATCCAGCTTACCGCAAAAACAAATCTGACGTTGAGCCTGTCGATAGCCGGCGGCCTGATCTTTTTCATAATCGGGATCGCTATCGTTATCGTCAAGCTCAGCAGACGTTGATAAGTGAATGAATATGGCAAACACAAAAATGAAAACGAAAAAATTCAGAGCTAAATACATCACGTGGCTGGTCTTCGCCGCGGCGCTTTTCACGGCGGTCTCCGTGCGCTCGGATTCGAGCCAGATCGATAAGCTGATCGAAAAGCTCGACGCGACGCTCACAAAGCAGCAGCCGATCGTCATGAATCTCGACGAGTGCATCGCGGCCGCTGTTGCGAACAACGCCGACCTCAAGGTCAAGCAGGCCATCCTCAACTCGGTCGAGGGCGACCGCCTGATAGACCGCTCCCGGTTCTTCTCGCATGTCGACTTCCTCGCGAACACGAGCCGCAATCAGGGCACTTTGCTGAAGAGCTATTTCCCGACGCTTAACCCGATGCCGGTCGCATCGCTCGGCGGACTCGAAACCAGCACTTTCTCCGCATCATCGGGCTCCTCCTCAAACAGCAGCATCAGCGCCATCGCTTCGCAGTTCGGCATCACAGACATAAGCAGCCTGTTAAGCCAGGTGCCCGCGGAATACCAGTCGATGATTCCCGCCGGCCTTTTCCGGGCTCAGGGGGCAGGCGACTCTTCAGACGCTTCAAGAGCTTCACAGCGCGTCGCCGCTCAGACCATTCCGGGCATCCCGAACATCAACCTGGACCAGTTGCAGCAGCTTCTCGACCAGGTTCAGACGCTTTCCGATCTCCTCAACTCGACATCTTCCTCCTCGCAGCGCACGGTCGTGAACACCGACCTTTCGTTCAGGTATTCGCAGCGGCTTATAGAATGGGGAAAGGACTCTTCTTCTTCCGTTTCCATCCGCAAAAACAAGCGCCTCGCCATCACGAACTACGATCAGAAATTGCGGGACGTCATCTCGAACGTAAGAAACTCTTTCTTCCAGATTCTGCTCAAAAAGGAACAGATAAGCACGCGTGAAAAGCTGCTTAAGGAATACGAGGAAAAGCTCTGGAAACAACAGAAGCGGTTCGAGATCGCTAAAGATGTGCCGCGCATCGACGTTCTTACCGCCGAACTCGACGTCCTCAACGAAAAGAACAGGATAAATAATCTGAGGTCTGACCTCGTCAAGCGGAAACTCGAACTGTTGCAGCTTATCAATCTTCCTTTCGCCTCGGATTTCGATGTCGTCGGCGAATTGCAGCCGTTCAATTTCTCGGTTGCTGAAGTCGTTAAGCTTACAAATGACAACAGCTTTCAGGTCACTTATCTGAAAGACGAACTGAAAGAGAGCGAGCGTGTTTTCAAGGAACTCGCATGGGATTACAAGCCGATTTACACAGCGAAAATCGGGGCTGAGAATCAACACGCTGGGATGGGCCTTTCCTTGAATAACAGCAACCAGACTTACGGCGTCGATCTCGGCGTGGTTCGATATCTCAACCTGCCGACGAGTTCTTCCTCATCGCTGTTCGGACTGTCATCGGAACGCACGCGGAATAACTACAACATGAGCGCCGGCCTGGCGTGGAACCTTTACGACAACACACAGAGAAAAGGCGTTGAGAAAAAACACATCGAAAAACTGAATCAGGCCCGGATAGAACTCGATCAGGAAATCCAGAGCGAAGACCTTTCGGCGCGGCAGGCGTATCAGGACCTTATCGAAGCGGTCGACGGCTTGAAGCTGCAGCGCGACATCGTTGAGAACTCGCGCCGCCGCCTCGAAATCACGCGCAAGCTTCGCGAGTACGGAAAGGTAAACGAGTTTCAGGTTGACTCGCTGCGCAACACGTTCTTTTCCGATCAGGACCGCTATTTCACGCAGCAGGAGAACGTTATCGCCGCGCAGGAAAAACTCCGCAGCATAATGGGCGTCTTTCAATAAGATATTAAGCCGCCGACTGCAAGGATTCGCGGAGGACGAGATATTTTTCGGGCGCAGCCGGTAAATAACATGCATTTATGGGGCGGTTTTCGGACCGCCCTTTTGATATGCGCGAAGGCGAATAATCCCAAATCCGTCATTAGGATTTGGACGCAATGGTTCAGATGGGATGAGATGCGAGGCAGCAGGCGTATTTTTGAAGTGAATAGAACTTTGGTTCATGAACAAAAAAATGCGCCGATAACGAAGCAGATCGCCGCTATGAACATTGCCCCGGATTTGGCGTCCTATTGGCGAATCCGGGATAATATGCTTTCGTGGGAACAAGCTGCTCGGGCAAGGGTTTAATAAGATATGGGACCGATGATTCGGATTGAAGAGCTTGTGAAGGAGTTCAAGGCGGTCCGCGCCGTGGACGGCATTTCCTTCGATGTGGGCGAGGGCGAGGTATTCGGATTTCTGGGGCCGAACGGCGCCGGGAAGACGACGACGATCTCGATGATCTGCACGCTGATACGGCCGACGTCCGGACGTATCGAGGTGAACGGGGTCGACGCTGTCCGGCATCCGGGCCGCGTGCGCCGCATGCTCGGCATTATCTTTCAGGACCCGAGTCTCGACGAACGGCTCACGGCGGCGGAGAACATTGAGTTTCAAGCGCGCTTGTACGGCGTTCGCTCGTCGGAGATAGCCCCGCGCGTGAAAGAACTTCTCGAACTCGTCAAGCTCGACGACCGCGCCGGCAGCCGCGTGAAAACTTTCTCCGGCGGCATGCGCAGGCGGCTTGAAGTCGCTCGCGGACTGGTTCACTCGCCCCGCGTTCTGTTCCTCGACGAGCCGACTCTCGGCCTCGACCTTCAAACCCGCCAACTCATCTGGAACCATATAACTATGCTCCACCGCATCAAAGGCATGACTGTTTTCATGACGACTCACTACATCGAGGAAGCAGTGATTTGCGACCGGATAGCGATTGTGGATCACGGGCGGATAATCGCGCTGGACACGCCGGCGAACCTGATAGCGAGCGTCGGCGACGACATCATCACAATTGAAACCGTAGACACCGAAACCTTCGCTGACGCCGCGCGCGCCAGGTTTTCCGTTGACGCTGCCGTGTTCGACGGCGGCGTGCGCATCACCGCGCCCGGCGGCGCTGAACTTATACCGCGTCTGCTCCGCGAGATTCCTGTTCCGATCACTTCCGTCAACCTCTCGAAGCCGACTCTCAACGACGTTTTTATACATCTCACCGGCAGGTCCGTGCGCGACGCGGAGATCGGCGCCTCGGACCGCATGCGCGAGGTTTTCAGGCATGCGCCGCGCAGGAGGCGATAAACCGCTATGGGCGCCATCAAGGTCATCGTTCTGCGCGAACTTCGAATTTATTTCCGCGACAAGAGCTATGTAATAAGCAGCATTTTCCGGCCCGTGCTATGGCTGCTCGTTATCGGGTTCGGCGTCGGCTCCGCCGTCGCGCACGGAAAGGGGCCTTCATATTCCCAATTCGTGCTGCCCGGCATCATTGCCATGGCGCTGCTTTTCTCGTCCGTGTTTTTTGGGATGTCTATCATTTGGGACCGGCAGTTCGGGTTCCTGAAAGTCATATTAGTGTCGCCCGTGCCTCGTGAATCAGTGGTGATCGCCAAGATGCTGAGCGGCGCCATAATCTCCACATTTCAGGGAACCATCGTATTATGCATGGCGCCTTTGATGAAGATGCATCTTAATGTTTTTCAGGTTGTCGCCACGATTCTCATTATGTTTGTTTCCTCCATGGCGCTCACTTCGCTCGGAATTCTGATCGCCTCGCGAATGGAGAGTTTCGAGGGGTTCAACCTCATTATGAACTTCGTCATTATGCCGATGTTTTTCTTCAGCGGCGCTTTGTTTCCGCTTCAGAATATCCCCGTTTTCCTAAAGTGGATGGTCCTCGTAAATCCTGTTACGTACTGCGTTGATGCGATGAGGTATGCGCTTCTGAATGTGCATGACTTCAGCATCTACGCGGACTGCGGCGTGATATTCGGTTTCATGCTGATAGTGGGGCTGCTTGCCTCTTTCAACTTCAAACGCAATTAAATTCACCGATATAATTCAACTTGATTATTAGACGGGGCCGCCGCCGAAGCTTGTCGTATCGTGAAGATTCATTTGCTTAACAGCGATTCAACTTCGAGCATGATCGCGGAGTGGACGTCGGCTGCGGAGGGACGCCCGTCGATGGTTGCAATGCAGTCGCCGCGCGCGGCGAGACGGCGGTTGACCGCCTCGTAAGCGGCGTGGATGCGAGTCAACTGCTCGCTGGTTTCGAATAGTTCCGGACCGTCGGGCTGAGCAGTTTCGCCCGCCGGATCTGAGCGCATCCGAATGCGGGCGAGCGCGTCCTGCGGCTGAAGGTCGATGTAAATGGTGAGGTCGGGCGCAGGAGCGTATTTATGAAGCGATAGAATCCAGTCGAGGTGTCCTTCGTCCTTCATCTGATAAGCGCAGGTAGAGTGAAGGTAGCGGTCGGAAACGACGTGCGCTCCCGCCCGAAGGCGGGGAATTACTTCGCGGTAGAGATGATCCATGCGGTCGGCGGTGAAAAGCAGAGACAGGGCGTCCCGTTCGGCGAATTCGTCGCCGTAAACATCGCGAAGCGGAGTGATGCGTTTTTCGAGGAAGTCGCGGATGAGGCGTCCTATCGGTCCGCCTGACGGCTCGCGCGTCAGTTCGCACTCCATGCCGCGATCCCGCAGTTTGCCGCATAGCAACGCGGCCTGCGTGGTCGTGCCGGCGCCGTCTATACCTTCTATAACTATAAAGCGGCCGTTTGTTTTCATGTTTGATATCCCGGCATTTCATTTGGATTGCGTTTCAGGCGCGAGAAGCATGCTGCGCCTGAGCAAAAAGGACTTGCTTCGGCGTATCCGGTAACCGGATGATCGGAGGCTTTCGAGTTAATATGACCGCCAGCGGTTTCTGAATTCGGAGCCGCTTATCTTGCCGGTTTTATATTTCTGATAGTCGCTGTAGCCAATCTCGATTTTTCCGCTGGCTTTCCCCTTGGCGTCCTGAATGCTGATCGAGATCAAATCCAACGGCATGATTCCCGTCTTGCTGATGCGGGCGTCGGTTCCGCTGAGGATGGTTTTCAACTCGTTTTTAATTTCTTCCTTTCCGATGTTGGACGAATTGAAAGTGATCCAGAAAGTTCTGCCGTCGCCAGAGAAGCTCGCGGTTTGAACTTTTATGCCGGCGGCGGCCAGGCTCTCCTTCAAGTTCGACGTCGCGGATTCAATTTCTGCGCCGAGAGCGGTTGAAGCCGATTCCGATTTTTTCATTGCCGGAGCTTCAGTTTTCGGGCTGCGGTGTAAAAGCCCTTTGATTTTCGATATCGCGGCGCCGGGCAATCCGGCGATAGTCTGGAAGACGCTTTGTTTCTGAGGCGCGACAGGCGCCGCTGCTTTTTTTACTGTTTGTGTCGCGGAGCCGACTGGTTTCGGCGCCGCGATTTGAGGCGGCGTGACTTTGGGCTTCTCTGCGTCCGGAGAGGCCGCGACAGGTTTCGCAGCCGGCTTGGCTTCAGTTTTTATTTCAGGCTTCGCTTCAGTTTTCGCGACTGTCTTTGTTTCAACTTTAACTTCTTTTTTCGCTTCATGTTTCGCCGTGGGCTCAGTGGCCGCTTTCGAGGCGGCTTCAGGTTTCGCATCGGTTTGCGCTATAGGCGGGACATTCAATTTATGTTCTTTTTCAGGAGCTTTCGAAAGTCCCACTTTCTGAAGGAGGGCATTGAACGCGCCGGTGACCTTTCCGATGATATCTTGCTGCAAAGCAACTTTGGGCGCTGTTGCTGCATCGCCGGGTATCGGTTTTCCATTATATGCCGGTTCCATCCAGTCAGCCCGTACAAAACCGGAGCCGGCGGTGTTTTTATAATAGGTGAATACTTTTTTGAAGTCGCCAAGATTTTTCTCATCCACCGGGCATTGTCCGCTCCAGCGCGCCGCGAGGTAGAGCGCTTCGAAAATTTCGTCGTTAGCTGCTTTTTTCGCTGATTCCACGGACTGCTTCATCAGACTGGCGTAAACGGCGAGGCGTTCGGGGCATCCAGGTTCCATCCCGTTTTTAGTGATAAAATCAAGAATGTGGAATGAATTCAACGGATAAGCGAGAGCGGTGGCGACGAGTTTATTCCTTATGCCGTCCTTTGCGCCCGCGGGGAGGCCGCCTTGCTCGTCCGCCATAAGTATCGCATGTTGAACGCGGGAGAGTCCGCTCGCTATATCGCCTTTGTCCAGAAATTCGTTGCTTTCCTTGAGCGCGCTATTTGCGAGCCGCAACGCGTTGTATTTCGGGACAATAAATATCGAGCATAATATCAGCAGGCCCGCTAAAAACAGTCCGGCTATATGAATCTTTTTCAAAGCGCCACCTCGTGATTTGTCGGCCCTGCGAGCCGCATTTCAACTCGAAAAATACTTAGCCATAGATGACGGGTATTATATCCCGCCGACATTGATTGTGCAATAATGTTTGCGACTGCCGTTAAATTTTCGAGTTGCATATTTAAGCGGTGAAGGCCTATAATGCGAAAGGAAATAATAAATTCCCATAAATCTTGCCGGGAAATTTATAACAATCAGGGAAAGCTGCTTTTTTGGAGGGGCCGTTATGATAATAGGAATAGTAGGACTGCCGAAGTCAGGCAAAACGACTTTGTTCAATGCGATAACCGGCGCGAACGCGCGCACGGCGGCTTTCGCCGCTTCTGAAGATTCAACCAACGTCGCGGTTGTAAAAGTGCCGGATCCGAGAATCGATAAACTGTACACATATTTCAAGGACCCTAAAAAGGTGTTTGTCGAACTTAAGTTCATGGACTTTGCGCCTTTCAAGAAGGGAATGGGCGAAAAGGGCTTCCCGGCGAAGCACCTCGGCGACCTGAGAGCTTGCGACGCGTTGCTGCTTGTTGTGCGCGCATTCGAGTCAGAGGCGGTCCCGCATCCGGAGGACAGCGTCGATCCTGCGCGCGATTTACAGTCGCTGCTGCTCGAACTCGCTTTCGCTGACCTTGAGGTGATCGAACGGCGCCTCGAACGCATCGATTACGCGCGCGCGCGCGGCGCGAAAGAAGAACGCGCGGCAAATGAGAAAGAGAAAATAATTCTGCTGCGCCTCAAGGAAGAACTCGAAAACGGAAGCCGCCTCGACCGCGAGAAACTTAACAGCGAGGAAGCGACGTTCGTGCGCAACTACGGGTTTCTGACAGGAATGCCTCTGATCTGCGCGCTGAACATACATGAAAACGATATCGGCGGCGGAACCGGCGAGAAGGTTAAGGCCGGCTTGCAGGGCGCCGACGCCGAGCTGGCGGTCATCGAGATTCCCGGACAGATCGAGATGGACATCGCTCAGATGGAAGAGGCCGACCGGCATACTTTCATGAAAGAACTCGGGATCGAGGAACCGGGGCGCGACCGCGTCCTGCGATTTGCCTGGACAGAACTCGGCCTGATGGTCTTTTTCACGGTCGGCGACGACGAAGTGCGGGCGTGGCCGGTTAAAAGGGGCGCAACCGCTCTCGAAGCCGCTTCTAAAATTCACTCGGATATCGCTCGCGGCTTCATCCGCGCTGAGGTCGTTCCTTACGACTGCTTCATCGAGCATGGCAGCATGGCGGCAGTAAAAACCGCCGGCCTTTTCCGGCTCGAAGGCAAGGAATACGTAGTCAACGACGGTGAGATTATTCACTTCAGATTCAACGTATAGACTATCCTCTTTTCGACAAACGCGTTAAGAAAGCGTTACGCCGCAGGGGCGCGCCATGCCGCGCTTGTCATGTGTTGAACAATCGGCTGCAAAACAAAAAAATAAGGCTTGTTTAATAGAAAACAGCCATTATAATTAGAGTGATCTAATTGAGCGGGAGGTCGTTCATGCCAGTCACTCAGGAACTTTCGCCGGCGCTTGAGAACTATCTTGAAGCTATTTACGTTCTCCAGAAGGTTAAAGCCGAGGTTAAGGTAATCGATATAGCGAATTATCTGAACGTTAAGATGCCGAGCGTGACGTACAACATGATAAAGCTTTCCGCGAAAGGGCTGATACGCTATGAAAAACGGTCGCATGTCGAACTGACTGATGAAGGGGACAGAGCCGCGCGCGAAGTGCTCAGAACGCATGAGGAGTTATTCAATTTTTTCAATGGAATCCTCGGCGTGAGCCGCAGGGCGGCGGAAGAGGACGCATGCCGGGCTGAACATGCGCTTAGCCGGGAGACTGTTGACAGGCTCGTGCAGTTCACGCAGTGGATGGCGGCGCTGCCCGAGGCGCATACTTTCAGGCCGGCGCATGCATACGCCGCCGGGCCGATGGAATCAGCGCTTCTGGCGGACATACCGGTAGGAGGCAAGGCGCGCATAACGAAAGTGGCCGCGGCAGGCGAGTTGAGAAAAAGGCTGATTGAAATGGGCATGAACAAGGGCGCGGAGGTCACAGTGGTGCGCACGGCTCCCCTGGGCGATCCCATTGAGATAAAATTGAAAGGTTTCCATCTTTCGCTACGTAACAGCGAGGCGGCGAAAATCGAGGTGGAACCGATTGCGGCTGGATTGAAGTGACGTTTGTCCGGAATGGAGTTTTTTTTTGCGAATGGAATTAGAGTAGGCTAATTGATTGCTATATTGAGCGATGAAAGAACAGGCAGATGCAGACAGCGGAACAAAAAAATAAAACTGAAGAGATAACAATCGCGCTCGCCGGGAACCCGAATTCCGGAAAGACGACTGTGTTCAACAACCTGACCGGCGCCCGGCAACATGTCGGCAACTGGCCCGGCGTTACCGTGGAGAAGAAAGAAGCGGTTCTGACGCACGAAGGCAGGCAGTTGAGGGTTGTAGATCTGCCCGGCGCATACAGCTTGTCGGCCTATTCGGCGGAAGAGGTTGTAACGCGCAATTATATTGTCGGCGACCGGCCTCAGGTCGTGATCGACGTCGTCGATGCGTCGAACTTAGAGAGAAATCTTTATCTGACGATTCAACTGATAGAACTCGGCGGGAATGTGCTGCTCCTTTTGAACATGACTGACGTATCGGAATCCATGGGGCAAAAACTGAATGTGAAACTTCTTTCCGAGCTTTTAGGAATCCCGGTCGTTTCGGCGGTGGCGCGGACAAAGAAGGGGATGGACGAACTGCTGGACGCCGCATTGCGGTTTGCGGAGGGCGGCGCGCCTGCAAAAAAGATAAAAATATCATACGGCCGTGAAATCGAAGAAGAGATCGAAAAAATAGAGGCATCGATTGTTAAGCGCGGAGCGGCGCGAGGCGGCGCGCCTGTGCGCTGGCTGGCGGTTAAGTTGCTGGAAAACGATAAGGAAGCCGTCAGAGCGTTGTCTGAAGCGCCGGGAGGCGCCGTACTGGCGGCGGAGGCGGCGCGAAGCCGCGCGCATATCGCGGCGATTTTCCGGGAGGACGCCGAGTCGGTGATTGCCGGACAACGGTATGGTTTCATTGCCGGGCTGATGAAGGAAACGCTGACCCGGCCTGTAGTGGAACTTCCAACCGCTACTGACAGGATAGATAGAATTCTGGTCAACCGGGCGCTCGGGTTGCCGATCTTCGCGCTGTTTATGTTTCTCACGTTCACTCTTGTGTTTATGCTCGGCGATCCGCCGATGCGATGGCTCGGGTTCATGTTCGGACGTCTCGGCGAGTATTTTTCGGCGCTCCTCGGAGGCACGCTGTTCGGTTCGCTTGTCGTGGATGGCGTAATCGGCGGCGTCGGCGGCGTTGTCGCATTTTTGCCGAACATAATTTTGTTGTTTCTCGCGATTGCGATCCTTGAGGATTCGGGCTATATGGCGCGCGCGGCTTTCATAATGGACCGCGTTATGCATGTCATGGGCCTGCACGGGAAGTCTTTCATCCCGATGCTGGTTGGGATGGGGTGCAGCGTTCCGGCTGTGATGTCGACGCGGATGCTTGAGAACCGGAAGGACCGGCTGGTGACAATATTGATCGTGCCGCTTGTGAGCTGCGGGGCGCGGTTGCCTGTGTATATATTGCTCGCAGGGGCTTTTTTCCCGGGGCATTTGATGGGGTGGCTGAGCGCGGCAGGGCTTGCGGTGTTTGCGATTTATGCAACTGGAATTCTTATTGCCGTGGTCATGGCTCGCGTGCTGCGCTCTACGCTTTTCCGCGGGCCGGAGACGCCGTTTGTGATGGAACTGCCGCCATACCGGACGCCGAGCGTGAAAAGTATTCTGATTCACACTTGGGAACGCGCATGGATGTATCTGCGCAAAGCGGGAACTGTCGTTCTCGCGCTTACGGTTTTGATGTGGTTCGCCATGACGTTCCCGGTCTATCAGGGAGGGAAATATAATACGGTTCAACGCTTAAGCGCAGCGCAACGGGCAGGGAGCGCTCAGGCAGTAACCGCGCAAATCGAAAAACAGGCGGCGGCGGAGAAGCTCGAATACAGTTTCGCGGGCCGGTTCGCTGGATTCATTGAGCCGGTGATGAAGCCGATCGGGTTTAACCGCCGCACTACTATCGCTGTAATCTCAGGGCTTGCGGCTAAAGAGGTTATTGTGACTACACTTGGCACCGCTTACAGCCTTGGCGGCGCGGGCGGGCGGAACGAAAGCCTGCGCGATGCCATACGCGGCGATAGTTCGTTTAGTCCATTATTCGCTGTCGTGCTAATGCTTTTTACGCTGACAAGCGTTCCATGCGCGGCAACAATTTTCATAATTAAAAAAGAAACGAATTCATGGAAATGGCCCTTGTTTTCTGTTGTCTACCATAGCGCGCTCGCTTGGGTTTTATGCTTTGTTGTATATACGGCCGGCCGGGCGCTTGGGTTGGGAGGCTGAACGATATGTGGTTGGATTGGATTGCTCTCCCCGTCATTTTTGCGCTCTGTCTTTTTTTTGTGATTCGTCGCGCTGTTTCCCGCAGCCGTAAACCGGTATGCGGAGATTCGCAAGGACTATGCGAAAGCTGCGCGTCAAGAAATAAATGTACGGAAACATGTAACAACTTCGCGGGAAACCTTGGCGATAACATCCAGTAATTCTTGTTTGTAAATGATGTAAAAATATTTCTCTAATAAACCGGATTCATCTTGACAAGAACCACTCAAATGTTGTTTAATTATTCTCATTATTAAGTAGTATTTGACATACATTTTAGAAAAATTTAAACGGGGAGAAAATCAAAGATGAAAAGAACAGGATTGGTCTGTGTGTTTGTTATGTGCGCGCTGGTCATCGCGCCGCTGTTCGCGAAAGCGGCCGGGCCGGGCCCGGTGAAGATTTCCACCATGACGAGGGTGGAGGGCCACACGAAGATTGCCGACAACACCGGCAACTACAGCGGAGAGACTTATGTTTACAACATGATCTCGCTGACGCGGGTTCTGGACACAAGCGT
>Ga0172379_10008443_pt1 | contig 12961 bp, 17 predicted proteins | sample GrowelOW334metaG_FD_119756 | JGI IMG/M metagenome (GOLD analysis project Ga0172379, IMG submission 119756) | Groundwater microbial communities from an aquifer near a municipal landfill in Southern Ontario, Canada - Groundwater well OW334 metaG | ecosystem: Environmental > Aquatic > Deep... | reverse complement strand
TCGCTGAATCTGACGTATGCCACTTCCTCAAAGCTGAAAAATGCATGTTGCGGAAAGCCGATAGGCTTGGCGATCGTGACAGCCAGGGTCGGAACGAATTTCCGCCAATCGTCCTTGGGATGCGCGCAATCGAAATACACTTCTTCGCGCGCTTCCCCTTTTGCAAAACGGTCCTGAGAACCGGTTTTTCGCGACATGAAGCCATATGGCAGAGGCAAGGACAATTTTTCAATTGTGCCTTCTATGATATGTTTCATCCGGTCGAATTGGATGCGCTCTTCTGTGTAATGATGCCCATACAGGTTCTGCCTTTCTTCGCACGAGATTATATTCTCCGGAACAAGTCCGACTTCGATGCTTCGGGCCAGATGCGGAAATATATATATCGCGGAATAGAGAATTCCATTCAAAGCGTTGATCCGCTCATTCACTTCATCTCCGGTCAATTCGCCGCTTTTTTCCTTGAGCTCCGTAAAGAGTTTGTTTATTCGCTCATTCATTCCCTGAATGCCGTTCTCTTCGAACATCGAAAGATATGGCAGCATGAGAAGGAAGTGCTTGACCTTCACCTCAACATTCGAACCTATCTTTTTGTCCTGAAATTCCTGCAACTTCAAAAGAAGATACCTGGCATTGTGTTCGGCGCCGTCATAAACTATGCCAGTTCCCCTGCTTCCCGCAAGGACATGGCGCAATTCAAGCTGCACTTCACTGTGAGCCTTTTTTGCATCATCCTCCTGCCGGATAATGTTGTTCAACTCTTCCAAGAATTCACCTAGGGTGTTGTTAACGAACTTTTTTATTGCTTCATCTTCCATTATTTCGCCTCCATTTGAAATAAATTCATTATAGTTTCGCTAAATATGATTCTCTAGCGAACAGAACATGATAACATAAATCTATAAAATGTCAACGATCTTTTATACACTAAAAAAGACGCATTTTATACGTCTGATTTCAACCCGACGTTTCACTATTTCCCGTCAGAAGCACCACCTATATGCTTGAAAATATGCTTGCCGTATTTTGGATGCGCATTCCTTTCTTTCGCCAGTTTTTCATACTCCGCCTTGATACTTTCGATCGGCGGAACATCCAATCCTTTCAGCTTCAAAAATACGAGCGGATCGAACACGGCTTCCCTTCCGATCATCACGCCCCTGCAGTCTTTGAACTTTTCGACGTCTTCTTTCGTTTTTATGTCCCCGTTTGCGATTATATTCTTTCCTGTTTTCACGCATTCGGCGATGACCGTCCAATCGGCCTTATCGGCATAGGTTTCTTTTGCATGCCGTGCATGCATAACGAAATAATCCGCATCGACATTATTTATGAGATTCAGATATACTTTTCTGTCCTTTTCGAATTGGTTTAGCCCGGGTCTCATTTTTATGCTCGCCTCATAGCCGAAGCTTTTGATCATATCAATAAGCTTTTTCACTTTTGAGATCCTTTTTATCATCGCCGCTCCATGACCGGAGCGCACTTCTTCCGGATCCGGACAGCCTAAGTTAAAATTGAATCCGCGGAATCCCTTTTCGGGCTTATACTCCGAAAGGAAACTGCGAAGAGAATCTTCTTTGTGGCCGATCAGCTGGATCGTGCAAGGAGTGTCGTCATAAAGCCTTATTCTTTCCCAAGCAAAGGGATCGCCTTTTGCCAGAGCCTCAAGGCTCGTCATTTCCGTGAAAGTCATATCCGCGCCATGGCAAATCGAACGGAAACATGAATCCGTCATATTCTCGATCGGCGCCAGCATATAATAGAATTTGTTTTCCATAAAGAATTGTTTATTTAATATTCATCCTAATCAGTATAAATTAGTAATCAATTTAATACAAGGCAAATGCATCCTCCGGGTCTCAGTCAAAATATCCGATCAAAAAATAAATGGGTTTATGCCGCAGCATTCACCCATTCGGTTTGCAACTCTGCCGTTGCTTGTTTTAAGGCCTCCAGCAGAAGATATGTGATCCTGCTCGAATCGTATTTTATCCCCGGCCAATGAAATGGCTGGCGATTCACTTCAACATTAATATCCCTTCCGTCTTCGAAATGAGACTGGAGATCCAACTTGATCTTCTGCTTCATTTTATTGATAGCTTTTTCTTCCTCTTCGTTAAGTTCTTCCATGGCCTTGCCTCCATTTGAATATACTTTTTGTTTCGATACTATTCCTGAACATAACATGAAAGTCTATCAGTTCCCTGAAAAAAGTCAAGCCTTCCCCCTGACAGCCTTCCCCCTGACAGAATTCTATATCGGACTATATGAAAAAAGAATATGAAAAAGTCATATTCCTGTTATTTTGATGTAGTGTTTTTCTCTATGGAAACGTTTATACCTGCCGATTTCAACATCTGCATCTGAGTGCTGTTTGAAGGATCGAGGGGCTTTGATCTTGTTACAAACCCCATAAGTACGTCCCAGGCCTCCAGTTGCTCCTTTAGTCCGGGATATACAACCGTTACATCGCCCGCGAAAGAGCCATCTCTGTTTCTTACAGCAAAGTTCTTGCCTCCGTCAACTGAGACCAAATTGTAATTCAGACCTTCAGTCCCGTTATAATTGGTCATTCCGCTTTTGAACACAATATGGCTTCTGTACCATTGCTGATCCTCTCGCATTCCCGAATCGAGATCCTGTTTCACCAGATATCCGGCAACAAATGTTATTGCCATAAGGATACATACTACCGCTATAGTTTTTTTGTCGAACAATTCAATAACCTCCTTGTCTTAATTTCCGACTTATCATTATAATATATTTTATACAAATGTCAAGAGCATGCCCTATCAGAACTTTACGCGCCTAACTAAAAATAAATCTTACCGGATCGGGAAATCTTCTGGCATTTTGTTCGATATCCTTTCCCGATCCATATCCATCAAGCTCGTCCCATAGATTCTTTTCCTCAATTTCACGATAATATTCTTCAGTGATCGCCTGAAGATGCAAATGCTCGAACCAATTTCCATTGAAAGGAGGTTTGCCGATTTTGGCAAAAACGTCGCCTATCCCGAACTCATCTCCAACCTCACATTCCACTTTCCTGTCCAAATGCGCATATATGAGATACAAAGACTCTGATCTATTCTTCAAAATAACTCTCGTCCCCCAGCCTCCCACTTCAGGATAATCATCGTCAATTTTGACCACTTCCGCATCAAAAGTCGCCGCGATCGGAGTTTCGGCTCGCGCGCTGATATCTATCCCTAAATGGACATAGATCTTTTTTTCATCAAGATAACTCCCCTTCCACAAAAAGCTCCTGTCTTCCATCCATCCGCCATAGGAAAGATCCAGATTATATTTCCCGTTGGTGTCATTGACCATTTCCCGGCACACATTCGGATCCAAAAACGAATCCTTTCCTTGATCAAACTTCTTGCCCGCGATCCACCTTCTCGCCTCAAGATCCAAATTCACATATCCGAATTTCTTGTTTTTTAGGGTTGGAAAAATCATATATAAGATTATTGAAAAAGATTACACAAAAACCAGCACGGCGAATGCCATGTTAAGGGTATGTCGACAAACTCACTAACGTCGCTTGTTAGCTTTTTGCCTGTTGCGCTTCGATGTGCTTGCCCTTGATCTCCTGGTGATGGTGGTGTGCTTCTTCATTCCTGTGCAAATTAAGATTATACCTAATTATACTCTTCTTGATCAACTCGGTACAATACAATTTTAAAAGCACCGAACTTATGATTTTGAATGTTTTATTTGCCTGATCCAAACGCAGACCTCCGTCACTTGTCTTGACTTTTCTTAATATTAATTTATACTGCCTTGTTGAGTTTATCATAAACTCTACGCGAAAAGAAGTTGATAAAATGAGATCAGTAAAAAGTGTATTTGAAGATTACGCAAAGATCGACGGATTTTTGAACGGAATTGTGAAAAGATTGGAAAAGAATAACCCGGATCTGGCGGACATGATCGCCAGTGAAATGGAACACGAAAAAGAAGAAAATGCAAAAGAAAGAATATTCGAAATGATGCTTCTTGCCAGCGAGGTCATGGGGTTAACGGATCCCGAAGATCCCGACTTCGTCATAATCCTGCCGAATAAGAAGCTAAAAAAACACAAATCGACAATAACAGAGATACGTCCGGAATACTTCTCAGAACTGATGCCGCCCATCTACAAGCTGAATGATGACACAAACAAAAAGGGAGCATCTAAAGGTTTGCCGGAAGTTCCTTTTCCCAACATCTGGAACAAGATATTGAAAATAGCAATAACCGCATCTGATTCAAGAAAACATAATTTATCCCAAAATCGAAAATAATTATTCGAAAAAGCGCGACAACTATAAGGTCAGCGCTATTTTTTATATTCCAAGACGCAAAATAAAAAAGAGGTGGAATACCTCTCGTATCTGTTATATTCTTTAGATATGTTTTGAAGGGCTAACATAAATTTTCATTTGATATTTACCCTTTTCTGTTTTAACGTGAACGATCTGATCCACTTGCCAGAGATCAGAATATATCCACACGTCTTCATCTCCCCATACTAATGACGGCTTTGTTTCTTTTATGAAATCCAGCTCGACCACTTCGCTTTTTTGCAGACGCATCGGCAAATTGATAATATACGTTACCCCCCTTGATTCCATTGGTCTTTCACATGGATATATCAGGCATTTCATTTCATTCGAACCTCCGATTGTTTTAGTCACAAGGACTAAACTGGCTGCCGTTTAACTACGGACAATTTAATCATTGTGACGATAGAAAAGATGACTTTGTATCATATATTGATATTTCCAAGCTGTCAAACACATGCCGAAACCCGGCCTTAATATATAAAGAAGTATCGTGTTTATCCTAAATAAAAAAAGGGTAAATGGTACCCTTAAACTTTGTATTTTGATTTATTGAGACTTTTTATGGAACATCATCCCGTCATATATTACACGAGAGCTACTTCCTCTTTCAGAATGGCTTTCAATATCAGAACCAGATCGTTCAAATTTTCTTCAAACTCCTTGTCAGTGATCCGGATCTTCAGTCCATTATATGTTCTATTGTTGCATCCGCCCGGATTGAATTCATTTGTCAGATCATCCGGTTCGCCGATTTGCGCGTCCGAATCAACTATTGCAACAACTCTATTGCCGGAAAGCAAGATTACTTTCGGATAATTTCCCCTATCGAGAGAAAGTCCCGCTTCCTTTGCTGCGGCAGAAAACATACTATAATATACGTTCCTGCCTCCGTTCCTCAGTTTATGAGGTAATATAACTTTGTCCATTTGTATTCCTCCATAGCAATACCTCTGTTTGATATTATTCAATTTCTCGATCTCCCGGGAAATAGAATTTGCCACAAATATTTCATCGTGACCGGTCAGTATAGCAATTTTCGGTGAAATGTCAATTGTTAATTTTTTATTGACTTTTCCCGCCAGGATCCAAATTCAGAACTCAAATATGCAACGATATATTGGGCCATTGAAAAGAGCCCTTTCGAATAAAGGCCCTTTTACTAGTTCGGGAACAGGGATTCGAACCCCAATTAGTTGCTCCAGAGGCAACTGTCCTACCGTTAGACGATTCCCGAATAAACATAAAACATGAAACACATAGCTTGAAACATTGTAATACAGAACTTAAAAACTTTCAAGTCCCTGCAATATGTTTCGGGTTTTATGCTTCATGCTTCAAGATCTTCCTTATATCTTCAGATATCTCCTGATGGCGATCACGCTGCTTATCACGCCAATTCCCACGCCCATTGAAAGCAGCAATAATGTGATATTGTAAAGATTTCCGATAAAATAGTTATTAAGATCGAATCCCGGTATGAATTGCGCGATCTTTGGAGAAACATAGGAAACGGCCGGAAACATCAGCGCGATCGCAACCGCACAGCTTACGACACCAAAAACGATTCCCTCGATGATAAATGGCATCCTGATATACCAATTCCCCGCACCGACCAGCCTCATGATCTCGATCTCAGTCTTATGCGCATACATTGCAAGCCTTATAGTATTGAATGCGACCATAACGCCGATAAGCACGAAAAGAACGCTGAGCGCCAATATGCCTTCCTTGATGGCCGCAAGAATATTTGAAAAATTATTTATCGCAGTCTCATTCTCTTTGAAATTCACTTTTTCGATTATATCCTTGTAGTTCTCGTTTCCGACTACGAAATTATCTATATCTTTATACTGATCGAGCTCGTTTGCCTTCACATTGAGAACCGCAAAAAGCGGATTATCCCCCAATTCCGTCAATGAATCATTGATATAACTGTCATCCTTATGCGCTTCTTTGAAATTCGTAAGTGCCTGATCCTTCGATATATATTCAACATTTTTTACATCACTCCGTCCCTGAAGATCCTTCTGAAGCTCCAGGATCTTTCCCTCATCCGCGTTGTCTTTGAATTGCACTGTGATATCGATCTTCTCCTTCAATGCCCCGAGAGCATGATCTCCGATCGCATCCACTGCAAGCATCACCGTCACCGTGAAAAGAGATATAACCAGAATTATGACCGTTGCGACATTAAGCCATATATTTCGGAGGAGGTCCTTGCTTGCGGAAACCAGAAGTCTTTTTATTTTATTTCGAAACATCTATTTTGCTCTTAATTAAATAATATATTTTCCCTTATCCAGCTGATCCTTGATTATCCTTCCCCTGTCAACCGTTATAACGCGCTTGTTGATCAGATTCACGATCTCTCTGTTGTGTGTTGCAAGAACGATCGTCGTTCCAAACTGGTTGATCTTCATCAGAAGCTGAACGACATCCCACGTGTTCACAAGATCCAAATTTCCCGTCGGCTCATCCGCAATTATTATGTCAGGCCTGTGCACCAGTGCTCGCGCTATTGCAGTCCTCTGTTTCTCTCCGCCCGAAAGTTCATTGACATAGCTGTTATATTTTTTCAAAAGCCCCACGATCTCCAGGACCTGCGACACGTCTTCCCTTATATCTTTGTCCGATCTTCCCGAAACTTCCATAGCGAAAGCCACATTCTCAAAAACGGTTTTCCTGTCCAAAAGCTTGAAGTCCTGAAAAACAACTCCGATGTGGCGCCTCAGGATCGGCAGTCTTCCGCTTTTTATCTTGCTTATATCTTTCCCTCTTATAAGGACATTTCCCTTGCTTGGCTTTTCTTCAGCAAAAATCAACTTCAATAAAGTTGATTTTCCCGCGCCGCTTTGGCCTACTATTGAAACAAACTCGCCGCTCGAGATGGAAAAATTTATGTCCTCCAAGGCCGTAGCGTTCGTATTATAATACTTATAGACATCATCAAAAACTATCATCTTGTTTTCAAAATTTACATTTCTTAAATTACTTTGCTCTTGATTTGTAGACTTTTCTTCTTGCATATTCTGAAACTTTACCTTTGTTCCATTGCTGAACCGGCCTCAAATAACCCACCACCCTCGAATAAACTTCGCATGGCTGTTCGATGAGACATTTTGGACACACGAAATGCTCTCCCGGAAGATACCCGTGATTCGGACACACACTGAAAGTCGGCGTAATGGAAAGATATGGAAGGGCATATTTCTCAAACACTTTTTTTATCAAAATCTTCGCCTCTTTTCCGCTTGGAAGCCTTTCCCCCAAAAAAGCATGAAGAACGGTTCCTCCCGTATATTTCGTCTGGAGCGGATCCTGCAGTTTCAGAGCCTCAAAAAGGTCATCTGTGTGGCCAACCGGAAGCTGTGTAGAGTTCGTATAGAAAGGATCCCTGGGAAGCTCCCTTGTTTCCTTTGTCTCTGTCTTCTCCAATAACACGTTCTTTGCCATATATTTGAATTATTTTTTAACTTGTATGAGCATTATAGCACAGATTGAAATTTATATGAATAGCGTCTGCGTTTCTTCGTTTAAACATACAATTTATGCCATTAAATAATACGATACAAAGAATTATCAATTCCTACTCTTCAATCAATGATCAAAAAAAATTATCGATTGAATATTGTAAAATTGAAAATTTATTGAAAATTGATAATTGTGAATTGGAAATTTTCACTATTTCCTATCGCTCCTTTGGACCACTCCCTTAAGCCTCGCCTCGATGAACATGTCGATATTGCCATTCAGAACTTCTTCCGCATTCGAAGTTTCCACTCCCGTTCTATGGTCTTTGACCATTTTATACGGATGAAGAACATAGGACCTGATCTGATTTCCCCATTCTGCAGAAGTGAACTCTCCGCGAAGCTTCTTTTTCTCCTCCTCCTCTTTTTCCTGCTGCAATTTATATAATTTTGATCTCAAGATCTGCATTGCCCTTTCTTTATTCTGCAGCTGGCTTCTTTCGTTCTGGCATTCCACAACTGTTTTGGTCGGAATATGCGTGATCCTGACAGCCGAATCGGTTTTATTCACTTTCTGGCCTCCGGCTCCGCTTGACCTGAACGTATCGATCCGCAGATCTTCGTCTTTAATTTTTTCTTCATCCTCAGAAGCGATCTCGGGAAGAACTTCAACAAGCGCGAACGATGTCTGCCGGAGATTGTCTGCATTGAACGGGGAAAGGCGCACAAGCCTGTGCACTCCCGCTTCGTTCTTCAAATGGCCATATGCATATGCGCCCGAAACCATGAACATTACGCTCTTGATCCCGGCTTCCTCCCCTCTGGACATATGTATGATCTCCGTTTTATATTTATGGTCTTCACTGTATCGGAGATACATCCGAAGCAGCATTTCCGACCAATCCTGCGCATCAACCCCTCCCGCACCGCTATGTATCGCCAAGATCGCGCTCGCTCCGTCATATTTCCCGCTCATCAAAGCTTCGAATTCATGCTCCAAAAAAGTTTTTTCCAGCTTAAAAAGTTTTTCTTTCGTTTCTTTCAGCAGATCTTTGTCTTTTTTCTCATCAATGACGCTCAACATCTCATCGAGCTCGTTTATCCTGTTTTCCATACTTTCCCAAAAATCCACGATGTTTTTGTATTCATCGAGCTTTCGCATGACCTCTTTCGCCTTTCTGGTGTCGAGCCAGAAACCTTTCTCGTTTATATCAGCGTCGAAACCCACGATCTCAGCTTTTTTCTTACGGATGTCAAAGACAGTCCTTCACAAGAAGGGTCCTTTTTTTTAGGTCTTTAATTTTTTCTATGGTTTCTTTCATGGTTATATATTAGCAGATAATTCCGGAAGTGACAAAACCGTTCCCGGCTTGAATTATGGCAATATATCTTGACAATTATTGATAACCCCCTATCATGACACTATCCCCAGGAGATGAAAAAAATGGGAAATACAGACATACAAACAGATTTGGGCAACATAAAAATAGAATTGGACAAAATAGGAGCGGACTATGAGATCGACATTTATGGCAATATACAAGCGACTCTTCCGAAAACTTCCACAATAGCTTCAGTGCCTTTCAAGGATAAAAAAAACCGGCGCACCCCGCGGGAAGTCAGAGAAAGATATTATTTCCAGAATGGCGTTGCGATCCTATATCCATCTCGAAATAATTATCTGATAGATAGCATATCGGGCTATAATATTATCATGACGCACATAAACCACAAATGATCCTTTCGGATCTTTTTTTCTGCCTTGAAGATAATTCCCATAAAAAAAAGTGAATCCAGTTCACTTTGTTTGTTGATTATTATTCTATTTTACTCTCTTTTTTATTCTCCTTTTTCACCTTTTTCTTTCCCGTAACTTTCAAAATATCTCCGGGAATACTGAACGCGCCTTCTTTGGCAATTTCCGCAAGTATTATTTGCATGGCCTCTGAAGGCTCGAAACCTGCAGCGACATATGCCTTCTTCATTGCGGCCATTCTTTCTGCCCGCGCTTTCATGTGCTTCTTGAAACTTTCAAAAGTGCCTTCATTTATCTGGGCTGATTTTTCGTAAGCGTATCCGATTGTCCCCGCTATGACATTACACAACTCATCAGATAGCGGCTTCAAGGCTCCGCCGTATGCCTGTGTGATCTTATTTATCACCACAGCCAATTCAGGACTCACTGCCGCAACCTTTTCTGCGAGAGCCAAGGCGCACCCAACTGCAACCTTAGTATCTCCGCTGTCAAGCGACTCCTGTATTTTTTCTATTAATTCCCCGATCTCACTGATAGGGTCTTTCTGTTCTTCTTTCTGCTCTCCGACTTCCTTTTCGCTATCGATACCCTTTTTTGTTTTATTTTCTTCTGATTCAGACATTTCTTATACCTCGTCCTTCTTTTCGGACTTGTGAAGACTATCATAATTACTATATCTTGTCAATACCTAAGCGTAATACCCGATAACTTGGAAACGTTTTCTGCCTGGATATATCCCCATGAACAAAAAAATCCTTAGTTTAAAGGAAATAACAGCTCCATTCCTGCTGATTTTGATTATCCAGACTATTAGTGATCTTTGTCTCTCTCTTCACTCAGCTTCAGAAGATATTCCAGTTTCTTTATTTGTTTTTCCTTTCCCTCTATTAGACTTCTGGAAAAAGTGGAAAGGATATAAAGCTCCAAGCCCACCCCGGTGAATATATAGAATATGGTGAATATTTTAGACGAAGCGGACGTTGGATGCAGATCTCCATAGCCCACTGTCGCTAAAGTGGTAACACTGAAATAGAAAGAGTCGAGATAGCTCCATTTTTCCACATTCGAATAGAACAACATTCCGGTAATAAGAAGCAGAAGAAGCAGAAGAAGCAGAACATAAGACGCCATGAACCCGGGGGGAGGTTTGACTCCCGTAAGATGTTCGTGAGTGTTATGGAAAAAATCGACTGCTATCTTTTTCATTTTGACTTATGTTAATTTCACGACAAGATATAAAAATAACGCGACACTCCTTTTTTTATGTTTTAAGTTTCATGCTTTATGGATTGAGCCACCTGTCGGAGTCGAGCCTCCTCCCGAGGCGGACAGAGACGACCAAGGTTGCAGTTTATCCGCCCACTGGCGGAATACCGTTGCTTTTGCCAATCTATCTTTGAGCCACCTGTCGGAGTCGAACCGACGACCTACGGTTTACGATACCGTTGCTCTGCCAATTGAGCTAAGGTGGCAAGTCTTAAATGTGGAAAGTGAAATATGACAATTGGTAAATAGGACGAACAATATTATCAAAAAATCCCTATTTCCTCAACAAACTAATAATACCCTACTATATGTTTTGGTCAAGACCGGAATTCCTTGGAATAATCTCTAAAAAAATGGAGATTTTCAAATTGATTTTCAAATTTCGGCCATTGACAAATTCATATTTTATGCTATCCTTATCTGCTATAACAACGTTATAGTTCAAACAGGAGGTTAACATCTTGCATAATAACAAATTACTGCCCTATTTCTGCATTGCCGGATTAGTGGCAGGAGCTGTGGCAGCAATATATTCAAAAAATATCGTAGAAAATCTTGCGACATTCCTTACAATAGGTGCGTTCACGGCACAAATTTTTATCGGTATTGTCATACCCAGGTTCAGGAACATCATCTCGCACATTTTCTGGAATTCGATAGGTATCGGATTTTGCGCTCTAGCAGGAGAATATATCGTCAAACTGATAACCTAGCGCTATGTACGGACATAGCACTTTTTTATTGTCTATTTTTATGTCGATCTTTCATCTTTTACTTTTCAATCGCTATAGACTTTTCATCCGTCCAATAATGTTTTCCGCCTATGATCGAATGCGCCCGAAAATAGAGAGTTCCGGCTTTGCTTATAGATAAATTCGCGTCAAAAGTCTTCGGAATGGCTTCTTCCTTGCTCGCATATTGGTTAGTGAAATTCGGATATTTGGCCAGATATGCGGTCACGTTCCCATCCAGATCTCCCGCATGCGATGAATAGTCGTAATATATTGCCGTGTGCGAAATTGTACCGGAAGGCCCGCTGATCTCCCAAAGTATCCTTGCAACCTTAGAATCGCACAGTTTCAGGACCGTCTGGGCAGATTTGATGCTTATCGAATATTTGTCCTCCACTTCTTCTTTCAAAAGAGCTGCAAAACTTTTACTTTCCGGTTCTGTTTTCGCCAAATCTTTCTTGTTCTGAAAATAAACCGCCATTACGGCGGCGGAAATCACAACAACTGCCATTACGGCGATTTGCGATACTTTTTTCCTATCTATATGTTTATATTTATTTTTTTATTATTTATGCTTCTATGCCATAATTTTACCGCATTCTGAAAAAATATGCCAATACTTACCCTGTCGGTTTTTTAGTCCCCGCTCCTAAGCATCCGAATCGGAATTTCCAGCTTTTCAAAAAGTTTTATTGCGGATCCCGTGCGAAGATCTGTGGTTATGTTATTCATCCGTTCATCTGCATATTCGTAGCTTCTCCGGCTCTATTCATTTGATACAACATTCTGCTTTCATTACATTCCCGGCTCCGTATGTGAAATATAGATCTTATTTTTAATCGGGCCTTTCTTCTTGTCGGCCAAAATGACATATTTTCCCGTCAGGACCTGAGGCCACAGCCTTAGCATCGTTTTTCTGATAAACGACGGGATCAATCTTCGCGGCAAGATACCTCCTGCCATAAAATTAAATTGAATACTTTTAGGATAGAAACCGCAGACACTAAGAAGCTCTTCAAGCTCATCATAAAGCAAAAATCTGATATGCCCATATGACCAAGAATGGACATTTTTATATTTCCTATGCGACCAATGAATGATCCCGCCGCCAAAAAGCATGTTCAGGCGGTTCCGAAGATCAAATTGGTTGGGATATGAGATAATAACCTTTCCATCCGCTTTCAATATGCGAAAAACCTCCTTCAACACCCCCTCTTCGTCGTATAGATGTTCAAGTGTGTCCAGCGCCAAAACCAGATCGAATGCTGAATCTTGAAAAGGAAGCTTTGCCTCGATGTCCGCCTCAATGGCGTTTATCCCCTTCTTTTTCGCATCCTCGATCCCATTTGGAAATATATCAACACCCCAAACTTCATGACCCTTTCGGACAAGCTCGGCGCT
>Ga0172379_10008442_pt1 | contig 12962 bp, 13 predicted proteins | sample GrowelOW334metaG_FD_119756 | JGI IMG/M metagenome (GOLD analysis project Ga0172379, IMG submission 119756) | Groundwater microbial communities from an aquifer near a municipal landfill in Southern Ontario, Canada - Groundwater well OW334 metaG | ecosystem: Environmental > Aquatic > Deep... | reverse complement strand
TAAATCCGTTCTTGCAGTTGATTGTAACCAATTCCCTCCACCACCATAATTGCCTATATCTAAAACTCCGACGCTATCAGAAGCACCAAATCTTTCCACTAATCCTGTGGGAGTAGTTCCACTTGTTGCCGGTAATGAAACAGGCATTCCAACAATATGAAGTTTTGCTTCCGGGCTTGTTGTTCCTATGCCTACATTTCCAGAAGACATATTTATTCTCATTCTTTCACCGAAATTTGCATAACCAAATACTAAATCTTGCCCCGATGAACCTGTTGCAATAAAAGATTGATTTCTAACAGAAGCAACACCAAATTGTGAGCCAAATGTTCCTATTCTTGTATAATTTCCAACATCATTGTAAATTCTTATTGCTCCAGAACGAGCAGCAGTTGTTCCATTAACAATAATTTGCTCGAACTGGTTTCCTTCAACTTGTAATTTTTCAGTCGGGCTTGTTGTTCCTATTCCTACATTATAAGCAGGATTGTTAAGATAAACATTTGTTTCTGAAACATTCCAAGCTCCACTATTGAATAAAGAATTATTCAACGAATTAATATAATTCGTATCATTCAACGCAGTAATAGGAATTCCCTCATTTCCATAATATAATGTTCCATTCACTCTTATATCTCCAGAGGCAAAAATATCTTTCCACCTAAAACTAGAATTTCCCAAATCAAATTGGTTATCAAATCCAGGAAGCATTGAACCATTGACACTCAAACTATAGATATTTATCGAACTAAGATTATAAACATAAACTGTCTGTGCAAATAAATTCCCATCAACAATACTTACTCCTCCACTTTCCCACCCATTGTTAAAATCAACATTTCCAAACCTCATATTTGTCCCGTTGATTAAATTCTGGATATTTGCTGTTGAATTAATTGTTAATGCCAATTGTCCAGTAGTATTAACTGCCGTTATTCTTTCATCTGTATAAGTATTTGCATTCAATGTCCAATTCCTGCTTACATTATTTTCCCAAGTTGCTATGTTAGTTGCATTGTTGATTATTATCCCTCCAGAAAAATTAGCCATCCCTCTAACATCTAATTCATTTGAAGGATATTCTGTCCCTATTCCAATTTTTCCAGTAGTTGTTATATTTCCGCTACCATTTATATTTCCAGTGAAATCAATATTCTGGACAAAAAGAGAAGTAATTCTATTGACTAAACTTCCAAGCCAAGAAAAAAAACCGGTTCCAGTAGTAGTCACATTATAATTAGCCATATTCAAGTTGATATCAATTAAGGTTCCGCTCAAGGTTGTATTTCTAGCATAAAAAGAATAAGGGTTTCTCGCAATTTTTGAAGCGTTAATTAAAACATTGTCCCTGTAATAACAAAGCCAATATTGGTCAGAATAATTAAGATTAGTATTTTCTAAATAATAAGAAATTATCCCCCTTGAATCTGTTGTTAAGTTTGTAAAATTTGTATAAACAACATTCAAACAATCATTAGTAGTTGAAATATTAAAAGTAAAATTATATGTTCCAGTATTAACATCTCCCGATGAATTTATTACTTGAATATTTAAGTGCAGATTATCTTCAATTGCAGCAGCAGAAATGAAATTTATACTAAAAAATAAGATGATAATTAATAAGACAAACTCCAACCTCTTTTTCATTATAATTATATGAGATTTATATTTATAAACCTTGTTGGAAATGTAAGGTAAAAAGTTTACCTACATTAAAAATGCCGTCGAGAAAAAAACGGAAACTAAAAAATTAGTGCGGTAAAAGTTTTGTCTGAAAAATTTGGGGAAAATTATAAAAAATATGTGGAAAAAATTGAAAAAATAAGAAATTTAAGTGAACCCCCTAAGACAAAACATTAGGGAATCAATTATAAAATTAAGGAAATAGTTTATTAAAAGTTTCCCTAATAAAAGCGACTTCTTCGTTACTTAATTCGCTTATTAACCTCTTCATCTTAATGAGGAAGGTTTCTGCTTTTAGAATCATCTCATTGCAAGATTCTTTTGTAGCTTTGATTATTTGCTTTGTTTCTATATAATACTGCTTATCAATTCTTTCATCTTTCGCCCAAGAAATTATTTTTCCTAAATCAGATTCATTAAATAAGGTTTTAAAGAGAATTACTGAAGCAGAATGATTCTCCGATTTTATCCCTACTTTAAATAATAAAGCCAGCAAAGAGGAATACATGCAGTAATATGCTTCAGAAACAGAATTTTCATAAAGTTGATTCTGAAAAAGGATTTTAGCGGATTTAAAACAATTTTCCGCTTTTATTAAATAAGAGGACTTTATCTCTTCAGACGGCTCAACTAACTCAAATTTTCCTTCTCTTTTAAGTTTCTTCAAAAAATTTATTTCTTTCATAAAATTCCTCCACTCCTCTGATAATTACATGGTCTTTTACAATTTCTTTTATCAGCAAAGAACTAATATCAAATTTTCCTACTTTAATGCTTAACTTTGAGTTTAGTTCTTTCAATTTATCTTTAATTTTACTGTTATTTGTTTCAAGATAAACATCTATATCGCTATCTTCTTTAGAGATTCCTTTTGCATAACTCCCGAATAAAATAACCATCCCCTCTTTAAAATTCTTCTTTATATCCCCAAAAATGATGGATAAATCAGGATGTTTTTTTAGTAATTTATTTAACTTATAAATTTCTGCTGAATAAACATAATTTTTTGATTTTAAATTATTCTTGATAAATAATACCTTGTTTTTTCCTTCTTTTTTATAGTCCAAGATGCCTTCCTTGGTTAAAGAGTTAATCTTTCTCGAAATAGTAGAATGGGACTGACTAAGAATTCGGGCTATTTCTCTTAAATGAGATTTATTTTTTAATAATACTAATATTATTTCTAACTCTAAATTGTCTTTATTTTGAACCATATGTATCAACTATGAACCAGCATTATTTAAAACTTTTTGTTCTTTCAATTTTTAACATCAGTTGCTCAAAATTAAATTTCATCCCAGAATTCATCCTCTTTGTTATTCCATAACTCTTTCATTTTCGGTTGCTGAATTTTATGTAAGAACCCATCATATGGATTTCTTTTTCTAAGAATTATGAATGTTTACCTTTTTCCGCATAATAAATTTTTAAATGAGCCTACACAGATTTGAACTGTGGACCCCTGCCTTTCTTAGTTTTTCCTAAGGTTTATACAATCCTAACGGACTATACTCATATAAGAGCAGTGCTCTGACCTGGCTGAGCTATAGGCTCATATTTAACAAGCCAAAACCTTTCTAGGTTTATAGGCTCATCTCATGATAATTGAATAAATTACACCTATTTAAAATTTCTTATCTAAGAACAAATTGCCTCGTTCGAATATCAAAAGAATTTAACAGGATTTACCCTCTCGTTAAATTGCCCCGTCCGAGATTCGAACTCGGGTCTCAGCCTTGAAAGGGCTGAATCCTTGGCCTCTAGACTAACGGGGCGAATATACGATAATCAAAGAAAAATTTAGTTTTTAAACATAACTAATAAAACAACTATTTCCTTATTTCAATTTCTTAATTATATAATATTGTAAACCGAGCCAATGAAAGGATAAGATTTATAAGTATATTTTCATTAACACTATTGCTTCAGGGAGAGCGCTAATCTGTGTAAACAGAATCCCGCATTGTATTCCCTGTCGTTGCTTCGGCAACGCAGGCTTTATATTAAAATGGAAAGAATCTCTGTATTTATAGATGGAGAAAATTTTCTTTATGGGGTCAAATCAATAAATCCCCATTATACTGACTTTAACTTCAATTTTAAAAAATATATTACTTCTTTAGTTAAAGGAAGAAAACTTATCGACATTTATTATGTAATTGCTCCACTCAAACAGGAATTAAATCCAGAACTATATACCAAACAGCAAAAACTTCTTTCGAGATTAAAGAAAGAAGGAATTAACGTCATTTTATGCAAGAGGACAAAAAGGGATAATAGTGATGGAACCCAATGTCATAAAATAAAAGAAGACGACATTAGATTAGCTTTACAAATGCAAAAAGATGCCTATGATAATAAATTTGATATTGCATTACTATTTAGTGGAGATGGAGATTTTGTTCCATTACCAGAGTATTTAGCAGAAAAAGGAAAAAAGATGGAAATAGCTTATTTTGAAGGACATACTGCATACACTTTGTTAAGAGTTTGTAGGTTTAAGGCATTTTTAATTAATAAAAAGATTTTAAACAAATTTTTCTATAGAGGGTTCACTGCAACCCCTTAACCATATAAGTATCCCTTAAAACATATCCTAATGCTTTGTAGTATTGTCTAACTCCTACTCCAGAAATAACAAGAATTTTTTTTGTTTTTTGTTTTTTTGCAATATTTTCCGCTTCTTCCATTAACCATTTTCCCAATCCCTTGTGCTGAGTTGCATTAGAATCTTCTTCATGAAGATTAAGAGCTTGTCCATAAACATGAAGTTCCCTGACAAACGCTTTCCCATTAACAATTCTTAATCTTAAAAGTCCAAAAAGAATATCATCTTTATTCACAATTTCAAGAAAATATTCTTTCCCATGAGAAGCAGAATATTTTGTAATTTTCAATTTTAATTTATTATTAATCTCTTTTTGATTAAATCCAATTTCCCTAAATCTAATTTCTTTTATTTTATTTTTGTCCTTTCTAAGTTTTTCTTCAACATCTTTTCTTAAATCAATTTTAGTTGTTCCAGAGACAAGATATTCTGGAGGAATTTCTCTCATAATCCTCATAACTCTGCAATATCGAGGAACAATTTTCATCATTTTTATCAATAAATCTTGAATTTGCTCTTTTGTATAAGGCTTGTATTTCTTTTTCCAATATTCTTTTTCCAATTCAGCGCCTTTAATTACTTGACAAGGATAAATTTTCAATTGATCTGGCTTGAATTTCTCATCTGAAAAAATCTTTTTAAAAAGAGTCAAATCTTTTTTAGGATTGCTTCCAGGCAACCCAGGCATTATATGATATCCAACTTTAAAACCTGCATCTTTCAACGCTTTTGTTGTATCAATAACATCTTTTACCAAATGTCCTCTTTTAACTTTCTTGTAAATTTTATCATCTATAATTTGCACCCCCAACTCAACTCTTGTAACTCCAAACTCTCTCATTTTTTTTATATGCTTGACACATTCATCTGGACGGGTTTCAATGCACAACGCAACACATCTATGCTTTGCTTTCTCATTTAATTTTTGTGCTTCTTCTAAGTTCTTGGAAGTTTTTTCATTTAGGGCATCGTAACATCTCTTGATAAAGTTATATTGAAATTTTTCTGGGTATTGCAAAAAAGTCCCACCCATAATAATTAATTCAACTTTCTCTGTTGGGTGATGCATAGCCTGGAATGCTTTTATCCTTGCTTCAACTTGTTTGTAAGAATCATAATTAACTTGAGATGCTCTCATAAAAACAGGACTTTTAGGAGTATAACTTTGTGTAGCATTCAAATTAGGGCAATAAGTGCAAGTCCCATGTTCACAAGTACGAGGAGGCAACATAACAGCAACAGGAGTTATTCCTGAAATTGTTTTTGTCGGCTTTCTAACTTCATTTTTTAATGGAATTTTCATTTCTTCTAGGTTTGGGAACCTTTTCAAAAGGTTCATTTAACATATATTTCATATCGATATAATCCTTTTAAAGATTATCAAAGATTAACTCAAATGAATGTTAATGGAAAACATTATAGAACAATCTGGGAAAAAGAAGATAATCCTCGTGCTGTAGAAATAATAGACCAAAGATACTTGCCTCATAATTTTGTGATTGAACAATTAAATAACTGGAAAGAGGTTGCAATAGCAATAAAAGAAATGCATGTGAGAGGAGCAGGACTAATCGGAGCAACAGCAGGTTATGGAATGTATTTAGCCACATTAGAAAATGCCGAAGATAATTTTTTAGAAGAAGCAGGAAAACAATTGAAAGCAACTCGCCCAACAGCAGTTAATCTTGCTTGGGCAGTAGATAGGCAATTAGCTGCAATAAAAAGAGTCGGAGAAGACAAATTAAGCAGAATTTTATCTGCACATCAAACAGCAAAGAAAATAGCAGACGAAGATACAGAATATTGCAGAAAATTAGGAGAATATGGAGTAAAAATAATTGAAGAAATATACCAAAATAAAAAAGATGTGGTTAACATTGAAACACACTGCAATGCCGGATGGTTAGCATTTGTAGATTATGGAAGTGCACTTTCTCCAATTTATGTTGCTCATGAAAAAGGAATCCCAGTTCATGTTTGGGTGGACATTACTGGTCCTTGGAATCAAGGAGCTAAATTAACAGCATGGGAATTAGGACAGCAAGGAATTCCTCATACAATAATTGCAGATAATACTGGTGGACATTTAATGCAGATAGGGAAAGTAGATATGATGATAACTGGTGCAGATAGGGTAGCGATAAATGGAGATGCCGCAAATAAAATAGGAACATATCTTAAAGCAGTCGTAGCAAAAGATAATAACATTCCTTTCTATATTGCACTTCCTTCTTCAACATTTGATTGGAATATTGGAAGTGGAAAAGAAATCCCAATAGAAGAGAGAGGAAGTGATGAAGTAAAATACGCTTCTGGACTTACAAAAGAGGGAAAAATCGAAAAGGTTCTTTTAACTCCAGAAAATAGTCCTGCTTTAAATTATGGTTTTGATGTAACTCCAGCAAGATTAATAGAAGGATTAATAACAGAAAGAGGAATTTGCAAAGCAGATAAAGAAAGCATTTTGAACTTATTTCCCGAGCATAAAAAGTAGATAAAATGGAAAAGGGCTATACAAAATTCAGATGTTATTTTGCAAAAGGAGAGATAACTGCAGATATATCTAATCTTAATTTTTGGAGAAATATTTTTCATGATTTAAACCTAATAGGGGAGTATGAAAATGGAATTGGTTATGGAAATATAAGCATAAGAGATGGAAAAGGATTTATAATTTCAGGAACAAAAACAGGAGGAATTGAAAGATTAACAAAAGAGGATTATACAAAAGTAATTAGATGCAATAATAAAAAAAATAATTTGACTTGTTTCAGGCAAATAAAAGCATCTGCTGAATCCTTGACTCATAATTCAGTTTATGAATCTGAACCAAATGCAAATGCAGTAATTCATGTTCATAATTTGAAATTCTGGGAAAAATGGAAAGGCAATCTTCCAACAACTTCAGAGCAGGTGGAATACGGAACTCCTGAAATTGCAGAAGAAATTTTCAGGTTGTTTGAAGAAACAGATGTTAAAGAAAAGAAAATTTTAATAATGGGTGGACACACAGAAGGAATTATTTCTTTTGGAAAAGATTTAGAGGAAGCTGGAAAAACATTATTAGCTTATTTTTTGTAGAATTATCTCTTTCCCTTTTTCTTATTCTTCACAATAAAATAATAAATTAAAGCACCAATAAGTTGAGTGAAGATTATAACTAAAACCCAAATAATTCTTTCATTATCGTCTTTAAATTTTCTTTTTATGCAATCAACTAGCATTAAAATCCAAAAAACAAGGGCAAAAATTGCAATTCCTACACATATTAAAGAAAAGAATATCCAAACTATTCCAAAATCTCCCATCATAGTAGTAAAAGTCATAAGCAAATTAACTAAATTAACTTTAAAAATCTATTTAAAGAAGCTTAACTTTAATTTAATATGACTGAAAAAAAGAGATTAGTTGCTAAAAAACCAGTAGTAAAAAAGAAACCTCAGCAAATGAACCCAGTAGAATATAATGCTTTTCTTGAAAGAGAAGTAATCAATATGATAAAATTAAGACAATTCTATTCGGAAGTTAAAAGGTTTGCAAGAGATTATTATATTTCATGCCAAGGTAATTTACGAAAAGATTATCCCGACTTTGAATATTTTGAAGAATTTTTAGAAGAACAAACAGAAAAACATTTAAAAAATCTAGAGAAAGTTGTAAAACAAAAATACCCCAAATTATTTGGAAAATAAACTATCTCTTCCACTGCAAAAATACTTTTAAACAAACCTTGTATTTCAATCAAATGGGGAGATTAAAAATAGGGATAATTGGAGGGAGCGGACTTGAAAACCCAGAGCTTCTTGGAGACTACAAAGAAATTGAAGTAGAAACTCCTTTTGGCAAACCCTCTTCTAAATTAATTACAGGAAAATTATATGGGGTAGAAGTAGCAATAATTTCTAGGCACGGAAAAAAACATGAAATTCCCCCAACACAAGTAAATAATAGAGCAAATGTCTTCGCATTAAAATATGAAGGATGTAAATATATTATCGGAACAACAGCGGTTGGTTCTTTAAGAGAAGATATCAAAAGAGGAGACTTTGTTATACTGGATCAATTTATAGATTTTACAAAACGCAGAGATGAAACATTCTATGAAAAGTTTGAATTTGGAGCAATTCATACTCCAATGGCAAATCCATTTTCAGAAGTATTAAGAAAAAAATTAATTGAAAGTTGCGAAGAATTTTGTTATCCATGCCACAAAGTAGGAACAGTAATAACAATTGAAGGTCCAAGATTTTCAACAAAAGCAGAAAGTAATATTTTCAGACAATGGGGGGCAGATGTAATTAATATGTCAATTGCTCCAGAAGCAATTCTTGCAAATGAGGCAGAAGTCCCATATGGGGCAATAGCAATGTCAACAGATTATGACTGCTGGAAAGAAGACGAAGAAAATGTTACTTGGGAAATGATTAAAGAAGTAATGGCAAGCAATACAGAAAAAGTAAAAAAAGTTTTATTAAAAGTTATTGAATCGTTCTCAAGAGAAGAAGAAATTAAAAAATTAAAAGAGAAAATAAGAACAATTCCTAATTTCCCAACACAAGGAGTTATGTTTAGAGACATTACAACTCTATTAAAAGATAAGGATGCTTTGCAGAAATTAATTGACATGTTTTATGAAAGATACAAAGGAATGCAAATAGATGCTATTGCTGGAATTGAGTCAAGAGGATTTGTTTTGGGAGCAATGCTGGCAGGAAGATTAGGAACAGGATTAATTTTAATTAGAAAACCTGGGAAACTTCCAGCAGAAACAATTTCTGAAAGTTACAATTTGGAATACGGAGTAGATAGTGTTGAAATTCACAAAGATGCAATTATTCCAGGACAAAAAATTCTCCTAATAGATGATTTAATTGCAACAGCTGGAACAGCCCTAGCATCTTGTAAGTTAATAGAACAACTACAAGGAGAAGTTGTAGAGTGTGGTTTTGCAATAGAACTTCCAGAATTAAAAGGAAGAGAAAAACTTTCAAAATACTCCATATTCTCTTTAATGAAATTTAATGAAGCAGAAGTAGAATAAAATAAGTTAATAATTATACTTTTAAGAAGATTATCAGTTGAACAAAGCGTTGGGTTTTAACAATTAACAAATTCCTTTTCTTACAAAACATAATAATTAAATACAATTTTCTCATTAATTCTTTATGAAATCTCCAAATCAGCAACAAGTATGGGATAATATTGCATGTGAATGGCAGGAGTACAAAAAGTTCCCAGCAACAAGCACAATAAAATTTCTAAAAAAACAAACGCTCCGAACAAGTTCGGGCGTCGCTCGCCAAAAAAAGCCAAGCGAAAGGAAAATTCTCGATTTTGGAAGCGGTTCAGGAAGACATTTAATTAAAATGAAAAATGGAAAAATGTATCTTCTTGATTTCTCTGAAAAAATGATTGAACTTGCAAAGAAAAAGGCAAAAATAGAAAAAATCAAAGCAGAATTTGCAGTTTCAAGTATGACAAAAACTCCTTTTGAAGATAATTTCTTTGATTCTGCAATTTGCATTTCAGCACTTCATTGCCTGACAAAATCAGAGCAAAAAAAAGCAGTAAAAGAGATTTATAGAATCTTAAAACCAAAAGCACAGGCATTCATTGGAATTTGGAACAAAGATTCAAAACGCCTTAAAAGACATAAAGGAAAAGAAGCACTAATCAAATGGAATGACAAAGGTGAAAGATATTACTACTTATTCAATGAAAAAGAGGTTCACGACTTATTTAAAAAACAAGGATTCAAAATAATCAGTACAGACAATTCAGAGATGATGATTAGATTTGTTGCGGAGAAGGAATAAGAAAAATAAGTTAATAACAAATACTTCAAACTATAATTCTCCTTTCACTTTTTAATTATCTTCATCATATCAAATAAGGACTTTTTCTCAAAATCAGTTATCCTGTTTTCGGCTAAATCAAAATTAACGCTGATTAATCCTAGCCCAGAAAGAAAAATTGTTCCTATCAAAATATCTTTTCCATCTTTGCTTTGCAAAGAAAAAATCATTTTTTGAATCTTGTTGTTTATATGTTTGAGCTCCATTTCGCTTAAAATTAATCCTTTAATTCTCTCAAAGTCAAAATGATTTTTCAAAGAAACTTCTTCTAAAACATTTTCAGTTTCTAATCTTTCCAGTTCAACTAACTTAATTCCCTCTTCCAACTCAAAGCTAAATGTTTTTTTGCTAGAAGGAATGTAAAAATCAAAATGATATTTATTTTCAGGATTTTTCTCATTTAAATCAATAATAAAAAAACCAGAGCAAAGATAAGCATCTTTATTCTCTTCTTTAAATTTTTTAAATTCCTCAGAATCTTCAAGTTTTTCAAAAAGAAATTGTGAGTTCATGATTCTTTAGGAGTATTTTCCTTTTTTAATCTTTTGTCTAGCTCCCTGTAAACAAGCAAAGAAAGTTTTTCTGCTCCTTCTTCTCGTTTATGTCTAACGCTAAATCTGATTATTGGGGGTTCCTTGTTTACTCGGTGATATTCAACAAAGTAAATACATTCCCCTTTTTCATTATCGCCAACTAAAGACTCATTATGAACATAAACAAATCCAATAAGATTTCCCTTAATTCTTGTTTCTATAGAAAGCATTTTACTTTCTTTCACTTATCTCTTTTTTAATCTTTTCTACAAATTCTTTAATTCCAATTGTTTCAATCTTGCTATTCCCTCTAACTCTTACAGCTAATTTTTTATCTTTTTCTTCCTTATCTCCAATCACAATTATATAAGGAACACGAAGAATTTCAGCATCTTTAACTTTTGCTGGAACAGTTGTTTGCCTGAAGTCAGATTCAATTCTTAAATTTGGAATTTCATTTCCAAGTTCTTTTATTATTTTCTTTGCATATTCTGTATTCCTATCGGTGAAATTCAAAATCCTCACTTGAATAGGAGCAAGCCAAGTAGGCATTCTTCCATTTGTATGTTCTAATAAAATTCCAACAAATCTTTCTATACTTCCATAACTAACAGTATGCAACATTACAGGACGTTTTCTTGTATTATCTTTATCTGTGTATTCAAGTTCAAATCTTTCTGGCATTGAAAAATCCAATTGAATTGTAGAAAGTTGCCAAGTTCTTCCTAAAGAATCTTTAACATGAAAATCAATTTTAGGTCCATAAAATGCTCCATCCCCTTTGTTAATTTTGTATTTCATTTTCCTTTTCTTCAAAGCATCTTCTAAAAGTTTTTCTGATTTATCCCACATTTTTTCTTCACCAATTCTCTTTTCTGGGCGAGTAGAAAGTTCAATATGGTCAAATTCCAAATTAAATTTTTTATACAGAGTATTAATCACATCTATTATTCCAAATATCTCTTCTTCAAGTTGTTTTTCTTCACAAAATATATGTGCATCATCTTGTGTAAATTGAATAACTCTAAACAATCCAGCAAGAACTCCCGAAAGTTCTAATCTGTGGACAACTCCCAATTCTCCAATTCTTAAAGGAAGTTCTTTGTAACTCTTCGGAGTACTTTTGAAAACTAACATTCCTCCAGGACAATTCATTGGCTTAACTGCAAATTGTCTTTTTTCATATTCTGTCAAGAAAATATTTTCTTTGTACTTATCCCAATGCCCAGAAATTTTCCATAATCTATTGTCCATGACTTGGGGAGTTGAAATTTCCTGATATTCTGCTTTCCTATGCAGTTCTCTCCAAAGTTCAATTAATCCATTTTTTATAATCAACCCATTATTATGCCAAAAAACCATTCCAGGTGCTACTTCAGAAAATGAAAATAAATCCATCTGCTGTCCGATTATTCTATGGTCATTTTCTTTTAATTTAGAATTATCTAATCTGTTTTTTGAAATTTCATGCAATAATTTAGTATAATCATATTTTTCTTCTTTCACTTCTGCTTTTCCGTCCTCAACATTGATGCTTCTGCTTAATTCGGACAAAGGATGTCCTTTTACCTTAAGTTCAAATTCTTTGTAATATCCAAAAGGTGCTTTAACAACATTAAAAGATTTCTTCAATCCTTTTTCTGCTTCATTTAATATTTCAGTAGCCAATTGAGGAGAAGCCAAATCGCTTGAAAGATGAGCATAAGGATAAAGTACTATCTTTTCTGCATTTACCTGCTTTGCAACATCTTTAACATTTTCAATAAGTTTTTCTACAATTTTCTTAACATCAGTATCTCCTTTTTCAACAGCAGTCAGAACTACAAGTGCTTGTTCAACAAAGTTTCCTTCTTTCTCTTTTTCAGAAAGTTCTTCAATTGTTTTTAACGCCTTTTTCAATGGTTTAAACTTAATATAATCCGTATGCAATAGCAAAATCTTCATAGAAAATGTAAATAGAAGAAGTTTATAAAATATTCGATGGAAACCTTTAAAACACCTCCTTTGTCTTGAAGTTTTATGAAGAAAACATTACTAGCAATGACTCTTGTAGCAGGATTAATATTCCCTAGTCCAAATAAACCATTTATAAAACCACAAACTCCTCTATCAAATTTTATTCCAGAAACCGAATGGGAATTTCGAAGAATATTTTATACAGATAAAATGAAAGAATTAGAAAGAAAAATTGATGATGTTATCAATTATAGAACAAATGATTTTAATAATGATACGGATAAGCTTCTTTTAGCAAGAACCTTATTTGGTGAAGCAGAAGGATGT
>Ga0172379_10008441_pt1 | contig 12963 bp, 8 predicted proteins | sample GrowelOW334metaG_FD_119756 | JGI IMG/M metagenome (GOLD analysis project Ga0172379, IMG submission 119756) | Groundwater microbial communities from an aquifer near a municipal landfill in Southern Ontario, Canada - Groundwater well OW334 metaG | ecosystem: Environmental > Aquatic > Deep... | reverse complement strand
GGTGGCGGTGGTGGTGGCGGATACAGTGGTGGTGGTGGCGGTGATGCTTACAACTATTCCGGCGACGGTGGCGGTGGCGGCGGTTCCTTCATCAACTCGTCTGCTTTACAGATTGGAACGCAACTCGCCGGCGTTCAAAGCAGTAACGGTGAGATTATTATCGTCGCCCTTACTGGAGAAACACTAGCGCCGAAAAACGTCGCCGTGCTGGAGGACAGCGGGCCGTTCACGCAGGCCAACTTTGCCACGAACATCCTGGCCGGTCCGGCGGACGAGTCAGGGCAGGTGGTGAGCTTCGTGGTCACGAACGACAACAACGCGTTGTTCAGCAGTCAGCCTGCGATCAGCGTCGCCGGCACGCTCAGTTTCACCACAGCGCTGAACGCCTTCGGCTCCGCGACGGTCACAGTCGTCGCGCGGGACAATGGCGGCACGGTCAACGGTGGAGTGGACACCAGCGCGCCGCAGACCTTCTCGATCACAGTGACACCGGTCAACGATCCGCCGACCGTCAGCTTTGCGACGAACAACGTCGTGGTGTTGGAAGACGGCGGCGCGAGCACGGTGAGCAGCTTCGCGAATGTGACGGGCTTCGGTTCGGGCGAGACCGGCCAGACGCTGCTGGGCCATGCGGTGGCGAACAATAATAACGGACTCTTCAGCGTGCAGCCGTCGATTGACACGAGCGGCACTCTCACCTTCACGCCGGCGACGAATGCCAATGGCAGCGCGACGGTGACGGTGGTGTCGCAGGACTCGGGGGGCACGGCGATCGGCGGCGTGGACAAGGCCACGAACACCTTCACGATCACGGTGACTCCGGTGAACGATGCGCCGAGTTTCGCGTTGCTGGTGGGTGGCGGCGGCAGTGTTGTTACCAACCACACCGTTATCGCCTGGGGCTACAATTCCAACGACCAGACAAATGTGCCCGCCGGTCTGACCAACGTGACGGCGATGGCTGGCGGTGTTTATTACAGCTTGGCACTCAAGAGCGACGGGACGGTGGTCGCGTGGGGTGCCAGCCCCGTTGTGCCCGCCGGCCTGACCAACGTGACGGCGATTGCGGCGGGCAGCTATCACAGCCTGGCGCTAAAGAGCGACGGGACGGTGGTCGCGTGGGGCGACAATTCCAACGGCCAGTCGAATGTGCCCGCCGGCCTGACCAACGTGACGGCGATTGCAGCTGGTTACGGTCATAGCCTGGCGCTAAAGAGCGACGGGACGGTGGTCGCGTGGGGCGACAATTCCAACGGCCAGTCGAATGTGCCAGCCGGCCTGACGAACGTGACGGCGATTGCAGCCGGTAATTGGCACAGCTTGGCGCTCAAGAATGACGGGACGGTGGTCGCGTGGGGCTACAATACCGATGGCGAGACGAATGTGCCGGGTAGCCTGACGAACGTGACTGCGATTGCGAGTCGTGTCACTCACAGCCTAGCGCTTAAGAGCGACGGAACCGTGGTCGCGTGGGGCGACACTTTCAGCGGCGGGATCAATGTGCCGGCTGGCCTGACGAACGTAACGGCGGTTGCGGCAGGTTTCCGTTACAGTCTGGCTCTTAAGAGTGACGGGACGGTGGTCGGGTGGGGCTTCAATGGCGACGGCCAGACGACTATGCCATCCGGCCTGACGAACGTGACGGCGATTGCGGCAGGTTTCTGGCACAGCCTGGCGATCTACACGACCTACATCACGAACGGCACTGGCGGCATCACCGTGCTGGAGGACAGCGGGCCGTTCACGCAGGCCTACGTCGCCACGAACATCCTCGCCGGCCCAGCGGATGAGTCCGGCCAGGTCGTGAGCTTTGTCGTGACGAACAACAACAACGCGCTCTTCAGCGTCCAGCCGGCCATCGGCACCAACGGCACGCTCACCTTCACCCCGGCCCTGAACGCCAGCGGCTCGGCCACCGTGACGGTCTATGCGCAGGACGACGGCGGCATCCTCAACGGCGGCGTGGACACCAGCGCGGCGCAGACCTTCACCATCACGGTGACGACGGTGAATGACGCGCCGCAGGCCGTCTTCGCCCTGAACCCGCTGGAGGTGATGAAGAACAGCAGCGCGACGAACATCCCCGGCTTCGCGACCTTCGTGAAGGGCCCGGTGGACGAGTCCGGCCAGAGCGTGACCAACGTGACCGTGAGCAATGACAACAACGCGCTCTTCGACGTGGGTGGCCAGCCGGCGATCGGCCTCGATGGCACGTTGAGCTTCACGCCCGCCGCCGGCGCGTCCGGCACTGCCCTGGTCACGGTCATCACCACGGACAATGGCGGCACCGCCAACGGCGGCCAGAACACGGGCACGAACACGTTTGTCATCAACGTGGTCAGCGCGAACATCTACGTCGAGGCCACGGCGGCGGTCGCGGCGGGCAACTCCATCACCGTGCCCGTGAGCATCCTCGCCGACGGCGACGAGAACGGCGTGGGCTTCACGCTGACCTTCAATTCGGCGCTGCTGACTTACACCGGCATCACGGCAGAGAGCGGTTTGACGCTCGTCGCCAACGCGGGCCAGGCGGGCAGCGGCCTGCTGGGTGTGGTCCTGAGCAAGCCCACGGACAACACCTTCTCCGGCGGCTACAACCCGATGGTTTACGTGACCTTCACCGTGGCGACCGGCGCCCCGGCGACGAACACGACCGTCGGCTTCAGCAGCGCGGTGGCCTTCCAGCAGGTCACGGACAAGAACGCGAACAACATTCCGTATGTGTCCTACACGCCCAACGTCGTGACCATCACCGCGCTGGCCGTCGGTCTCGAAGGCGACGTGACGCCGCGCCCGACGGGCAACGGCAGCGTGACCGTGAGCGACGCGGTGCAGATCGGCCGCTTCGCCGCCGGCCTCGACACCATCACGAGCTTCGGCGCGGGTAGCGAGTTCCAGCGCGCCGACTGCGCGCCGCTGGGCACGCAGGGCGACGGGCGTGTGACGGTCGCTGACTGGGTGCAATCCCTCCGTTTCGCCGCCGGCCTCGACGCTTCAGGAGTCGTCGGCGGTCCGACGTTGCAGGCGGCGGCCCTGGCTGCAACGAGCGCGAGGCTTCCGGCGGGCGCGCGCACCGTGCGTGTCGCGGGCGGCAGCTTGATTGCCGGACGCGCGAACATGGTGAGCATCCAGCTGGATTCCCAAGGCGATGAGGCCGGCATCAGCCTGAGCCTGGCATTCGACCCGACCGTGCTGACCTTTGTGAGCGCGGTGACGGGCGGCGGTGCCAGCGGCGGCTCGCTCATGATCAACGGCATGAAGGCGGCGGCGGGCAGGGTGGGCCTCGTGCTGGTGATGCCCGCCGGCGGCACCATCGCCGCCGGCACACGCGACATCGTGACCCTGACCTTCAACGTGACGGGCAGCGGCAGCACGGCCATCAGCGTGACGGGTGATTCACCGGTCGCGCGCGAGGTTGCGGATGTGAATGCAAACGTGCTGGGCGCGAGCTTCGTGGGAGGCAGCTTCAACATCCTCCTGCCCGCCGGTCTCAAGGCCGCCGGGATGGAGCGCGCGCCGGACGGTTCGCTGCGACTCGTGGTGGGCAATGCCGACGGCACGGCGGTGACGTCGGTGCAGGCCGCGAAGTATCAGGTTTACGTGACGGGCAACCTTGGAGGCGCGTGGACGCTCCTGCCCGATGCGCTCGTCGTGGAGAACGGCGCGCTCAAGATCGTGGACCCGGCGGCGAATGGCGCGGGTCTGCGCCTCTACAAGCTGGTGGAAACAACACCTTGAACAACACGGATGCGCTGCGGCGCGTCCCTTTCGCTCCAGCGGCCTCGTGTGAGGTTGCGGCGGGCTTCAGCGGAAGCAGTCGTGTGCCCGCTGAAGCCCGTTCTCTTTTTCAACCGGATTGCAGTCGGGGGCTGGAGGCTGCGGACGCGAGTGTTCACGGATGCAGGAGAAAACGATTCCTTGAAGAGGGCATTGGTATCGACGAACTGAGCTGGAGCTGTTGAAGCCACCGTGTAGGCTCCAGCCATGCAACGCCGCATATTTCTTTCCAGCGCTCTCATTGGCACTTTGCTGTCCCTTCCCCGGCTTTCCCGCAGTGCCGACGCCCCCCGCGAGGTGCGCGTCGCCGTCATCGGCGATTCCACGGTGTGCGAGTATCCGGCAGCATCGAACATCCGCGGATGGGGACACTTCCTTGCGCCGGCGTTTCAGCCCCATGTGCGGGTCATCAACCTGGCTCAGAGCGGGCGCAGCACGAAGACCTTCATCAAGGAAGGACTCTGGGTGAAGACCCTCGCCGAGAAGCCGGACTTCGTGCTGATTCAGTTCGGTCACAACGATTCGCACGCCAAGGACCGCCCTGAATCCACCGACGCTGCGACCGATTACCGCGAGTTCCTCCGCCGGTAGGTGGAGGAGGCGCGCGCGGCAGGGGCAACTCCGGTGCTGGTAACGCCAATGCACCGCCGTCGCTTTGACGAGCATGGCAAGGCGACCCGGGAACTGTTGCCCTACGCCGAGGCGATGAAGATTGTCGCGAAGGAAAAGGCGGTTGACTTGGTGGATTTGCATACCGCGAGCGGAATTTTGTTTGAGAAGCTGGGGGATGCCGGCAGCGCGGACCTGAGCTGCTCAACGACGGATCGCACGCATTTCTCGGAGAAGGGCGCGAAGGCCATCGCCGGGCTGGTGTTGAATCTTCTTCCGGTAGCCGAACCCTCGCTCAAAACCTTGCTCAAACCGTAAAGCGGTGTTGGGCGCGCGGCTCAGGCCCGCCGTTCGGGTTCTCTGTCTGCCAGGGCTGCACTTGATGCCGTTGTAAGTGCTGAAGTCCTGTTACACTTGACGCAAGTCAAGGAACCTCGCCCTGGACGGAACTAATGCATGGGGGTCAATTCAGAGCTGTCGGGATGACTGTTTGCGGCCCTTTATATCCAGCTCGATTTGTAACTCGTCAAAGTTATGGAACGTCTGAGGGGCTGCGGGGGGTGTTAGTGGTCTGGTTCAGAACGGGCGCGGTCAGCGCGGGCGAGAAAGTATGCTTAAGACATTGTTCATTTCGGCAGCTGTCCTCATGGCGGTCGAGGGTGGAGTTGCGGCGGCGGTGCCATCGCCCAATGTCTTTGAAAGCCCTGCCGCGCCGATGCCGGAGAGCCGGATTGACAAGCTCGTGCTGGCCAGGCTGCGGGCGCTGAACATCCAGCCGCAGTATTGCTCCGACGCCTCGTTTGTGCGGCGCGTCTATCTGGATGTGATCGGCACGCTGCCCACCGCAAAGGAAGCCAGGGAGTTCATCCAGGATCCGGACACGAAGAACAAACGCCGGCTCTTGATCGACCGCCTGCTGGAGCGCGATGAATTCGCCGATTACTGGGCGATGAAGTGGGGCGACATCCTGCGCATCAAGGCCGAGTTTCCCGTCAACCTCTGGCCCAATGCGGCGCAGGCGTATCATCGCTGGGTCCGCTCCTCCATCGTGGGGAACAAGCCTTACGACAAGTTCGCCCGCGAGCTGCTCACTTCCAGCGGAAGCAACTTCCGCGTGGGTCCGGTCAACTTCTACCGCGCCATCCAGAACCGGACTCCGGCGGGCATCGCGGAAGCAGTGGCCCTGACGTTCATGGGGACGCGCGCCGACATGTGGCCGACCAATGAACTGGCCGGCATGGCGGCGTTTTTCTCCCAGATCAGTTACAAGCCCACCGGCGAGTGGAAGGAGGAGCATGTGTTTTGGAATCCTCTCGGTTCCAACCTCGTGGCTCTCAGCAGCGCGCCGGGGCGGCCGACCGTCAGCCCCGTCGCACAGCCCACCAACGGCGTGTCGCAACTGTCGCCGGCACAGGTCGGCAACGAGCCGCAGGAGGCGGTTTTCCCGGGCGGATCCAAGACCAGGTTGCTCCCGAACCGGGATCCGCGGGAAGTCTTCGCCGACTGGCTGATCACGCCGAAGAATCCGTGGTTCACCCGCAACATCGCGAACCGCGTCTGGGCCTGGCTGCTGGGGCGAGGCGTCATCCATGAGCCGGACGACATCCGGAAGGACAACCCGCCCGCCAATCCCGAACTCCTCGCTTATCTGGAGAAGGAACTGATCTCCGGCCGCTACGATCTGAAGCGCCTCTACCGGCTGATTCTCAACTCGAGGACATATCAATTCTCGGCCCTGCCCAGGTCCGCTGCTCCTGAAGCCGAGGCGAATTTTGCGAGTTATTCGCTGCGCCGGCTGGATGCGGAGGTGTTGATCGACGCCATCAACAAGATCACCGGCGCTTCGGATCTTTATACCAGTGCGATTCCGGAGCCGTTTACCTACATCCCCCAGGACAAGCGTTCCATTGCGATCTCGGACGGCAGCATCACCAGCCCCTTTCTGGCCTTGTTCGGACGTTCGGCGCGGGCCACCGGCATGGAAAGCGAGCGCGACAACAAGGCGCTTCCGGCCCAGTGGCTTTACCTCCTGAATTCCAGCCATCTCCAGCGCAAGCTGGAACAAGGCCCCAAGCTCAAGGCGCTTTTGGATTCCGGGCGCAAGCCGTCTGAAATCATCGAGGAGCTTTACCTGACGTTTCTTTCACGTTTCCCGACTCCTGAAGAGGTGGAGAACGCGGAGGGTTACGGTCAGGTGATCCCTCCCGGCAAGTCCAGCAAGCCGGGCACCAAGCCCACCATCGTGAAACGGCGGGAGGACTGGGTGGACATCGCCTGGGCATTGGTCAACACGACGGAGTTTCTGTATCGGCACTAACAGCCCCAAACCAAATGAAAACCATGGGCACACACCTCAATACCAATCAGCAGCCAACGCCGGCGGATTTGACGGGCATGTCCTTGAGCATGTCGGTGACCCGGCGCGAGTTGATGCGCGTCGGCTTTTTCAGCACCGCTGGAATGCTGCTGGCGGGCAACCGGGCGTTTGGCGGACCTGCTCCGTCGGTGCAGGCTTTTGCCGCCGCACCGGGCAAGATCAAGGCCAAATCCGTCATCCAGATATTTCTGTGGGGTGGCATGTCCCACAACGACACGTGGGATCCGAAACCGGATTCGGGCTACGAATACATGGGTGAGTTTCCAAAGGCGATCCCGACGAATGTGGACGGCATTCAGATCGGCGAGCTGTTTCCCGCGCTGGCGAAGCAGGCGGACAAGTATTCCCTGATCCGAAGCATGACGCACCGCAACAACGGCCACGAAACGGCGGCCTACCTGATGCAGACCGCCCACATGCCCGGCGAACGGCTGGCATATCCGAGTGTCGGCGCCGTGTTCTCGATGTTCAGGAGCAAGACCTACAAGGGGATAATTCCGCCCTATGTGGTGCTGACGCAGGCGCAGGGGCGTTTTTCCGAAGAGGGGTTCCTGGGGCCGAAGCTGAAACCTTTCGCCACCGGCGGCGACCCGAACTCGAGCCGGTTCGATGTGGAAGGCGTCGTTTCCCGTGGCATAACCGACGACCGGCAGAAGGCCCGGCGCGAACTGCTCAAGAAGATGAACACGCTGGGCGACACGATGGGTGCCAGTCCCCAGTTGATCTCCGCGGAAGACGCCAAGAAACAGGCGTATGAATTGATTCTCGGCCAGGGCAGGGAGGTGTTCGACCTCTCGAAAGAGAAGCCGGAACTGCGGGATCGCTACGGCCGCCACACGTTCGGGCAGGACTGTCTGGCGGCGCGCCGGATGGTCGAGGCCGGCGTCCCCTACATCGTCATCAACTACCCCGGCGGCTGGGACACCCACAGCAACCACTTCGCGACCATGCGCCGGCAATGCCCTCAACTGGACCAGGGTCTGGCCACGCTGCTGCAGGATTTGAAGGATCGCGGTCTGCTCGAAAGCACCATCGTCTGGTGCGCTGGCGAGTTCGGCCGCGGTCCCAAGGTGGACTGGCAGCCGCCGTGGAATGGCGGTCGCAACCATTATGGCAACGTCTTCACCGCCTTGGTTGCCGGCGGCGGATTCAAAGGCGGCCATATCGTCGGGGCGTCCGACAAGAGAGCCGAAGAGGTCAAAGATCGCCCCGTCTATCCGGTGGACCTCCTTGGGAGCATCTACCAGCTCGCCGGCATCGACTTCACCGCCAAGCTTCCTCATCCCATGGGCCTGGAAGCCCATGTGCTGCCTTCCGCTGCGGAAGGAGTGAAGTCGGCCGGGCTTCTGACGGAGATCATGTGAGCTGGCGGAAGAACTCGACGGAATGATGATTTGGCAACGGTTGTTCCCGCAGATGTTGATGGAGGCCTGAAGCTTCCGACGCATCTGCGGGCGGCTTTCAAGCAGAAATGAAACGGCTTATGAGCAGAATACCATGGCTGCCGGTCCTCGGACTGGCCGGCTGGCTGGCATTGGCCCCGTCAGCGCGCGGCCAAGTGCGCCCGTATATTGGCTATGTCTACCCCGCCGGCGGGCAGCAGGGCACAACCTTCCAGCTCAAACTGGGCGGACAGAGCATGGACGATGTCACCGAAGTGATGGTCACCGGAAAGGGCGTTTCCGCCAGGGTGGTCGATTGTTACAGACGCGTAGGTCCGCAAGAAATCCAATTGCTGAGCGAGCAATTGAGAGAGTTGAGGGGCTCGAAGCGCGCAGTGGCCTCGGCTGCTGCGACAAAGGTTTCCCCGACGCCCGAAAAGGACGCGGCCACGCTCAAGCTGATCGCCCGGATCGAAAAGCGCATCGCCGAATACTGCAACAGGCCGGCCAGCCAGGCGCTTGCCGGCCTGGTCTTTATTGAGATCACCATCGCTCCCGACGCGGAGGCCGGTGAACGGGAACTCAGGGTGGGAACGCTCCAGGGAGTCTCCAATCCGATGCCTTTCCATGTCGGCCAGCTGCCCGAATACGCCCGCAAGCCGATGTTGACCGCCAACTATCAGGTGCTCGGCAAGGAGGAGCTGGCCCTCCGCAAAAGACCGGTCGATGAAGTCGAGTCGCGCATCTCCGTGCCCTGCACCGTGAACGGCCAGATCGCATCCGGCGAAGTGAACCGCTATCGCTTCGAAGCGCGCAAAGGCCAGCGGCTGGTGATCTCCACCCGGGCGCGCCAGCTGATCCCGTATATTGCCGATGCCGTTCCCGGCTGGTTTCAACCCGTGCTGACGCTCTACGACGCGGAGGGCAGGGAGCTGGCCTACGACGACGATTATCAGTTCAAGCCCGATCCGATGCTCCTGTTTCAGATCCCGAAGGATGGCGAGTATGTGTTTGCCATCACCGATGCCATCTACCGGGGCCGTGAGGACTTCGTCTATCGCATCACCGTCGGGGAAATGCCGGTTGTGACAAGCATCTTTCCCTTGGGTGGCCGGGTGGGTGATCCGGTGGCGATCAAGATGAAGGGCTGGAATCTGGAGGGGGTGGAGTTGACGCCGCCCGCCAAAAACGCCGGCCCGGGCATCTATCCGCTCGCGGCGCGCAAGGACCAGTTCGTTTCCAACCGCGTGCCTTTCGCCATGGGCACGCTGCCCGAATGCCTCGAGAAGGAGCCCAACGACACCCCGAAGCGTGCGCAGAAGGTCACGCTGCCAATCATCATCAACGGACGCATTGACAGGAAGGATGACTGGGATGTGTTCCAGTTCACCGGCAGGGCGGGGGACACCGTCGTCGCTGAAGTTCAAGCGCGACGCCTCGATTCTCCGCTGGATTCCGTGATCAAGCTCACCGATGCGAAGGGCGCATTGCTGGCGTTCAGCGACGATCGCGAAGACCTGGGCGCTGGCGTGAACACCCACCATGCGGATTCTTACTTCATGGTCAAACTGCCTGCGGACGGCACCTACCATGTCCACATCGGCGACACCGCCCGCAATGGCGGCGAGGAATATGCCTACCGCCTGCGCATCAGCGCGCCGCAACCTGATTTTGCCCTGCGCGTCGTCCCCTCCAGCATCAGCCTCCGCAGCAGGAACAACACTTCCGTCACCGTTTATGCCGTCCGCAAGGATGGGTTCACGGGCCCGATCAAGCTGGGCTTGAAAGATCCGCCCCGGGGATTTTTCGCGACTCCGGTCACGCTGACAGGCACCAATGAAGTGACACGGATCGGATTCAAGACCGACCTTGTTTCGACGAAAGACCCCGTCAGCCTGTCCTTCGAGGGCCGCGCCGTCACCGAGGCGGGGGACATTGCCCACGAGGCCGTGGCGGCGGAAGACCGGATGCAGGCATTCCTGTGGCGGCATCTCGTTCCCGCCAATGACTTCAAGGCCCTCGTTTTCGATCCCTCCTACCAGCCCCCGCCGAAACGCAAGCCGCACGAACTTTCACCGGAGTTGCAGGCCAAGGCCAGGGCGGCGGGCGAGGCGTTGAAGGCGAAGAACCAGAAGTTCTCCAAGCAGCAGGTTGCCGGGCGCGTGCGGCAGCTCACGCTCATGTATCAGGAAGGCCTCTTCACTGACGACTTCTACGGCCAGAAGGTCGCGGAGTGCGAAGCCACGCAGTGAGGTTTTGTCAGCGGATCTGGACCGCAGCCCCGGCTTTATCGCCCGATTGATTGCCTCGGGCTTTGCGGGTTGCAAGCCACGTGGTCTGCGCGTCATCAACGTCCCGCCAGCACGGATTCGATCTTCCGCCGCAGGTCGTTGTTCACGTCCTCGGGCGAGCGGTCTGCGTCCACGATGTCGAAGCCGTAGGTGGCCTGAAGCCGTGTGAACTGGCGTGCCATGAGCGCCTGGTATTTCAGGAAGCTGTCGAACATGTCACGCGAGAGGCCGAGGTCCATGCCGCTTTCCCAGTAGTCGAGCGCCTTGTTCTTGGCGAAGTTCCGCTGCACGAGCTGCTCGGGCGAGATGTTCAGGTAGAACACCGCGTCCGGCACGAGCGCGATGCCGTAGAGATTCTTCAGCCACGCCTCGTCCATGCCGCGCACGAGGTCGCGGGCCATCAGCGTGTAGATGTAGCGGTCGGCCAGCACCATGAAGCCGGCCTTGAGCGCGGGCAGCATGATGTTCTCGACCTGGTCGGCGAAGTCCGTCGCGTAGAAAAGGCTCAGCGTGGTGCGGCTGAGGATGTTGCCCGCCTGCGCCTTGTTCAGCTCTTCGCTGACCAGGTCGGAACGCTTGAGGCCGACCTGCACGGTGGCGTGGCCGCTGCCTTCGAGCCACTGGACGATCTGCGCGATTTGCGTGGAGCGCCCGGAGCCGTCCGCGCCCTCGACGACGATGAGTTTGCCGCGCAGCTTCTCCTCCTCCACACCGGGGATGCCCTCGCCGTAGAAGCGTTTGGGCGTGAGCTTGGGAATGGTGACCTCCGGCGTTCGGGGCGCGGGGGCGAGGCGTTTGACTTTGCGCGTAGTGGGCATGGCTAGCGGCTGGATGCTGGATGCCAGATGCTGGATGAAAACGGCGCGGTTTGGGAGTCCGGGTGTTTGTCCAGCATCCAGAATCCGGCAACCAGCATCGCGTTGGGTCGGTTGGCAGGCATCGGTGCTCAGGCTTTCTGAAGGGCGAAGGACGGAAGATCGATGCGGTCGGCGACGAGCTTGCGCACGATTGCCTGCTGCGTCTCGATGGTTTCGTTGGCATCGATGACGTTGAAGCTGAACTCGCGGCTCATGGCGAGGTATTGCTCCAGCATGCGGCCCTGGAAGATGCGGAAGCTCTCGTAAGGGTCCGTGGAGAAGCCCATGTCCATGCCGGCCTCGAAGTATTTCAGCTCGGGGCGGCCGTCGAGAATGCGGTTGAGCGACACTTCCAAATCCGCGCGGAAGAAGAACGTCATGTCCGGCAGCGCGGCGAAGCTGTAGAGGCCGCGCACCCATTCGGCGGGGCAGGTGCGCACGACGTCCCGGGCGAAGGCGGTGAAGAAAAAGCGGTCGCACAGCACGAGGTAGCCGGCGCGGAGCAGCGGCACGAGCTGTCGCTCGTAACGGTCGGCGAAATCCGTGGCGTGGATGAGGCTGAACGTGGTGGGCGTCAGCAGGGTCATCTTCTTGCCCTTGCTGGTGGCGGACTTGACCAGCTCGGAGGAGTTCCACTCGCTGAAGAAGACCTTCAGGCCGCGGAGCTCCAGCCAGCGTTTGAGCAGGTAGATTTGCGTGGACTTGCCGGAGCCGTCCAGGCCCTCGACCGCGATGAGGCGGCCGGGAAAACCGAGTTGGGCAAAGGTCTTCATCACGTGCGGACGGGGGGGAGGGTTGCGAGGCGGGGGCGTGAACACAACGCTATTTCTTGGCCTCAGTTCAGTCTCAGGACGCTGGCCATGGTGTAGAATGTCACCTTCGTGGCCCCGACGACAATTCCCCGCACGGCGGGAATGTTGATGGCGATGATCACGGCCAGGAAGCCATACTGGCAGAGTTTCCAGTAGGTTTCGTAGCTCATGCCGATGAGATTTTTCAGGACATGCGAGCCGTCCAGGGGCGGGATGGGCAGCAGGTTGAAGAAGCAGAGGAACAGGCTGAGGATCGCCATCCGGATGAACACGTCACCAAGCTGGTTGACGCCTGTCATCGCGCCGATCTTGGCCAGGGCGAGGAGGGCGAAGGCCAGCAGCACGTTGATGGCGGGGCCGGCGAGCGCGACGAGCGTGTCATCCCGCCGCGGGTTCCGCAGGTTCGAGATGTTCACCGGCACGGGCCGGCCCCAGCCGATGATGAAGCCGGCGAGCGCGGAACTGCTCAACGACAGGAAAATGCCGACGAGCGGCAGGATCACCGTGCCAAGCAGTTCCATGTGGGCCACCGGATTCAGCGTCACCCGGCCCTGATGGTAAGCCGTGTCGTCACCGCACTTCCAAGCCACCCACGCGTGCGCCCACTCGTGAAAGGTGAGCAGCGGGATGAAACACAAGTAGGTCAGCAGTCCTTCAATTATTGCCGATTGAGTCATCGCGGGCGAAAGCTAGCCCAACCGGACAAAAAGCCCAAGCGGAAGTCGGGGCATTGTGCTGTAACGGCGGTCTGCGACCGCCGGGGTGCGCTGTTCTGATTGAGGGACCCGGCGGTCACAGGCCGCCGCTACATTCCGGCAGTGTGAAAAAGAACGTCGCTCCCCGGCCCGGCTCGCTCTC
>Ga0172379_10008440_pt1 | contig 12963 bp, 9 predicted proteins | sample GrowelOW334metaG_FD_119756 | JGI IMG/M metagenome (GOLD analysis project Ga0172379, IMG submission 119756) | Groundwater microbial communities from an aquifer near a municipal landfill in Southern Ontario, Canada - Groundwater well OW334 metaG | ecosystem: Environmental > Aquatic > Deep... | reverse complement strand
GGAAAATCATCAGCGATCACAATCGTTCGTCGTTCATTCATGTCTTTTTTATCGGAATAGTAATTAATAGTGTAGTCCCTCCATTGGTTGCGGACTTGAGTTCGAAAATTCCGCCAAGAATCTTCGTCCGTTCGCGGATACCGGTCAATCCTAGTCCTGCCTGCACACCTTCAGCATCAAATCCCTTGCCGTTATCCCATAGAGATGCGGTCAGTCCTTCATCCGATCGGCGAATCATCATCGATGCTTGTGTCGCACCGGAGTGTTTCAGGATGTTATTGATCCCCTCCTGGATGATCCGGTAAAAATTAATCTCCCGTTCCTTCGGAATAATGCCATCAATTTCATCAATATGATACACACATTCCAGATTGGATGACTGTTGAACCTGGTCGCACAGATTCAGCAGCGTTTCCCGAAGTCCGAATTGTTCCAGATGCACCGGTCGCAAACCGTGAGAAATCGAACGAACATCGTTCAGCGAACTGCGGGCGCTTTCGGCTATCTCCTGTAATTGGTCTGCGGTCTGTTCCGCATTCTCAACAGTTTTTAGCGCCAGTTCAACGCGATTCTTAATGATGAGGATCTGTTGACCTAATCCGTCGTGTAAATCCGCTGCAATGCGCCGCCGTTCTTGTTCCTGTGATTCGATAAGCTGCTCTGCAAATTGCAGCTGGAATTTCTTTTCTTTTTCCAACTGTGTTACACGGATATAATAGATTGAGGGCCCACTGAACAAAAAGATTAAAACTATTACCGTCCGGAACCACCATGACATCCAAAACGGCGGACGTACGACAATGGGAACAAATGCGCCGACGGTGTTCCAAACGCCATCGTTGTTCGATGCAATCACCCGGAATGTCCATTCACCCGGTTTCACATTCGAATAGTACGCCGTTCTTCTCGATCCCGCTTCTACCCAAGAACCATCAACACCCTCCATCATATACCGGTACTGCACTTTTTCGGGATCGGTGAAACTGAGTGCGGCATAATGGATGGAAATATCGGTACTATCGTGCGGAAATATTGCAATACTGTCGTAAGGGATAGGGCGATCACTCTGCGAAATCCCTTCGATCTTTACCGGAGGGGCGATGATATTGCGTTGGATCCTGCGTGTGGCGACCGCAGCCACACCGTTGACTGTGGGAAAATACAATGTTCCCTTTCCATCATTCACTACCGATGGTTGAAATCCTCCGTTTGTCTCGGATGTTGTCATGCCGTCTTTAGTCCCAAAGGAATAACATTGAACGGCGGGCGCAGCGCCGTCAGCAACAGCATTCAGTTCGCTGATGCGCGCGGTAAAAATTCCGCGGTTGCATCCCATCCAAAAATTACCCTGTCCGTCGTCAACGATGTGCGAAACAATATTGTCGAACAATCCTTCTTTCGTTGTGATCACAACGATTCGTCCGTCTGTCCATCGGATCAATCCTCCGCCGTATGTTCCAAACCACATGGTTCCATCTTCCTGAATACGGATGGCGCGGACATAACGGCTGCGTAAGTATTGTTCACTTTCCGTTCCCTCTCCCAACGGAAATACAGAAAGTCTTCCGTTCTCCAATCGGGAAACTCCATCGACCGTACCTATCCATAAAACACCGGAGCGGTCTTCTACAATGGTGCGAACATCATCATGTGGCAATCCGTCGGCTTTGGTGTAGTGGGTGAACCGTTCACCGTCATACCGGAACAATCCGTTCAAACATCCAATCCAGAGAATTCTTTTCGAATCTTCGAAGAGCGCAAAAATATCCAGTCCGTAAAATCCATTCGTCGAATCGAATACCACTCCTTTTTTCTTTACATCGTCGAACCTCGTCAATTGACGTGCACCGGTCCAAACGCGGCCGCGCGAGTCTTCAAGCACTGTCCAGACACACAAGTTTACAAGATACTTGTTCATAGTGGAATAGAATGCTTTGCCATCTTTCCATTCATACACACCTCCGCAATTTGTTCCGAAGATCATCGAACCATCTTTACGCCGCGCTAATGACAGCATCTTGCCTTCCAACAGTCCCTGCTCCGGTCCAATCATCGTAACAACAGAAGGACGGAGACGAAACAAACCGTTTGCCGGTGTACCGGTCCAGTAATTTTCTTCGAAGTCCTGTGTGAGTGTGTTCATCTCTTTGTCGTCTATTCCGCTGATTGTCTGCATCGGCACAAACTTTTTGCCGTCCCACCAGCTAATGCCGTTAAACGCCGTAACCCATAAGGTGCCGGACCGGTCGACAAAGAACGACATGATAAAATGCGACGGCAATCCGTTTTTTTCATTCAGTATTATCGTATCGTTGTTGCTGACTCGCACAATGCCGTCCCCTGTGGTTGCGAGCCAGTATGTTTTAGAACCTGCGGGATATTCAACAAAATCAACAATATTGCTCGTCATTTTGTTTTGCAGATTCATAATGAGTACGATGGAATCTCCGAGGGTTCGAAGCACTTCCTTACGATGCGCCAGCCACACACCAGAAGGATCCGTCACTGCACGACGGGCCAGTGCTGAATCGTGACTCGTTGCAACAATATTGAATTTTTCGTCTTCAAAACGATAAGGTGTTCCACTGGCTGTTGCCCATAAAACACCGCGACGATCTTCCTGCATCATGGTGGGTGAATACTGAACGATACCATCGGACGTCAGAAATGAGGAGAACACATTTTCCTTCATCCGTAGTACGCCGTCTTCGGTGCTGCACCACAATGCCCCGGCGTGATCTTCCATAATGGTCAGTATCCTGTCTGAACGCATACCGGACGTATTCGAGCGGTCAAAAACGGTAAATTGCACACCGTCAAACCGCACCAGACCGCCGAAGGTAGCAAGCCAGAGATATCCATCGCGGGTTTGAATGATGTCGTTCACGGAACTTTGCGGCAGTCCGTCATCCATTGTCCATTGTTCGGAAACATACTTCGCTAGAGAGGAAGTTTGCGGGAATCCCCATTGAGGAACGGTGGTGAGGGAAAAAAATATTAGGAAAAAACAATATTTCGACATGTTCCCAAAAATCATTTCAACAACTTTACATAATTAAAAAGGGACCGAAGTGACAATAGGTGAACAAACAGAAGAAGACTCTCTCCACTTCATTTAAACAGGCTGGTCTTTGTCTATGGAAATATGGAGGATTATTAAGATTTTGTCAAGTGAACAAGCGTCAACGCAGAACTCGCCAGTAGAAATTTCATTCGTGTACGATTGGATCGATAAGAAATTGCGGAAATTACAGCGCATATCCTTCCAGAATCTTTTCCGCTTTCTTCGCAATACTATCAAGGACCTCCAATTTAACTCCGAGCGTCGTCTGCAGCGATGGAAGCATTCCTCCATTATCATCTTCACTGATGAACGCTTCAATGCCATTCGCTGCAAGCCGTTGTTTTACGATCTCAGCCTGTATCGCACTAGGGAATGTTTGTAAGACTTTCATTCTACTCTTATCCATACCACCCTCCTATCGATGATCATTTCAGCAGAAGCAATTTTACGGAGAGCATTGTCGTGCCGTACGTCAGCCGGCAAATATATGAACCGCTGGAAATACTACGGAGATCATAGGTGTATTCATACGTCCCTGCTTCTTTCAGTTCGTTAACCAGAATGTTCACACGTTGTCCGGTCATATCATACACCGCCAGCATCATCCTACCGGAAATTGGGACAGTATACCTGATGACCGTGCTTGGATTAAATGGATTTGGAAAGCTTTCAAGTGATCCGGTGATAGGAATCGTCGGTTGCCCCCAAACAACTTCGCCCGGACCCGCTCCGCAGCCACTTTGATGCAACACAACCGTCGGAGAAGAGTACGGATGTTCCCCAATCGTGAATGAAACCGAACCGGCATAGTGAGTTGAGATGTAGATCGTATCAACGGGAAATCGTACACGAACTCTATGCTGTCGGAAAACTATTGCTGTATACGACCCAGCACTCAATCCACTGATGAGCGACGTTACCGTATGTCGACACAAACAGGTTGTCAGCTGCATCGTATCTACTTCCGTAATCGTGATGGTATCTCCTGCGATCTGTTTTTCAGGAAAGAATGTACCACCGCAGGACCAGTCAAAATTGGCATCGTAGATCGTGACAACATCACCATACACCGTGGCAGTTACCTGAGAGAAGGAGTATGTCGCATGAGAAAAGAATACAATGATCGAAAAAATTATTAGTCTCACAATTTCCTCCTACGCAATTATGGTCGGAGAATACGGTTGTCTGATAAAATGTACGCATGTTATTCCTGTTCAGCAACGCCATCTATTGCACCGCGCAATGGCTTCCGGACTTTTTCGTCGGCTTCTTTAAAACAGACCTGCCAAATTATAACGATTTGCCATATTAATTTTTTCAGATGCCTGACTCCGTAAATGCGTCATCAGAAACATCTACTCATGTCAAACATCCTTTCTGACACTCTCGTTACTTTAACAGTACCATTTTCATCACCTGAACCATTCCCCCGCTCTGTAATTTCACAAAATACGTTCCGTTCGCATACTTCGAAGCATTCCATTGCACCGTGTATGTTCCCGGTGATTTTTGTTCATCAACCAGTGTCGACACTTTTTTTCCCATGACATCAAAAACTTCCACGATTACCCCAACCATTCTTCCCATGGACAATGAATTCTGCGGCATGGTAAATTGAATTGTTGTTGCCGGATTAAACGGATTAGGATAATTTTGTTCCAGCCGGAATTCCGATGCAACCATTCGGTCTGAGCCCACCGATGTCGTGCCGTCAAACAGTTTCCGTTCGTAGATACCGTTACCATGTGTCACCGCACGGATTGCTTTATTCGTACGGGAAATACTTAAATCCATAACAAGCGTTGCGTCCACAAATCCGTCGCTAAACGTTGTCCACGTAGAACCGCCGTCTATTGAAAGATAGACGCCAAGATCATTGCCGAGATAAAGATGATTCGAATTAAACGGACTGACGATTATCGCGGAAGTTGGAACATCGGGCAAACCTTCGCCCGCATTGCTCCATGTTGCGCCGGCATTTGTCGTCTTGAACAGGTGCGGTGTCCCAAATCCCGAGGCCGTTACATACACTACGGCAGAATTTTTCGGATGAACGGCAATATCGACAAGATACCGGTCCGGCAGCGAACCGGAAATATTGGTCCAACTTATACCGCCGTCAACTGTTCTGAACATTTCCGCAGCGTCGAATATTGGCGTTGTGGTGACATAGGCGGTGTCAGGAGAGGTCGGTGCGATTGCGATGGCGAGCGCAGGATTTCCGTTGAGTGGCCGACCATCGTTGGTCTCATTCCAGTTCGTTCCGCCATTCGTGGATTTGAAAATGACATCCCTCCCCGCATACAGAATTTTCGGATGAGATTCTGCAAGTGCATACGGACCGATAAAATTCGTAAAATTGCTCGTCGGTACTGGGATATAGTTGAATGACACTCCTCCATTCTCGGATCGAAGCAGTGTAAGGTACTGATATGTGCCGTACATTGTATCCTTGCTTGTCGGACTCATCGCCGTCATACAACCATCGCCTCCAATCACCCGTGTCCACGCAACACTCCCTTTATAAATCGCAGTGGAATTATCCTGCATTCCTCCAATTGCAAGCAATGAATCTAGATGCGAAGAAGAAAATCCGTTATAGAATTGTGTCGTCTGATATCCACCGTTCCGCCCTTCGAATGTTTCACCTCCATCCATGGAACAGAACACACCGCCGTCATTAGCGAAATATATTTTATCATAATTCAGCGGATCGTAGACAATTGCATGATGATCGGCATGCGAATATTCAGGCGGTCCTTCGGGATCCCCGGGAAGTGGAGTTCCAAAATACCAAGCTGACCAGTCCGATTTACGAATTAAGGAAGTTCCTCCATTTGTCGATTTCCAAAGATCAATCCCTCCGCATATCACCTTTGAAGAATCTCCGGGATCAACTCCGACACAATGGGAATACCATCCCTGATAACTGGAATAGTCGGTTATAGTAACGATCGTCCAAGTGTCACCGTAGTTTACCGTTTTGCACAACCAGGTTCCGTTGCCGGCACCATTCCCGATGCTGGCAAAGATCACTTGCGGCGCGGCGGCATATTGTGCAAAGATGATTTTCCCGCCGAAATTAATCGGCAGGCCGTTTGTCAACTGATCCCACGTTTTGCCTCCGTCCAGCGTTCTATAGATCCCGCCGCCGACACTTCCTAAATTTCCGTGTGCAGCAATCACTACACCTGAATCGAGCACATCGAATACCAAATCCGTTCCCATAGGAATGTCCGAAACGTTCACCCAGGTTTTTCCCGTATCCACGGATTTATATATTCCCTCTGTAGTAGCAGCCCACACCATATGATTAAAAGCCGGATGTATCTTCACTGCCTGTACTCCCCGCAGTTCGCCATAATTCCAATCGAGCGTCTTTTCCCAACTAACACCGCCATTGCTTGTGCGCAGGATGCCGATGCCATAACTTCCGCGTGTCGTGCGGATGCTCAATCCTCCAATAGAACTGAATTGATTATACACCTCCCCCGTACCGATCAACATCGTATTCGAGTCATTCGGAACAATGGCAATGGAACTGACAGCCAGCACTGCAAACCCTGTCTTCATCCGTTCCCAAGCCTGTGCGCCCTTGCCTTCTGAATAACTTCTCCACAATCCTCCGCTTGCAGATCCAGCGTAGATCGTGGACGTATTCGTTGGATTCACCGCCACCGCAAGTGTTCGTCCGCCAATATTGTGCGGCCCGATCTGCCGCCAAACATCCGTCGATCCGGTTAACTGGTATTCGGATGCTTTTTCAAAGCGCTGGCGTTCGAATGCATCGAAATATTTCCGGTCGTCAATTGTTGTTCCCGGATACGCGCGCTGCGCATTCCACAACTGCAGCGCCTGCATGGCACCGGAAAATTTAAGGGGAGTTGGCTGGGGTATGACCAGTAGGCAAAATACGATAAACAGAACGGCACAGAGTGCAGCGGTGATCAGAGCGTTTTTATTTTTCATACAATGATTTTTTTACAACTATTCGGTGATGGTAACAATCAATATACTATCGTCGTCATTTTGAACAAGTTCTGCTGGTATATAGCAATACGAAGTGAAGAATCCGATACGAAGAGTAATACATTCGATGATGTGTAATACAGATTCTTCGCTACCTGCTCGACAGTGTCAGTCAGGCGGGCGCTCAGCATGAGCAACATTTCAGCCTAAAAAATTACGCTGAGTAGCTCACGTTACGCAAAACAAGAAAAACGGTCATGGTGATCAAGGCGCAGGCTAAGATAGTTACGTCATCCTTCTGCCGAAGGCATCCCTATCGGGAGACACATCCTTTCCCGCAGGGATTCCTTCGAAACAAACAGCAAAGGATTTGCCCAGGATGACCGCTGTTTCTGCGCCGCGTCGAACCATTTTTACCTTTTTGCGTAACATCAGTGAGTAATTACGATTATTTAAATTAAGGTGGGACGATCTATTTTAACGTTAACGCGCCATCCTGCAGCGCACTCAAGAGACGTCCCAGCTGATCGAGATCTTTATGTTCCCGCTCCGCCACAACGTATTGCGATTTTTCCTTCGCATACATTTGTCCCATAAACATTTTATTGCCAGAATCATAGATAACGAGCATCGTATGATTTCCAATCGTCAATTCTGCGCGCGCTTCTGCCGTGCCGGAAAAATACCCGCCAAAGAGCTTCAAAAATTCATCTTTGCCGACCCGTTCCGTAAACCGCGTAAATTTTGCCTTCACCTTTTCGGGATTGTCGCTTACTGCCGCAGCTTCGGCAATATTTCCCTCTGCCAGTTTGGAATAAAAGAGATGTGAACAATGTAATACTGATGCCTGGTTCAGCATCGCATCATTTTTTTTGAACACATACGGAGGTGCATACAGCTTTAGCCGATAGGTAATAGTGATGCCGGTCGCAGAGAAATTTTTCTGAATAGTTGTTTCCTGACCGTTTGCAACTGCACAAATGACGAACATCATTGAAGCGAATAGCATCAGCGCATCCACATTGCCCTCCTGTGATTAATAGAAGTGAATAGGATTGACGACTTTTTCTTCCGAAGTTTCTCTTTTAAAAAATCGGAACACCGAAAACAATGAAATGATTATTTTAAAAATAACAGTTTGCGTGATTGCACATGCCCGCCGCTTTGCAGAGTTACGAAATAGACACCGCTGGCAAACGGCGATGCATTCCATTGCACGGTATATGTCCCCGGCGTTTTATGTTCATCTAAAAGCGTGGAAACCATTTTTCCCGATATATCAAAGATCTGCAGCGTCACTCTCTCCCCGGCAGCAGTACGGCCTTTGCCGCCTGTATAGGGGGAGTGGTTTGGAGCAAGGGTGAATATCATTGTAGTTGTTGGATTGAACGGATTGGGATAATTCTGACTTAACGTCAATTCCGAAGGAATAGAGGCATCGACCAACTGTGCATTTTGCGACAGCGTCATGCGGAGTTTTCGCTGAAAGACTCCGTTACCAAAAGTGGCGGCGCGAAGATGGCGATCTTTTATAGAAACCGAGACATCAAGAATCATTGCAAACGGCATTCCGTCAAACCATGGTTCCCAATTTTCGCCGCCGTTGATTGACCGATAAACACCAAGATCCGTGCCGACATAAATATCTGATGAAAATTCCGGATCGATGCAGACCGACTGCATCGGCAGATCGGGAAGATTCGAGGAAATGTTCGTCCATGTTGCACCCGCGTCGGTTGATCGGTAGACATGCGGTGATCCGTATCCGGAAAATGTGGCATACGCAATCCGGCTGTCGGAAGGATCAAACGCAATATCTGTCGGATACCGGTTGGGTGTTGGCGAAGTTGATTTATTCCAGACTGCTCCGCCGTTCGTTGAATAAAAAATTTCAAACAGGGGGTTTTGCCGGCGGCCGGTGGCTGCTATAAGAGTGTCCGGACTCGTGAAACTGACTGCAAGGCAAGATATGCTTGTTGAATTGAGTGCAGCATTATTGTTCGTTGCAAACCAAGACGTCCCGCCATTGGTTGATTTATGAACCTTCTCCGCTCCGGCGTAGAGAATCTGACTGTTCGACGGGGCAAGAACAAACGGCGCTATAAAGTTTGATGTATCGGTTGAAGCGGGAGAAAAGATATTAAACCATGAAATGCCGCCATTGATAGATTTCGAAATTGAGAGATTCACATATTCTTCATACAGAATAGAGAGATTGATCGGATCAACTGCACACCAACCGCCGTCACCTCTAAAAACTTTGTTCCAGGACATTCCTCCCTGGAATTTCACCGTACCGTTATCCTGCAAGCCGCCGAGAGCGATCATCGAATCGGTTACCGCATTGGCAAATCCATTGTAGAATTGCGTCGTCACAAATCCACCGTTTCTTCCAATAAATGTCGTTCCTCCGTCGGTCGATTCAAAAATACCGCCGTCATTCCCAAAGAACATTCTATTCGGATTCTTCGGATCAAACACGATTGCATGATGATCCGCATGAGCATAGGAATTATCCGTTCCTTCAATTCCCCCGGGAGGTATGACCCCGTCCAGTGTTTTGCTCCAATACGATTTTTGCGTTAGAGCAGTGCCGCCCGAAATTGACTTATATGCATCAAGTCCTGCGGTAAAGACGATGGAGGAATTTATTGGATGCACAGCGGCGACATTATTATACCAACCCTGACCGCTCATATAGTTGGTGGTGGACATCAGTTCCCATGATATTCCGCTATTTGTTGTTCTATATAATCCCAGCGTACCGTGTGTCACTGCATTTGCAATACTTGCAAAGACGGTGTTCGGATTAGATGGAGCAATGGCGAGTGATGTTCTTCCAATGTTCGACTCCGGTAATCCACCGGACATTTTTATAAAAGATGATCCGCCGTCGGTTGATTTAAAGAGACCGGAATTCGGCGAAGTGTTCCTCTGTCCGCACGCGATATACACTATAGAAGTATCGATATGATTCATCGCCACATCCATTGCCATGAGCGTCGCACTCACCTTCTGGAATGTGGCGCCCGAATTAAACGAGCGGTACGTCCCTTCCGATGTTGCCGCAAAAACTGTTTTTGGGTTTTTCGGATTAATGATAATTTTTTGAATGGAATGATTTTGGGAGAATTGGCTTGTTAATCCGGTTGAAATCCATGTCACACCGCGATCGGTGCTTTTAATGATGCCGAGCCCGTATGTGGTGCGTGCACCGGGAGTCCCGACCAAGCCAAGTTCGTAACCGCTTATTTCACCTGTACCAATATACATTTCATCAGCGTCGGCGTTATTGATAGCGATTGTACTGACTGAGAGAACGTTAAATACTGTATTCACATATTCCCACGCATCGGCACCGGTGCCGCCGGTGGACGAACGCCACAATCCTCCGCTGGCGCTACCCGCCCACACAACATTGGAACTATCCGGATCGATTGCCAGTGACAGAACCCGACCACCAATATTGTTCGGACCAAGAGATTGCCACGGTTTTTCATTCGCTGGTTTATGAAACAATCGCAATGCCCGCTTCGCATGTACGTATGCTTTACCGAGCCCGTCCGGTTTGATAATATTGCCCGGCAGCGCGCGCTGATCGTACCACCAATCGAATGCGACCAATCCTTTCCTATTCTTTTTCACGGGAATTTCTTCTCGCAAATATTGGTCATATACAAACCAGCTGGATCCAAACAATAACAAAAGAGAAGAGATCTGAAGGATTTTAATCATACACTGGCCCGGGTTGTTGGGATGGTAATTGATGGAAAGGTACAAAAAAACCGATTGAAAGGAACAAGGAAAATTACTCTTCTAATTTCGGCGGATTTAAGCGAAGAAAGAGCGGAACAAAAATATGATAGAGAACGAATCCTGCCGGTGGGACGGTAATTCCCCAGACTACAATTGCCCGCATGTTGGTCCACCACAACGATTTGACCGCCCCGGCAATATCGGTCCGCAACATGGTAAAAATCAATTCAAGATCGAGAGGGATAGGTTCCTGATTGAAGATTATCTCTCCTGCACGAATGAACGGGATAAACAATAATAATTGCAGCGGGTACGAAAAATAATTAATCATCTGGATTGCAGGCATATTCAAGCGAAACACGAGTGCAGCGATGGCACACAGAATAGTAGTAGATCCAAGAACCGGAAACGTACCCAACACCAATCCCAAAGCAACACACAATGCCAGTTTTTGTGGTGACAACCCCTGCTTAAGAAAATTGATGAGCGGCGTCACTAGTGTTCTGTCGAAGAACTTGCTAACGCTGCTGATGGCACTAAATTTATTTTCTATTTTCATATTGATCTACAACACTACAAAATGATGAACCGTCCGGCACACAGCCGTACTTTAATGAACGAGCAACATTGTTCCCACTACAATGATGATAAATCCGACGATATCAAGCAATAATCCGTACTGAATCATCTTTCCCAATGGAACATATCCAGAGCTGTATACAATGGCATTCGTCGGAGTCGAAATCGGCAGCATAAATCCCAGCGACGATGCCATGGTTGCCGCCACGGCTGCTTGAATACCCGATTGTTGTGCCAACACAATCACCAGTGGTACGATCATATTTGCGGAAGAGACATTCGACGTTAACTCACTGGTCACCATGGCCAACAGTGATGTTGCACCAATCAAACCGATTCCGTCTGCAGGGATGACGCCGATCAACTGCGCACCGAGAGTTTCGGCAAGTTTTGTTTCAAAGACAATATGTCCGAGCGTTATCCCGCCACCGTACAATGCCAGCACACCCCAGTCAATCTGTACGGCGTGGGCAATGGTGATAACAGTTTCCCTCTTCTCTTCAGGATTGTTTTTTGCCGGCAGAAAAAAAAGCATTACAGCCCCAAGCAATCCGGCGACGCTTTCCGGTACGTGCTTTACATAGCCGACGGTTACAGGATGCGTATCACCGAGAGTGACGGCAAGAATTCCGGGAAGGATCCATAGGAACACCGTGACACCAAAGGCGAACAACGTATTCTTTTCGGCAAGGGATAAAGCGCCAAGTTTTTTTTGTTCATGTACCAGCAAATCCGAAAGGCCTTCAATCTTTTTTTTGCCGATCCCGCATAAAAAATTGAGATAGAAAAAAAGAAATAAGAACATGACGACAATAATCGGAACGGCAAACGTCATCCATTCAAAAAATTGAATGTGACGACCTAATTGCCGTTCGATAAATCCTAGCCCGATCAGGTTCGTGGGTGTTCCCACCGGCGTTGCCAAACCTCCAATGGATGATGCAAAGGTACACATCAGCATCATTCCAGTGGCATACCGTTCCCGTTCCCCGTTCCCTTCTCTAATATAGAGCATGGAAATGATTGCCAGTCCAATCGGAAACATCATTGCCGTCGTGGCTGTATTAGAGATCCACATTGAAATAACGCAACAGACCGCTCCATAGGCGAACATAATTCTGCTGGGATTTCCACCAACGAATTTCATCGACAGAACGGAATAAGCGAACCGCTTATCCAGTCCATGCATCTGAATCGCCCGGGCAAGCACGAACGCTCCGATAAAAAGAAACATCACCGGGTCGGCAAACGGAGCAAATGCCTTCTGTGCCGATGTAATTCCCAAGACAATCAGTAACACCGGCACCAACAATCCAGTAATATAGAGTGGCAGGGCTTCAGTCAGCCAGAGCACGACGATAAGGCCAACGATAGCGGCAAGGGTATGAGTTTGTTCGGTCAAGACCGGAATTGAAATACTATAGATTGTAAAAAAAACAATCGGTGCAATAACAAGACCCGACCGCCTTCGAAACACCTCAAATCGTTCTTCTATACCGGAAATTGATTCTTTCATGGCAAAACATGCTTGTCCAAAATAAATCGTAAAAGAGAAAAACTTATTCCTTCTTTTCTTGACGGGGTTCCGAAGGAAT
>Ga0172379_10008439_pt1 | contig 12964 bp, 13 predicted proteins | sample GrowelOW334metaG_FD_119756 | JGI IMG/M metagenome (GOLD analysis project Ga0172379, IMG submission 119756) | Groundwater microbial communities from an aquifer near a municipal landfill in Southern Ontario, Canada - Groundwater well OW334 metaG | ecosystem: Environmental > Aquatic > Deep... | reverse complement strand
GTTCGGTGCAGCGAACGTCAGAAGCTAGTCTCGAAAACGCGGCGGGAAAGCGGAATCCGCTTGAGGACGTCCTCCACCCCGATGTTACGGTGGGCGTTCTCCCGAATGAAGGCTACGGCCGCCGAGACGTGCCGATCCTCCACCGCGACGATATCCGTAGACATCCGCTTCTCGATGCCGAGCGGCTTGATGGAGATCTTTTCCTCAGTGAACGCCTCGCCGGCCATCATGCGCTTCAAGAGCGACGCGGCGATATAGCCGGTCTGCCGGGTATTCGGAATCACGCTGGTAAGCGAAGGATACGCGAGGTCGCAGAGCAGCTCGTCGTTGTCCACGCCGACGACGGCGACTTCGTCTGGAACCGACAGATCGTGATATCTGCATATCTCAAGCAATTGCTGAGCGCAGGCATCGTAGCCCGCGAAGATACCGATGGGCTTAGGAAGATCCTTGAGCCAGGAAAAAATCCGATCGCGTTCCTTATACCAGTTCACCTGGGACTGAGTTCTATTAGGCAGATTGAATATGTGCGGGGCGAACCCCATGCGCTGCGCCAATTTCCGGAAGTAATGGCAGCGCCAACGCGACCAGTTGTAGGCGGGATCGCCGAAAAAAGCCAAATTCCGCAGCCCGCAGCCAATCAGGTGATCGACGGCCAATTCCGTAATCGCCGCGTCGTCGGTCTCCACCCACGGGATTCCGCGCATCAAGCGCGCCGCGCTCACGTCCACCGTCGGAACCTTCATCCTCCGCACGATATCGGCGATCGCCTCGGTCTCTATGCGCGCGATCACCCCGTCGCCGTCCCAGTCGGGCGGGAAGGACGCATCGACCTCGTGCCGACCGTGCTCCGCCAGGTAGATCGACCAGCCCCGCTCGTCCCGGATGAAATCCCGCAGGCCGTGCAGTATGCCGCGGGCGTAAGCGTTTGAGGTTTCGATGATTAGAGCAACGTTTTTCCGTTCGGTCACGAACCTATCATAACCCGAATTGTTAAATATCGCAATTTTACATGCCCAGGTAAAAAAACACAAATAAGAAGCGCAAAGCTTCATCGACGGCGCAATAAAGCGCCCCTATACTGCATTTATGAAAACGAGCCGGTCGCTCCGGGCGAGGATCGTAAAGCACCGCATCCTATTACTCATGGTCCTCCCCGCCTTCATTTATTTGCTGATCTTCCGCTACGGCCCGATCGCCGGGGTCTCCATCGCGTTTATAGATTTCAAGGCGAAGATCGGGCAGAGCTTTTTCCAAAGCATCCTGACCAGCCGCTTCGTCGGTCTGGAATTCTTCAAGGAATTCCTGACGAGCATGACGGGCCTCCAGATTCTCCGCAACACAATCGTCATAAGCCTCTATAAGATCGTGATAGGGTTCCCCGCGCCGATCATCCTTGCGCTGCTACTGAACGAAGTCCGGAACCCTCTCTTCAAACGAGTCGTCCAGTCGATCACCTACCTGCCGCACTTCATCTCCTGGGTGATCCTCGCCGGCATCATCCGCATGATGCTTTCGCCCGATTTCGGCGTGATCGTTCCGGTCTTTCGCTTCCTCGGCATCCCGGTCATAAATCTCCTCGGCGACACGAGTTATTTTCGGGGCCTTCTCGTGGCTACCGATATATGGCAGGGAATCGGTTGGGGGTCGATCATCTACCTCGCCGCACTGTCGGGCCTGGATCCCCAGCTTTACGAAGCCGCCGCTATCGACGGGGCCGGCAGAATCCGGCAGCTCTTCGCCGTCACGCTGCCGGGCATCGCCTCCACCATCGTGATCATGCTCATCCTGCGGACCGGCACCATCCTGGACGCCGGCTTCGACCAGATCTTCAACATGCAGAACGCTGCGGTGCTCTCCGTTTCTGACATCATCGATACGCACATCTACTCCAAAGGAATTCAAGAAGCGCGCTTCAGCTATACGACGGCTGTCGGTCTCTTCAAATCGGTTTTCGGCCTATCGATGGTACTGCTTACCAACTTCGCGGCGAAGCGATCCGGTCAGCAGGGCGTTGTGTAGGAGCGGCCATGGCGAGCATCAAAACGTCCGCGGGATACCGGATCTTCTCCATTCTGAACAGCGCGTTTCTAATCGTTCTCTGCCTGGTGACGCTGTATCCGTTCATCCACATCACGTCCATTGCCTTCAGCACCTACCCGGAGGCCATCCGAACGGGACTTCACTTATTTCCCCGCGAAGTCGACTTCGCCTCAATGAAGAAGGTCTTCGGGTCGCCGGATATCTGGCAGGCCTATTACAACACCCTCTGGCGGACGGTCGTCGGAACTACGCTTTCCGTGATCACCACCGGCATGGCCGCCTACGCGCTTTCCAAAAAAGACCTTCCTTTCAAACGCGTCATCATGGGACTTTTCCTTTTCGCTATGTACTTCTCCGGGGGGATCATCCCGAACTTCCTGCTGATGCGTTCGCTCAATCTGCTCAACAGCAGCTGGTCGATGGTTCTACCGTCCCTGGTCTGGGGCTTCAACATCATCGTTATGAAAAATTTCTTCCTTTCCATTCCCGACAGCCTTGAGGAATCCGCCCAACTGGAAGGGGCTTCCGAACTCGTCATCTTCTTCAAGATTGTCGTCCCCCTCTCCCTTCCGGTAATCGCCACGGTAGCGATGTGGATGGGCGTCTACCACTGGAACGCCTACTTCGACAACCTGATCTACATCACCGACCGCAACAAGTACGTGCTCCAACGGATGATCCGCAGCCTGATCATCGACGCGAACATGTCCGGCATGGAATCCATGAACGACGCGAGCATCCTGTCGCCCGAATCCCTCAAGGGGGCGACGATCCTCATTTCTACCATCCCCATCCTCTTGGTGTATCCCTTTGCGCAGAGGTATTTCATCAAAGGGGTGATGATCGGCGGCGTCAAAGGGTAAGGACGCCTCATAGTTTGCCTGGAACAATAAAGGAGGACGATCATGAAGAGACTGCTTATCACCGCGGCGATGCTTTGCCTATTCACGGCCGCTGTTTTCGCGGCAGGATCAAAGGACTCTGGGAAAAAGCCGGCGGAAGCGGACGGCGCGCAGGAGATCACTTGGATGATCCACATGGACTTGGCGACCAACAAGTCATGGACGACCACCGCCCTTCCCGCGCTGCTCAAGAAGTACGGGTACAACGTCAAGTTCAAGATAATCGAGATGGGTACGCACAACGGTACCGAATACTACGAAAAGCTGAAGACCTACATCGCCTCAGGCGGCGCGCCTGCGGACATCATGCACCTTGCCGGACTGCAGCAGCCGGCCATCGACGCGAACTGGTACGCCGAGATCAACGAAGACCAGATTAAGAAGAACATGCCCAAATACTACGCCAACGCCAAGAAGATTTACGAGAAGATTTTCGCGTACGGCAAGGACGCGGCTACCGGCAAGTTGTACGGATTGGTCTCCTGGAACATGTTCGGACCGAACCGGCACACCATGGTGTACCGTCAGGACTGGCTGGACCAGCTAGGGATGAAAGTCCCGGCCACAATCGGCGATTTCGAGCAGTTCCTGCGCAAGACGCGGACCGTCGACTTCAACGGCAACGGCCAAAAGGACGAGTACGGTTACACTTCGGGCGCTAATTCTCCCCTCTCCGGCTTCCAGGAGGTATTCGGCGCCTACGGGGTCATGCCTCTGGTCTGGATGGTCAAAGACGGCAAAGTTCAGCGCGGCGAGACCCTTCCCGGTTCTAAGGAAGCCCTGGCGACGCTCGCAAAATGGTACGCCGAGGACCTGATACCGCGCGGAGTCGGCACGACCGAGACCCGGCGCGACGGCTTCAACCAAGGTATCCGAGGCAGCTACGGCCAGGCGGACGGCTACGCGCCCGCCCTAGTCAAGGGCGGACAAAACTACGAGGAATTCTATAAGATGCAGCCCAAGGGCATCATGCTTCCCGCGCCAAGCTTCAAGGGTCCGCGCGGCGAGTGGGGCACCCTGGAATGGGGCCCGCGCAAATACTCAGTCAGCTTCGGATCGCATTTACAGAAGGATCCGGCTAAAATCGAGATGCTGATGAAGATGCTTGAGACCATCGCCGTCAACGAGGACACCTTCGTCGCCTCGATGCTGGGGGAAAAGGGCAAGCACTGGAACTTCACAGATCCCGCCAAGTCGAGCGGCGCCACCAAATTCCTGGACCCTTATACCGAATTCAACAAGCGGCTGGACGAAGTCGGCGTCCGCGAGATGTCGGAAAGCGCCTACGGCCCCGTATGGGTCGAAGACGTCTACAACAAGTTCCTCGATCCACTAGCGGTCGAGTACTCAAAGCACAACCCGGGCTACTACGACGCCCTCATGACCATTCCCTTCGCGACGCAGAACAAGTACGGACTCGACCTTGAAAAGATGACCAAGGAAACCTACCTTGCCATCATCACCGGTAAAAAGCCGGTGAGCGAGTTCGATTCCTACGTCCAAACCTGGATGAAGAACGGCGGCGAGGAAATGACGAAGGCGGCTCAGGCCTTCTACGACAAGGTATTCAAGTAAATCGCGGATTTTTCGGGGCGCCTCGGATGCAACCGGCTTCCGAGGCGCCCCGGCCGTTTCGATTCGCGCAACTTCGGAGGAACATTAAATGGCTTCAAGGCATCCGGTGCGGGTAGGCATCGTCGGACTCGGGTTCGGCAAGGAGTTCATCCCAATCTACCAGGACTACGGAAAAAGCGAGGTCGTCGCGATCTGCAAGCGGGACAAGGCTGAACTAGAGGCCGTCGGGGATGAGTTCTCCATCAAGCACCGCTACACCAAATATGAGGACATGCTCAAGAACGACGAGATCGACGCGATACACGTTGTTACGCCGATCCTGGACCACGCCTACATGTCCGAGGCGGCGCTCCAGGCGGGCAAGCACTGCGCGTGCACCGTCCCAATGGGTATTTCCATCGACGAATTGAAGAAGATCGTGAACGCGAAGAAAGCCTCCGGCAAATACTACATGATGATGGAGACCGCCGTTTTCACCCGCGAGTTCCTCTACGCGAAGAACCTCAAGGATACGGGCAAGCTCGGCCGCATTCAGTTTCTCCGCGGCTCCCACCAGCAGGACATGGGACTCAAGGGCTGGCCGGACTACTGGACCGGATTCCCGCCGATGCACTACGGTACCCACGCGATCGGGCCGCTGCTCTGCCTTGCCGGCGCACGGGCGGAAAGCGTTGTCTGCCACGGTTCCGGCTCGGTGAACGAGGAGCGGCGCAAGAAATATGGTTCACCGTTCGCGGTGGAGACGGCTGCCTTCAAGCTCGAAGATTCCAACCTTATCGCCGAGGCGACCCGATCGCTCTACGAGACGGTCCGGCAATACCGAGAGAGCTTCGATGTGTACGGCGACAAACTCTCCTGGGAATGGTCGCAAGTTGAGGAGGAGAACCCCGTCGTCTTCGAGGGCGGAGAAACGTACCGGCGGGTACAGGTTCCTGATACGGATTATCTGTTGCCCAAGGAGATCGCCAAGTATACCCTGCGAAATCAAGTGATCGACACGAACCACGTATCCTTCATACAGGGCGCGGGGCACGGCGGAAGCCACCCGCACTTGGTGCACGAATTCATCAGCTCGATCGCGGACGGCCAGGAACCTATGCCCGACGCCTATCAGAGCGCCAACTGGACCGCCGCGGGCATCTGCGCCCACGAGTCGGCCATGCGCGGCGGCGAACGCGTCTTGATACCTGATTTCAGCAAACTGTAGAGAGGCTGTTATGATCGGAATACTTGGAGTCGGAGCCATGGGCGGAGCGATCGCCGGCACCCTCGCGCGGAATTTCCTCGATGTATGCGTCTTCGACCTTGATGCCGAACGGGTGCGCCGGGCCGTCGCGCTGGGCGCGGTCGCGGTTTCCGACGCCGAGACCTTGGTGAAGACCTGCGACCCGGTGCTGGTGAGTCTTCCGAAATCGGAGACCTTCGTCGCCGTCGCACAGAAGACCATCCTGCCGAACGCGCGCGCCGGCCAGACCATCATCGATCTGGGTACCACGATCGCGGAGGACGCCCGCCGGCTGTGCGCGCGCTTCGCGGAGAAGGGCGCGTTTCTTCTGGACGCGCCGGTGAGCGGCGGCCCCATCGGGAGCGCGCAGGGAAACCTGTTCATCTTCGTCGGCGGTGACAAGGACGCTGCCGCCGCACAGTGGCAGCTGCTCGGGAAGATCGGCAAGGGCCGTCTCACCTATTGCGGGCCTTCGGGCGCCGGTCAGGTGACCAAAGCGGTCAACCAGCTCGCGATGGGACTGGTGAACGCCGCCTATATGGAGTCGATCGCCTTCGGCGTGAAATCGGGGGTCGATCCCATGGTCCTGATGGCGGCGGTCGGCGGGGACGGCGGTTTCCGTCAGCAGTTCCAGCAGGTCGTGAGCCGCATCGTGGAAGGCGGCGGCGACGGTATGGACAACAAGTACGCCGAGTTCAAGTATTTCCTTGCCGAGGCGGATAGGTCCGGTTTCCCCGCGCCTATGATGCGCTCGCTGTACGAGTACATGCACCGCTTTCCGGAGACGGCGCGCGACAACATGGGTAGGCCGTATCCACCTTTCTGGTCCCCGTTGATCGAAGGTGAAGGAGGAGCGAAAAAATGATACGACTCGCCTGCGCGACCCTTTCCTTCGATGGTTTCGGCAACGCCGATTTCAAAAAAACCTTCGCGGAGGCCCGCGAGGCCGGATATCGGCACATAGAGTTCAACTGCTGGTACCCGGAAACCCTGACCCCGAGGAAGATGACGGATTTGAAGCGGCGCTGCCGGGATGCGGGGCTCACGCCAGCGTCTCTCCACATCTCGCACTTCGGCGGCGAAGGCAGCGTCGGCGTCACAAAGGACCTCTGCCACAAGCTGCGCGCGATGGACGCCGCTCTGGAGCTCGGCTGCCGCGTCGTCTCCGCGACCGGCTGCGCGCGCGGCGCGGAGGGCGGCCTCGACTCGATCATCGCAGTCTTGGAAGAGCTGATGCCCGTAGCGGAGGAAAAGGACGTCCTAATAAGCCTTGAAAACCACCAGGGGAACAACCTGGAGAACCTGGAGGACTACCGGCGGATTCTCAAAGCCCAACCCTCACCGAACCTAGGGATCACGATGGACACCGGCCACTTCGACGCCGCCGGCGTGAAGCTGGATGATCTGGTGGACCAGTTTTTCGGCCGGATCAACCACATCCACCTGAAAGAAAACAAGGGCTTCGGCGTCAAGGATTTCTGCCGCTTCGGGGAAGGTACGACCGAGAACGCGCGCATCGTGGAGCGTATGATCGCCCTGGGCTACAGCGGCTACCTGGTGATCGAAGTATCGCCCGAGATCGGCAAGAACGACAGCCGCCCCTTCACGATCGAGGACCTCAAAAAACCCTACGCGATGTTCAGCGGGTACGAGCGGGAGTAACGGAAACTACAGACGCGCGCGGTTACGGGCATGTCGCTTTTGAAGAAATAAATACTTCTCTTGACAGCTTTAGAGTTCGGCGGCACCATATTATTAATCGGCATTTCTTTTGGATGCCGATTTCATAAATGTAAACGACGAGTATAAAAACACGCACCGAAGAGCAACCCGACGTTCGCCGTTTCCAATCAACAGACAAGTCGTCCGAACGGGGTAAAAATGATTAAAGACATCGTCATCCTTCTGCCGGGAATTATGGGAAGCGTCCTAGCTGACGCGCAAGGAAACGAAATCTGGAGCCTTTCCGGCGGCGCATTGTGGAAAGCCGTAACGTCCTTCGGCGAATCCATTACGGGGCTTGAACTACCTCCGAGCGGTGACCCCGAGGGGATATCCGCGCCGCGCCTTATGCCCGATGTTTCTATAATTCCCGGGTTCTTCAAATTCGACGGCTATACGCGCATCGAGAACGAGCTGATTACCAGATTGGATCTTGATCGCGGACATAATTATTTCCCTTTCCCGTACGATTGGCGCTTGGACAACCGGGTTAACGCGAAGATACTTGAAACCTTCGCGATGGATAAACTGCTGAAATGGCGACGGGATTCCGGCGCGTCCGACGCAAAACTAATCCTGATTGGGCACTCTATGGGAGGCCTTGTTTCCCGCTATTTTCTCGATGTCTTAGGAGGATGGCGCGACACGCGTTATCTCTTTACCCTAGGGACGCCGCATCGGGGATCGTTGAACGCGCTTGATTTCCTCGTTCATGGAATGAAAAAAGGGATCGGGCCGTTAGGTATCGATCTGTCGCCGATGCTGCGTTCGTTCCCTTCGGTATATCAACTGCTTCCAACCTATAAATGTATCGATGCCGGAATCGGCGATTTGCGGCGCATTTCCGACACGATCAACCGCTTACCCAATTTGGACGGCGCGCGCGTACTGCGCGCGATGGAATTCCATCGCGACATCGAGTCGAATCAAAAAGAAAACGCGGCTTTGGACGGTTATCCGGAAAAGGGGTATCGTCAGATTCCGTTTGTCGGCATAGAGCAGTCGACCCAGCAATCGGCGACCGTACGGGGTACGGAGGTTGAGTTCCTTAAAAGTTGCGGTGGCAAGGATCTCGGCGGCGACGGAACCGTTCCGCGAGTATCCGCCACCCCTGTTGATCTTGAAGGATCAGACCGAGAGATCTATTCGGGCGAGATGCACGGTTCTCTGCAAAATGCCGAAGGCAGCCTCGCGAACATACACGGAATTCTGACCCGTGGAGATATCGATTGGTCGAAATACCGAAAGAAACGATTAACCGGGATTAGGCTCGAAATCGACGACGTTGTTCTGCCTAGGGACCCGGTTACGATTCGCGCATCGCTCGGCGGCGATGGAGGCGTTGTTACCGTAAGGATGATGCGCACCGATGACGGTCTGGAACAGATTGAGCGGCTTTCACGCGGCGCCGACGACGGATGGCAGGAAGGGAAATTCGATCTTACCCCCGGCATCTGGTATGTCCGCGCGGAAGCGAAGAACCACGAACCGGTTACCGATATCGTTGTGGTCGCTTCCGTATGATCGAAAACCGGATTAACGATCTCAAGTGGTCGGACGACATCCTCGTGCTCGACAGCGACATGACTCCCGACCAGGCAATCAAAAAAATAAAAGCGGAAAACCGCGAATGGATCGTTATTCGAGAATTCAGCGATAAGGCCCTATTCGCTTTGTCCTGTAACGAAATGCTTGACCGCGTCTCCAGTCGCGCAGGTAAGACGGTAAAACGGGCAACGCTCGCGACGGCGCTAGGGTTAACGGCGAGCGATCGGAGCCGAAGAGTCGCTTCACGCACTGACGATTTAATCATTCCGCGCCGTGAACCAAGCCGGGCACCGAGCGCCTCCCGTTTTGTTTTGGTCGATGAAACAGGATTACCAAAGGCCGTCGGCTACTTGCCGTCCGCTATGCCCAAAACCATGCCCGCCGCTATTTGGGGAAGGCACCGAATAGAACCCACAATCGGATTTGCTTTCAAAAGAAAGACGGCATCAAAAATGCGGCCGGAAGCGGATTCTTCGGACCGGATGGATGAAGTAAAATATCTTTCCGCCGAACTCTCGGCTCCGCCCTTCCGGGACGAGGGAATATTTCCAGTCCGCTTTCCGTCAATAGATGCGGAGACGACGCTCGCTCCGGGCGTCCGCGCGGTATTCGTAATCGATCTTCTTCGGGAAAAATCCGCTTCAACAACAGGAGCCGGCCTCTCGATTCCCGCGTTGGATGACAGCTGGACCAGCCTTGAACTTACGGTAATCCTGACATCGGTTCAGGTCGATTTCGAAAACGAAGGAAGATCGACGATCGTCATACGCAGGAACGAACCGTCCGCCCCCGCGAAGATCGCGGGTACCGTGAAGCGCGGAGCGTCTCCCGTTGAACCCGTCTACGTATCCGCTATTTTTTTGCATGGGACACGTTTCTGCGGATCGGCGGAAAGGGCATTCCGGTTCTCGTCTCAACAAGGCACAACGATAAGCGATATGAACGCGACCGGCCTGATCGCGGTAGAACCGGCGGCTATCGCGCCTGATGTAACCGTCAGAATCTCTAGGCTTCAGACAGGGCTCGGAACACTTGATTGGATTTTCGAGACGGCGCGATTCGAGGGACTTCCATCCGCGCTACGGGAACAGATCGACCTGGGACGCGACGTCGCCGAAGAAGCTACCGGCATTTTGGAAGAACTCGCTTCTCTTCCTCGCGCGAAGCATCGCGCCTCGATAGAAGGTTTCGGGGAACGTCTCTGGCGTCTCGCGCCGAAATCATTTCGCGACGCGTACTGGGCAGTCTGGGATAATCGCCGTAAACCCTTTTCAATCCAGTTCATCTGCAATGAGCCGAACATTCCCTGGGAACTGATGCGGCCCGTTAGGCCTGATGAATCGGAAATCCACCCGCCGCTCGCGATTATGCATCCCGTAGGCCGTTGGATTGAGCGTTTTGAAGGCGATATGAGAAACAGCTTAGCGGCCGGAAATATCGTCACCATCGCTCCCCATTATAAAAGCGTCAGTATCAGACTTCCGCGCGCGGAGGCCGAATCGAAGGAGCTGGAACGCCGTTTCGGCGCCGTATCAATTGCTGGAACGATCGCGGCCGTAACGGAATTGCTCGAAAATCCGCCGGAGGAGCCCGTCGCTATCGTTCATTTCGCCGGACACGGCGACTTCGCGTGGACTTCCGCAACAGCTTCATCCATCACGCTTGAAGACGGTTCACTGTCGGCGAGGGAAATCGAAAGATCGGAAGTTAAGCTTGGACGGAAACATCATAGCCTCGTGTTCCTCAACGCCTGCGAAACGGGTTCTACGGGGAGCGTGTTCGGTCAAGTGGGTGGTTGGGCCGATGCCTTCCTCGGAAGAAAATTCGGCGGCTTCATCGCCCCTTTATGGGCGGTAGACGACAAAGACGCCCAAACGGTCGCGGTTGAGCTACTGGAAAACATTCTGGAACGCAAACTCCCGATCGGCGAAGTCCTCATGTCAATCCGCGCCAAACACGGCGATGAATCGCCAACCTTCTACTCCTACCTATATTACGGCGACGTGACCGCTCGTTTGTCGGAATAGCGCGTAATGTTGTCACTTACGACCCGCCTTGATATGCTCTGCGAATGCGGCAAAATCAGTTGCTACTTTCGTTTCTACCGGGATTTGCCCCGATATTGATTTATATTGTCGTAGAAGTTTTTTTAGGCGAGAGCGCAGGGCTCGCCGCGGGTATCCTCCTTGGAGTTACCGAACTGCTTTATATTCTGTTCAGGGAAAAGCGCGTTGACGCGTTCACACTTGCGGACACAGCGCTGATCATGCTTATAGGAAGTCTGGGTCCTCACCGTTTTTTTCTACCCTACATGGAAAACAAAATGGGTATGGGGATGCTGAGGAAAGCTGCAACGGGAAAACCGAACAAAGTTGATTTTCCGTTCTAAACAGCAGCGTCGTTTTTTTATTTATTCCACCGATCTGTACGCCGGCGAACAGACGACTATCGAAAACGATGCGTAGATTTGATCCATATCTCAGCGCGGAAGGAGTAAATAATGAAAAAGCGATTTATCTATGCGATGCTTCTCGCCTTTTCGACGATTGCGTTCGGCTGCATGATCTTGCCGGCCAGACTTGGCGGTCCCAGCCGATTCGCCCCCGGGAAGAGCGTTCATGAGAGGGACGATGGCAGACGGAACGAAAATGCCGATCTGATCGGCGAAATCAGATTGACCTTCCGATCCGATATGGGCACCCTCTCTATCGGTCGTGATGTAGGTCCGTTCCAGCGGCTCGTATTCCAAGCGGAAGGAAACGACGTGGAAATCGAACGCATCGTCGTGATATATACGGATGGGCATAAGAGTACGATTCCCATGCACAATCGCTTCAACAAAGGAAACAAGTCCAGCATCGTGGATCTTGAAGGCAACAAACGATTCATCCAGTCCATCGCATTTTATAATCGAAAGGACGAGCGTATCAGGGAAGACCGCGTCAATATCCAAGTTTTCGGGATACGATAGGTTCCAACAAACAGCGATCGGAAGCGGCGACGAAACGCGGTAAAGCTGGTATGTTTTGTCGATGCTGGATTGCCTATTCTGCAAAATCGCGCGCGGAGAAATCTACGAAGATGACGAATTGTTCGCCTTCCACGACATCAAGCCGCAGGCGCCGATTCATTTCCTGGTAATCCCCAAAAGACACATCGAGAACGTGATGGGGTTCAGCGCCGAAGACTCCGACCTCGCCGGACGCTTGATCTACAAAGCCCGGGAACTCGCCGCCGGGGACAGTCACGATGGGAGAAGCCGAGGGCAAGGAAACGGACCGTTTCGAGACGAGAAAAAGTCCGTTTGAGATCGTATTCCTCACGGGATCGGATATCGATCCGCGGCGACACGATACCTGCAAGTGTACGGCGGAATCCTTGATTTTTTTAACAAATTTATGCTATAATTTTTATATTCATACACCTTGGTGACTGCAAAAGGAGTGAGGGATACGTCTAAACGGCGTTTCTGTTCACCGGAAATTTGCGCGGCAAATTGACCGGTGGTACTTCACCCGTATTGTAAGGCATCGGAATGACGCAACCTCCTTCCTCGAAAAATTTCGAAGCGAGTGGAGGCAGGTATGCAAAGGAAACGCGTTTTCTTATTGGCCCTTGCGGGACTGTTGACGCTGTCGGGGTGCGACTTTTTCGGGATGAGCGACCAGTCCAGTCTCACGATCGGAACGCTCACTATTTCCGATCTTGGGGTTGGCGCGACCAGAACCGTTACGGTTATCGCTAAAAACAAATCAGGCAGCATCGAAACGTTTACCGCGACTTCCAACGACACGGCCATCGTAACGGTAACCAGAGGATCGAGTTCCGTTGTTTTGGTAGGTAAAGGAATCGGTTCGACATCCGTCTCAATCGTCAGTGCTTCAGGTAAATCCGATTACATAGATGTAATAGTCGTTGCCGCAGGCGCCGATACCGGAAGCGCACCCAC
>Ga0172379_10008438_pt1 | contig 12965 bp, 11 predicted proteins | sample GrowelOW334metaG_FD_119756 | JGI IMG/M metagenome (GOLD analysis project Ga0172379, IMG submission 119756) | Groundwater microbial communities from an aquifer near a municipal landfill in Southern Ontario, Canada - Groundwater well OW334 metaG | ecosystem: Environmental > Aquatic > Deep... | reverse complement strand
CAGTTCAGCAACAAGGGAAGCAGATGGCAGTTCAGGGAGCTCACGATGGAGTACGACGAAAAGAGTTCTCGTTGTCGCACTATAGTGAGGCATGTTGTTGGGGATGGCACTAGCCGGTCCGCGATAGATTTCGCGACGCGAAGCAACGCAGATAGCCCAGCCGATAGCGGCAGCCACAGCGAGCAAGGCGAGAAAACCGAACATCGAGTGTTGTTCCTTTCTTCTGTGTGATTTCGCAGCCAACACACAATTGTGTCAACGCGAAAACCCATAATTCATCTCTCTCGATTTCACCACTTCACCAATCAACAAATCGCTAGCCACCAAAACGCAACAAATTCCCACCGGACAATTTCGCAAACAACCAATGAGCAGAACGCTCAAAAATTGAATGGTGAAAGATTGCACTGGTCGGGTTGAAGGTTTTGGCGGAGAGAAAAATGCTGCTTGAGAAGGGAAAGAGAGAGACAACAGACCTTATGAAGAAAAGAGGGCCAAAATCCAGCTCTATGGCCCTCTGTTAAGCAGGTTCAATCTGGAACCACGTTAAAAACCTCTTGGTTTCACAAACGTGCGCTAGCTGCGACATGTACATCATTCATGATAGAAGCCATAGGCTCAGTATCATTAGAAACCTATAGGCTTAGGCTAGATAAGAGTTATGGCTTTCTTGACATGCCTGAGCCTATAGTCAGTTTACATATCCATTTCACTCCCAAAGACCAGAGGCATCCCCGACTCTACCTCCACCTAATCCCCCAGGAATTCCTCAGTCTCTTTGGCAGTCTGGTATGAGCCCGCTTTTCTAGCGCTTCGCAGAACTCTTTTGCTTAGCGTTTATAACCCAAGTTCTCGGACCTGAGCAGCATGCGTTTTTGTGCCCGTGCTCAGTCTCGCGAACGTACTTGGAGAAATTCTCTATATGTTCCCACGGACTAATTTCGTTTCTTCTTAGAGAACGGCCCCTCATCCAGATGGGACGTTCTCCTCCACCCGCAGGAGCCAGTCGCGGCTAAAGGAAACTCCCATGAAAACCCCGATCAGAACCAACCAGCAACTTCCCTGGTATGCACTCTGGTGCATTCAGGCCCACGGCACTCAGAAGTATGGCAAGAAGCCCTACCGCGTTCACCTCGAGGCAGTAGCCAGATTTGCAGTTCGCTTCGGTTTCACCGACGAGCTGATCATCATGGTTTGCTGGCTCCACGATGTGCTCGAAGATTGCCCCAATGAATCAGTCGCTACGCTGCTCGCCGCCGGCTTCCCGCCCGAAGCTGTCGCCGCTGCCTATGCGCTGAAAGACGAAGACGGCGCCACGCGCGACGAGAAGAAAGCGAAGACCTTGCCGAAGATTGCCGCCAACCGTGTGGCTCTCATCGTCAAGCTTTGCGACCGTCTCGCCAACGTCACCATGAGCCGTCGCAACAATCAGAAGAAATATAGCCGGTACCAGTATGAGCACGTTGCCTTCAAAGCAGCTCTCTATCAGGCCGACGACCTCGAACTGCAGCCGATGTGGCAGCGCCTCGATCAGCTTCTTGCTGCTTGAGACTATCAGGTCAGCCCGATGTGGGAAGTGCGACTGTAGAGCCGACTTAACGGTCTAAGCCCAGCGGTCGCACTGCACTGACCTTGTTTTAACTGCCACGCCTGTGGCCCTTTTCGAAAGGAATTACCATGACCATCGAGCACAAAACAGGCACCAGCCTGATTGCCTTGAACAGCAGTGTCATCGTTCTGGATCCCTACACCCCGAGCCCGTCCGAAGAAGCATTCGTGCATCAGTTCGGTCGCAAGATCATCGGCCAGCCTGCTGCAGAGCAGATTGCTTCGATGGTGCACAACGCTTACAGCAATCCCTTCCGCGACAAGACCCGTCCGATCGGCGTCTACTACCTGGTGGGCCCTTCGCGCACCGGTAAGTCGTACACGGGTGAAGTTCTGGCCGAGCTCATGCACGGTACCCAGGACGCTCTCACCCGTCTGCAGTGCGGCGACTATGAAGAAGACCACCAGGTCGCTGACCTGCGCGGAGCCCCTCCGGGCTACATCGGCTTCAAAGACGTCGGCAAGCTCAAGCTCACTGCTGAGGACGAGGACCCGACCACGCCGATTTCGAACCACAACTTGATGCGCTTGCGCATGAAGTCGGGCAAAGAAATCGATATCGTCCTGCTGGAAGAATTCGAGAAGTCGAGCTACGACTTCTACAAGTTCTGGATGGGTGCTTTCGACAAGGGCAAGGTCAAGCTCTCCGACGGCCGCATCGTCGACTTCACCAACACTGTCTTCATCCTCACCAGCAACCTGGGCATGGAGCAGCTCGAAGACCTCGCCAAGGGCGGCATCGGCTTCACCACCGGTGGCCCCAAGGTGATCACCGAAGACGACGTCAAAGGCGTGGTCGACGCTGAGATGAAGCGCCGCTACAAGCCTGAATTCCGCAACCGCCTCGATGCCGTCGTCATCTTCCGCCCCTTCTCTGCTGAAGAGTTGGGCAAGGTCGTCGTCACCGAACTGGCTCGCATTCAGGAACGCGTCATCAAGCAGGCTCCGGTCGGCAAGCGCTTCAAGCTGGTGTGCGACGAAGGTGCTCGCAAGCAACTCCTGATTCAGACCGGCACCAACGTCGCCGAGCTGAAGCGGGTGATGCAGAAGGAGCTGCTGACGCCGCTCGGCCGCCTCTTCAACATGGGCAAACTGCCGCCGGCTTGCACGGTGACGGTGTCGTACAACGCCCAGTTCGAACGCTTCGATTTCAGCATGCTTCCCGGCACTGCCGCGGAAGTGAAGGCGCAGGAAGAAGAAGCGGCGAAGGCAGCAAAGGCAGCACAGACGACTGACACCAAGGATGGTGCCAAGCCGAAAGAGCCGCTCTTGCTGGAAGGCCCCAAAGGTCCGACGAAGAACCCGAAGGACCCGAAGGGCGATCCCAAAAAGCCGGTTGCAGCGCTGTTTCAGCCTTTGCAGGATGGCAGCAGGGATCGCGGTTTGGATCGCTATTTGATTCAGGCCAAGGCCAACAACTTCAACGACACCGAAGACCGCGGCGAAGAGATCATGAACTACGTTCTCGAAGTTCTCGACCTCGATGTGGTCTATGAGTACACGTCTCACACCGCTCCATACCGCTTCGATGTGGTGGTGTTCGCAACCGAGGCGCAGATGGAAATGCTGAAAAAGCTCATGCCCTACATCGTCTACGCCAAGCGCGGCGAGTAACAGGTGATAAGAAGCGAGGGCTCTCCAATCGGTCTTTCAGGGCTGAGATGGAGAGCCCAAGGCTTTGAAATCTGACAGTTTTTCTTACTACCAATCTCTTATCAACAGCTGCTTCGTTGACGGTCTCGTCAGGAGTGCAACAGGAGTCATCATGGCCCAACCCATGCAACATCAGGCGATCGACAGGCGTGCTCGCCAGCGCATCCATCAACAAATCGTGCACCCGAACACCAATCTCCTTCCGCTGTTGCGTCAGGCTGATTGGAGCAATGACTTTGCCCAGGTGCTCGACATCGAAGGCCAAAGCTTCAACCATCCCTGGTCGTTCGACAAGTTCGTCGACTTCATCAACAAGCCCAACACCAGTGCCACCATCGCAACGATCGCCGGTCGCGTCGTCGGCTACATGCTGCTCGAACGCATCAGCGAAGCCGGCGACGAACGCCTGCACATCGCGCACATCGCTGTCAGCCCGGCTCATCGCGGCCACGGCACGGGCAGCACGATGGTGAACAGCCTCGAAGGCAATACCGTCACCCTCAATCTGCGTCGCTCCAATACCAAGGCTCAGCGCCTGTATTACGAGTTGGGCTTCAAGATCGTGCGTACATTGCCGCAGCACTACGCCGACGGCGAAGACGGCTTCTTCATGTCCAGCATCGGTGCCTGAGGCAATAACAAGCGCTCAACAAGAGCCAATGAAAAACAACACTCTCGCAGGGGCAATATGTTCGCAAGGACAATATACTCGGCCGAGCAAAAAACTAGCAAAGAACAATCAGTCAGGGAGCCTTTTCCAACTGATTGTTCTTTTTTTTCAAAATCTTATGACATGTTATAGTATAAAATATCGATAAAAAAATTTTTGCTGATATGTGTTGCACAACATGCGCTGTGCTTCTTTCAAGTTCAAATCGAATTATTACTAGGCACGTTGATGGCCGCCCGAATGGCGACCATCGCTGGTAAATGGGAACTAACAGTGGAAATCTGTCAGTCCCTCGAGGCTAGAAACCGCCTCAGTCAGACGAGCTCAGCGGAGCCGTCAGCGAGAATGTTGACGTGCACCCGATCCTGAGCCGAAATCTGGTGAGCGGCGCTGGCCTCCACCGACACTTCCACGAGCTGGGCGCCATTGGTCTTTTCGGCGAGAACGAGCAGAGCGACCGTGGGGCGATTGCCGACACCAAGATATTCGCCGGAGCGAAGAACGGTGCCGCTGAAGGTTGTCGAACGAACGAGCTGCTCGACCGTGGCATGAGCGAAGATGGGGCTCACGGTCGATTCGACATGAACGTCGTCGACAATGGTGGCGACCACCTGATCATTTTCCCGCAGCAGAGCGGCCGAGGCATCGAGCGTCTGGTCGATGGTGACGATTTCGGAACCGATGCCACCATCGAGGCGCACCATGAAGACCACGCGACGACGCTCGGGAGCACCGAGAATCGACTGCACGGTGTATTCGCCGCGGCGCAGAATCACACCAACGCGCTCCTGGCGAGCGAGATTGGCGAAATATTCTGCCGAAGCGAAAGCGACAGGAGCAGCTGCACCAGAAGCGGCACCAGAAGCTGCAAAAGAAGAGGCGAAGGGAGCGGCGGTGCGAACTGCGGTGTGAACGGAAGTGGTCATGTAGAGTCTCCTAATTGCGCAGTGAATTATTCACCTGCGTAGCTGATTGGAAGGTGTGAGATTTACATCTCGGCAAACTTTCGGTTAGTCTTTCTTGAACTCGACCACGAAGAGGCCGAAATCATCACGGTCAACACGTTCCAGTGTGCCGCCGAGATTGACGAAGAGTGAATCAATATCTTCGTCTTTGTAGAGGCAAAGCGGCTCGGTGACATGTATGGGGCCACCAAGCTCAGGTTCGAGCGGATGCCAGCGCTGGGCAACAGGCAAATCGGCATGCTTGTATCCGGGGCCCACTGCGCAGTCTACAGCACCGATGCTGAAGTACATGCGCGCAGAAGGCGAGAGTTGATTGGCCAGCTTGACCATCAGCTCGCGAGCTTCTTCGTAACGAAGAAAGTGCAAGCCGCGCTGGCAGGTCACCAGATCAAGCTTGCCTGCAAAATGAGAGGGATCGAATTGACGCAGATCCATCTGCACATAATGCAATACGCCACCATCGGCCTGAGGCTTGTCGCCCAGGGCGATGATGCTGGCATCCGCCGGGCAGAAGTCTACCGCCTGAGCATAGAAGCCAAGTTCGGCAAGACGTCTTGCGTTAGCGGCACAGTATCCAGAAAAGAGGTCGAGGGCATTGAGCACTCGAACTGAAGTTTGCTGTAGTAACGCAGCGCGCACCAGAATCTCTTCCTCAAAGGGAGTGAGACGCTGCGACGAAACATCACTGCCAAAGCCGACGCGCACGTTTTTCAACTGGTCGCCGTACGGGTTGATATTTTCTTCTTCTGCCACAAAATTCTCCATTCGATTTCTTAAAGCGACGCTCGCTTAAGAAGCAACGCTGTGTTCGCTCATGGGCACGAGAGAGAGGCGGCCATTGGCACGCTCGAGAGCAGTGCGCGGTGCGGCAACGGACGAGACGGCAGTCGTGCCCTTGCTGTCGATGTCGGCGGCGGTGAGACGCTTGCCGTCGTTGCAGTGGTTGGCGTAGGCGATGCTGGTGTCGATGGCGTTGCCGGAGCTCGAAGAAGAAGAGGGCTGAGCCTTGGCGGGCGACGGCGAGTGAACCGCTGCAGCCGGAGGCAGGACAACCAGAGCACGCGAAGTGCTGACCGGCGTAGCCATGATTTCGGTGATGCCCGAAGCAGAAACAGATTTGATCATCGAAGGCGTGGAGAATTCAACGGTGTCGTTGGAGATGACACGCAGGCCGAGAGCGGTGCGGCGAGCAGCGATAACTTCCGATTTCTTGGACATGGTAGTGACCTTTCAATTCGATGTTGTTGACGTTGCAGTTACGACTTGTCTAAGGACGGCTTCTCTCACACAATGACAGCTCCGATCGACGAGTGTCGATTGAAATATGGTGCTGTTGGTTACGCGGTTACTTGTTGCGGTGTTTTTTTGAGAGTTTTGTATAAGAGAAGATGCTCTTAACCTGTCATAGAAAACTTCATGGTAAAAGCTTTATTTTCGTGTACCTACGTAGACAAAGCCGCTATTTTAGACAAACGTTACTGTCGCACGCGTGCGAGATATAACCAATTTGTAAAATGGCCTGTTAGCTCGCGCCAGTGCTTTACTTTGCATTGGCGGTATCGGCTTCTTCTTTTTTTGGTAAAAGAGTTATTTCAAAACTGTACTTGCCAGCGGCGGCCGGTGGAGTTCCATCTTCTTTGCTGGCTTTTACAGGGTCAACTGAAACACCATTTTTCAACGAGATAACAAAGGCTTTTTGGCCATCGCTAGATTTAAACATTTTGCCTTCGCAGTCGTATCCACGAATTAGAAAAGCACTAGAAGGCTGACCAGAATTACCGCTGTCGCCGCCAGGCACAATAGAGAGACACTCGATTTGGCCGGGCAGAGGAGTAGTCGATTCATCCACCGCAAAAATTGATTTGCTCGCTCTAAAGTCTTTCAACTTACTAACGAATAACTCATCAAATTTATCTGCTTCGTACTGTTTTGCCTCTACAACAGGCGGATTAATCTGATTAGTCAGAGGATTGACCCAATCGAATCTGGTACTGCCGGCGACACTATCTTTTGTACTGGTAGGATACACATGCTCGTGGCTGGCATAATAAAAAGTGCCAAAGTTTGAGGTAGCGCGAAGCTTATTCAAGATCAATCGGTCTTTTGAAGAGTCAGCATAGAGCCTTACACCATCTGGAAACTCAAACCCAGACTCAGTTTGTTTTAAGGCCAATTTTTCAGAGCCGCTATTAAAAAAACCACTCAAAGTAGATGCTTCAGGCTCACCCTGAATATGAAAAACACCAGGAACTATGGCACCACCAATAGTATATTCACAGTCGGTGAGGGAGATAAATCGCAGCTTCTTCAAGCCATCGCTCGAAATAAATTCTTTGCCAGCAAGATCGGCTGCAGCACTGACTGATGCACGCACATCTGCCCTAGAGACGGCCGCAGTTTTTGTCCATTCATGAGCTACATACATTGAGCCGACCACACCTAAAACCGCCACCACAGCTGTCAATGCGGGCAAGGGGTTAAACGGCCGCCTATCTGACTTAACGCGTTTGGCACCACGCGCCAGACGATCTTCGCTGTTAGGTCCTTGACGTATAGGCTCTTCAACAATTGGAGCTACTTCAGGCACCTCCACAGCTGGCAGTGCCACCTCAGATTGGTCTCCCATGCGCGGCTTGCGCTTGAACATATCTGTCGTGAGATGCACCTGTAAGTGCTTTTCTCCTTCATGAAAGGCGCGATCATCTAGGTCGTTGAGATTGCCTATCGCTCTGTTTGGATCACTTGCTTCAGTAGCTTGCATATCACGGACATGCCAACCACTAATCTCATCTGTGGCCCTGCGCACCCGCAGATCGTGAGCCTTTGAACTGAGGTCTGGTTCTGTCCAGGCGCTCAGTGCTGTGATTAACTCTTCTGATGTCTTCGATAAAACAACTGCACTTCCGGGTTGTTCAGAATAGCGAGCAACAATCTGACTGTCACTCATCTCGTTAGGCAGAGCGTCCCATTGACCAGTCTTGGTCTCAGCAAAACCAAATTGCTCTCTTTTGATTTTCAAATCATCGAGTCGTTGCGAGCGTTCTTGGGGCCTATCCACATGCTTTTCAACAAGCAACTCAAAGGAGTCGAAAATAACTCCAAACAAAGCGTGACCATGTGGAATTGTGGTTTCGGCTAATTCGAGAATTAGGTCAAAAGAATTGAGTGCATCGTTTATTTCGTGCAGCTTCTCTTGGCATGAGGCCAACTTAAGAAGGGCAACCACTACCTGAGCATCTGTCGCATCAGGATTTTTCAAACGAGCAACTGAGAGGCGCTCATAAAAACCTTTGGCTTCAAAGTAGCGCTTAAGGTGGTAATAATTGTCAGCGAGAACTGAAAGACATGAATAGTATTCGGGACTGTCAAGAACCCCGTGCAATTCGAAGACGTCTAAAGCCTTGAGTAGTAAAGGTTCAGCTAATTTGTAATTACCGTTGTCATAAGCTGATTGGCCGGTGCGCATAACTGCACTGGCTTCGCGCAGGGCCCGTTCATTGGCCGCCGCATTGCTCTTGTTTTCGCTATTACCTTCGACCATTGCTTACTACTTCAGACGTCAACTAATGTGGCCAATAAATTCTGCAAATCCGTACAGACAAAGTGTAGCGCATCCTCAGCCCGAACAATTAGACTATATTATTTTTGGGGTAGTTGTTTTATATAGAGTAGTATAAGCGAGGACAAAAAAAAAGCGAGAAAATTAGATTCGAGCTACATCAATTGCGAAAGAAAGCAGGCAGCATTCACTGCTGTGCCGCATTCTTTGGACGCCTATTTACTTGGGTTCGTTCGGCTGCTCTTCTTTGCGTTTGAAGTTGGGAGGCATTACTGGCGGCAGCAGCGGTTCTTCGTATTTCGGATTGATGATGTGCACGAAGACATCGAAGAAGAACCACAGCAAAGGCGCGCTGATGAGGAAGCCACCGAACCAGCAAAGCCAAATGGTAGCGGTAAATGCACCAAACAGAATCAGAGCGCAAGCACTGAACAAATAGATGAGTTGGAAGATGACACTGTTCGTCAGAACAATGAATTTGTCTTTGAAAGCCATACAAGCCTTTCAGAATATGTTGATGGGAATCTCTTACGAGAAAACTAGCTAGAGAATTCAGGTGCACCTGTCTATTCAAAGAACAGACTAGGCGCTCCTGCAATTCAATCTTTCTAGTGAGAAAGAGCCTTGCGAATCACGGGAATCCACAAAGCGTAACCCTTCTCGTTCATGTGCAAACGATCAGGGCCGAACAGCTCCTCTTTTAGGCGTCCATCTTTTTCGCGCATCACTGGTGTGACGTCGATGAAATGAACACGAGGAGTTTCATGGCAGTAGGCGCGAATGCGCTGATTGCCATCTCTAAATTCGCTGGCATTTTGCAAACGTACCGGTGCCACGCTGAGAGAGATGAAATAAATATCGGTGCGTGGCAATTTGCCGTGAACAATTCCAACGAACTTTTCAAAGTCTTGAGCGACTCGTTGACCAGAGTGGCCCAGCTCGCCAATGTCATTGGTACCGGCATAAAAAACAACGCGTCGGGGCTTGTACTTGAGCACCACACGCTCGCTGTAGTGAATTACTTCGGGAATGGTGGAGCCACCAAAGCCGCGATTAATCGCACCAAGGTCGGCAAATTCTCGCTCGAGAGTTGTCCAATGAGCGAAAGTAGAACTACCAACAAAGACCGTTGCTCCTTGAGCAGGAGGATGTTTTTGATCATGCACTTCGAAGGCACGAACAGCCTCGGCAAAGCGATTAAGGTCTACGTTAGCAACTCTGGCAGTGGCTGAAATCTTTTCACTCGCCTGCGGGTCACTGGCCTGCGGACTGCCAGCAAAAACCTTGCCTACAGTAAAGCGAAAAGCAGCAAAGATAAGCAGCAAGGCCCACAGAAGTGGAGACCAACGATACATATAACTCCTCCTTCTTTAGGGCTGCTTCTAACTCAAAGCAATTCTAAATGCGTCTAAAAGGATACAGCGAAAATAAAAAGAGAAGGGGGAGGAAGACAAAACATCTTGCAATGCCTGCTTCCTCCCCCAACCCATTATTTACTTACTGGCCCCTATGCGACTAGCGACGACCCTGGGGCCGATAGCAGTGGACCTTGAACTTCTTCTTGTTGCCCTTGGCGCTGGACTTCTCGCTGCTGAGATCCTGGCTCGAGCTGTCGCTCGTGACCAAGCGGCGGATCTCGCGGGAATTGGCCTGACGCTTCTGCGCAGCGTAGCGGCAACCACCCCAGGTGTGGTGGAAGTCGTTGTCCCACGAGTACTTGATGTCGCCGGCGAAAGCGGCGCGACCGAGCACAACATCGAAGGGACGCTCGCTCACCTCGTCACCGGGGATGGTGGCGAGAGTGACGACGTACCAGAGACCATCGATGTTGACGAGCTTGTGCTCGTTGTCGATGGAGACCATCTCGAAGCGGGGCTTGCGCTTGTAACGGCGTCGAGCGCTGGTCGGGGAGAGGGTGAGGATGCCGCTCTCGGGATGGACGTAGAGCGTGTTGCCGCCCACGGAGTAACCGCGTTCGGTGATCAGCTCGCCGTCGCTCTCGCGCACGCGCACGTTCAGCTCCACATCCCAATCGATGTAGTTGGTGAGGCGGTCACCGTTGCTGACGACGCCCTTGAAGGTGTGGCAGACGTCCGAGTAGACGTCGTTCCAGGGGCGGCCCACCTGCGCGCGCAAGAAGCGACGCAGCGGGGCCAGGTGAATGCGCTTCTCCTTGCGGTTGTGCCGCCAGGGAGCGTTCATCGACTGATGGGTGGCATCCTGACCCTGACCCAAATCCAAATCCAGATCCAGATCCGAATCCAGGTTCAAGCTCAGGCTCAGACCGGCGTTGAAGCGCGCGGTCTTGGGATGCACACGGGTGCGGCCATAACGGGCGCGTTCGACGATCACGCTGGTGAAGTCATTCTTCATTCAGTTTCCTTTTTATTTTCGAAGTTCTGGTTTCGAAGTTTTCGTTTTTGTTATGTACGCTGGTACTGCGGCGGTTGTCAGGCCTGCCAGGTGACCAGAGTGACGATTGCCACAATCAGCGGCACGATGATGACCGCCAGAGTGGAGTAGACAGCGCCGAACGTGGCACCACGCAAGGCGTTGCCACTGGAGCGCTTGCCGATTGCCGCACCGAGGGCGGTGACAGCAACGACGGTGCCGACCATCAAGGGCCAGAACTGACCGATGATAGAAGTGAGGACACCGCCTAGCAGGTAGAGAAACACTGCTGCATAGGCGAGAAATCCCAGCACGACGATGGCGACGATCGAACCGACCGACCACTTCATGGGGGTGGGCCAGTTGGAAAATCGCAAACCTGCCAAACTCGGCATTGAGGGAAGTTTCATGAGCTTTCCTAGTTGATGTTAGACAAGGTAGACGCAAGAAAGGAGGGGGTCGAAAGCGACCCCCTCCTTGACGAACTTACCTGTTTACTTGCTTACCGCAGCCGGAAGAACCGCAGTGCTTTCCACCACGCCCACATTGTGAGCGATCAGGTCAGCGCGAGCGGCTTCGACATCACCGATGGCACGGGTGCAATCGATGATCACGCGCACGGCGAAGGCCTTGCCCTTGTACTTCTCGCCTGCCGCGTCTTTCGCCGAGAAGGCAACGCAGTAGTCGAGGGCCAGACCGATGACATCGACGGCCACTTCATCGGCACCGGCGGCGGTGGCCTGAGCGATGATGTATTCGGCCAAGCCGGTGCTCTGGCCGAGGAAGGGATACTGGGCCTTGAGTTCGGCCGCGGCATCCTTGCCGTTGTCGTAGAAGGCGCTGTACGAATCGACGCCGGGGTGACGCCCCTTCTGCACCGTCTTCTTCACCATCGAGCGATCGAGCTCGGGATGGAAGTCGGAGTCAGGAGTGCCTTCTTCGCAGTGGTCGGTCCAGAGAACCTGGAGCACGCCGTTGAGCATCACGGTGTCGACGAACGGCTTCTTGCCCGCATACTGCGAGGCGAAAGAGCCGTGACCCTTGGGGTGGAAGTCCTGGCTGTCGACCACTTCGTCGTACCCGCCTTCCAGCGAGAGACGATTGGCCAGAGCCATGATCAAGTTGCCGCCGGCAACCGGAAGGTTACCGCCGGGGCAAAAGCCCTTCTGGAGATCGACGCGCAGGAGCACGCGATAGATTTTGCGAACTGTCATAGGAGTCCTTGAAGACTGATTGGTTGAGGTGGAGCCAGCAGCGGCTGCCGCGGGCTTCGGTTCTGTGCTGTCGCCGAGACCCTTGGCCCATTCCAGCCAGAGAGTGGCCTCAGCGTCGCTGGGCATGCGCCAGTCGCCGCGCGGAGACAGGCTTATCGAGCCGACCTTGGGGCCGTCCGGCAAGCACGAGCGCTTGAACTGAGCATTGAAGAAGCGGGTGAGGAAGAGCCTGAGCCACTTGTGCAGCTGAGCTGTGCTGTACTTCGTTTCGAAGCTAGCGTGCTCAGCCAGGGCCAGAATCTTCTCAGGCCGCGCGCCGTTGCGCAGCATGTGATAGAGGAAGAAGTCGGTCAGCTCGTAAGGGCCGACGACGCTTTCGGTTTTCTGCACGACCTTGCCGTCCTTGTCGGTGGGCAAGAGTTCGGGCGAGATTTCGGTGTTGAAGATGTCGAGCAGGGTGACTCTCGTTGCACCTTCGAACTGGTTGTTTGCCGCCCAACGAACGAGCAGCTTGACCAGCGTCTTGGGAATGCTGCCGTTGACGCCGTACATGCTCATGTGGTCACCGTTGTAGGTGCACCATCCGATGGCCAGCTCCGACAAGTCGCCGGTGCCGATGGTGAAACCGTTGTCCATCAGAATTTTGGTACGAGCACGAGCCTGCACGTTTTCGAAGTGCAAGTCTTTGAGCTCGGCACCAGTGGCCTGAAGAGCAATCAGCTTCTCGGTGAATTTCTTCACCAACATCTCGTTCGGGCTGGCAATCGGCGCACCGACTGCAGTGGCACGAACCAGAGCCAAATACTCGACCTGCACCTCTGCATCGAGGGCAGACAAGTCGATGCCGAAAGGCTTGTGGCCCTCGGTGCGCATCTGTGCCAGGCACATTTCGCGGATGTCGACTT
>Ga0172379_10008437_pt1 | contig 12967 bp, 12 predicted proteins | sample GrowelOW334metaG_FD_119756 | JGI IMG/M metagenome (GOLD analysis project Ga0172379, IMG submission 119756) | Groundwater microbial communities from an aquifer near a municipal landfill in Southern Ontario, Canada - Groundwater well OW334 metaG | ecosystem: Environmental > Aquatic > Deep... | reverse complement strand
CATGCGCGATGAGACACGCGAGGAGCGCCACACTCGCACGTAGCGAGCGTCTGCGCCTTAAGGGCGTGGTGCGAACGGCGATTAGCCGTGTGCGACTTGGTGTGCCTCATGCGTACTACCATGCCGCCAATATACCAGATAAGGGTTTTTTGGGCAATATGGGTGTGGAGATATAAAAAAGGCCCCGTCCGAGGACAGGGCCTAGTGATCAAGTCTCGACGGTAAGGCGGGTCGCCCATTCGGGTGGGCCTTCAGGCTGAGACCCGCGCATGGCTGCGGCGGTCACGGCCGGGGTCTCATCCTCGAAGAATTCAGGTTCGTGCTTCCTGCACCTGAACACACCGAGTTTCTTCTCCTTCGACTCTTTCGAGCAATTGCATTTGGCCATGTGGGCCATTCCTTCATTCCAAATGGTTCTTGTTGTTACGCGGCGAATTACAGGTGGGTGGCCGTCCAGGGGTTGTCCGGGACACGCAGGACGGTGACGTCGTTCCTGCACGTCAGGGGACAATGACTCACCCCATTAATGACGACGCGCTCATGTTGGCAGCCGGCGATCGCCCGACAGGGCACTCGCTTTTGGCCGGAGAGCTTGTTGCTCGGTGGTATATCCTTCGTTTCGACCAGGTTCATCGGTCGATTCTCCCTAGTTTGAGTTGCCGCGTTGCAGATGCCCCACGCCTAACAAGAGGTGCACCTGCGGCGACTTTACGCCTGTGACATTATATTGTCAATTGCGTTATCAACCTCTTCATCAACCAAGAACGGCTTGCAGTAGCTCCGGCGGTGCACATCAGACAGGCCATGCTCCTCTATTGCGGCATAGTGCCCCGGTGTCGGGTACCCTTTGTGCTGCTCGAACCCGTATTCTGGATACTCGCGCGCCAGGCGGCGCATTAAGCGGTCGCGGCGCACCTTGGCTACTATCGAGGCCAGCGAGATTATCGGCACCAGCTCGTCCCCTTTTATCACCGTCTCTTGGCTGTAATGCCGAGGTGCCTTAAGCAGGCCGTCGAGCATGACCTTGGCACTAGTGTGCGGCACAGCTAGGCGCTTAAGTCCGCTCTCTATAGCGCGACCAACCGCCTTGGTCATCCCATACTTGTCTATATATATGTGCGAGGAGAAGCGGGCGACAAACTTGATGTCGCCACGTGCGGCAAACATCTCGACGAGCGAGTACAAGTTTTCGCGAGCGCCGGGGCTTAACTTTTTGCTGTCGGCAACGCCCGGGAACGCTTCAAGAATGTCGAGGTCTGCGGGCGCTGCGATAAGGCCTACCGCGACGGGGCCAGCCAAAGGGCCTCTGCCTGCCTCGTCGATGCCTATCATCCAGCCCGGCATATACCTCCTCATAGTACCAGATTAGCTCGCCTAGCATCACGCGCGTATACTGTGCCTATGGAGGCCAGGTATGTACCCTTGCATGTACACTCGCACTACTCGCTGCTTAAGGCCCTACCCAAAATCCCCGCACTCGTGGCCGCCGCCAAGGCCCAGGGGTGCACGGCGCTCGCGCTCACCGACATCGACAACCTCTATGGCGCTATCGAATTTTATAAAGAGTGCAAAGCGGCAGGGATCAAACCTATCATTGGGCTCGACGCAACGCTCGAGGGCGGTTCGCGCCGACTCTTGTTCGCCCAAAACGAGCGCGGGTATAAAAACTTAATTCAGCTCGTCACCAAAACGCACATGGAGGACGCGCGCGGCGTGCCACTTACCCAGTCACTGTTGGCCGAGCATAGCGAGGGTGTATTAAGTGTCGATCCCAAGGACCCTACGGTCGCTCTCCACGAAGTGTACTACCTACAACCCGACGACCGCCGCGCGTGGGAGACCATGAAAGCTATAGAGAATCGCGGGCCCGCCGACGAGGGTGACCTCGACCAAGACGACGACTCGTGGCACTTTTTGTCGGCGCAAGAAATGCAGGAGCGCTACACCCCCGAACAGTTGGCAAAAACAGTCGAGCTGGCCGAGCAATGCAATCTTGAACTTACATTGGGCAAATGGGTGTTCCCCGACTTCCCCATCCCCGAGGGTTCGACGCCCGATCAGGAGCTACGCACGTTTATTGAAGACGGTCTGTCCAAACGCGGACTCCAAGATGATCCAAAGGTGCGCGCGCGTATCGAGTACGAGTATAAAATTATTACCGACAAAGGCTACGCGCCGTACTTTTTGGTGGTGGCCGATCTGCTTAAGTTCGCGCGCAGTAACGGCATACTCACGACCATTCGCGGTTCGGTCGCTGGCTCATTGGTGACCTATGTCACCGGCATTACTAACGTAAATCCGCTCGAGTACAAACTCCCGTTCGAGCGATTTCTTAACCCCGAGCGCCCGTCGGCACCGGACATCGACATGGACTACGCCGACAACCGACGCGACGAGGTTATTGACTACGCGCGCCGCAAGTATGGAGTCGAGAAGGTCGCGCAAATTGGCACCTTTGGCACCATGCTGGCGCGCGGCGTCGTCCGCGACGTCGCGCGCGCTCTCGGCTACCCCTATGGCTTGGGCGACCGCATAGCTAAAGAGATACCGCCTGGGAGCCAGGGATTCCCGATGTCGCTCGAGCGCGCACTGGTCGAGAATCCCGATCTCGCCAAACTATACAAATCTGACCCGCAGGTGCGCGAGGTTATCGACTTGGGTAAAAAGATTGAGGGTTGCGCGCGCCACGTGGGCGTGCACGCTGCTGGCGTGGTCATTGCACCGACAGCACTCCCCGACTTTACCCCGCTCCAACTCGACCCCAAGGGCGGCAAGATAATTAGCCAGTACGACATGTACTCGGTCGAAGAGGCGGGCTTACTTAAATTCGACTTTCTTGGTATCCGCAACCTGGCAATACTTGCGAGCGCGGTCGAGATCGTTAAAACCGTGCGCGGTATCGACATAGACATCGAGCATGTACCCGTCAACGACAAAAAAACATTTGAGATGCTCGCCGTGGGCCACACCGAAGGGACCTTTCAGCTCAACGGCGCCGGCATGACGCGCTACCTTAAAGAACTCAAACCGACGACCATCCACGACATCAATGCGATGGTGGCGCTCTTTCGTCCCGGCCCAATGGAAACTATCCCGCAGTATATCGAGCGCAAGCATAACCCGGCGCTCATCCACTACCTCGACCCTCGCATGAAGGATTACCTCGACTTCTCGTACGGCGTGTTGGTGTACCAAGACGACGTGCTCTTGACTGCCATCAACCTTGGCGGCTACTCGTGGCTCGAGGCCGACAAGCTGCGCAAAGCCATGGGCAAGAAAATTCCCGAGGTCATGGAGGCCGAGCGAGAAAAACTTATTAAAGGATTTATCGAGTACGGCAAACTGTCGCGCCAGCTTGCCGACAAATTGTGGAAGTTAATCGAGCCATTTGCTGCGTACGGATTTAACAAAGCACACGCCGCGAGCTATGGCCGCGTGGCCTACCAAACCGCGTACATGAAGGCCAATTACCCTATTGAATACATGGCGGCGGTACTTACCGCCGAGTCGGGCGACATCGACACCATCGCGATAATGGTCGCCGAGTGCAAGCGCCTGAATATCCCCGTGCTACCACCAGATATCAACGAGAGCTTTGGCGACTTTACCGTTATCCTTGGCAAGAATTCAGAGCGCACCGAAAAAGCCGCGGCCGTAGCTGGCGATGCAACTGAAGATGCTATCCGCTTCGGGCTCTACTCTATAAAGAACTTTGGTCGTGGTGTCGCCGACTCAATAATTGCAGAGCGCAAAGCCAACGGGCGCTTTACCAGCCTGTCTGACTTCCTCTCGCGCGTTAAGACGCAGGCACTTAACAAAAAAGGTCTCGAGAGTTTAATACAGTGCGGGGCGCTCGACAGCTTGGGCGACCGCGGGCAAATGGTCGGGCATCTCGAGCGGCTGCTTAACTATCACAAAGACGCTGCTGCCGAGTCGAGCCACGACTCGCTGTTTGCTGGCATGAGCGAAATGCAAGAACTTAAGCTCCCCGACGCACCACCCGCATCGCTCAAGGACCGCTTAACGTGGGAGAAGGAGCTGCTGGGCCTCCACGTATCGGGACATCCGCTCGACCAGTTTAAAGATAGAGTCGAGGCCGCACTTAAAAAGAGTGGCGCACCTAAAGACATTAACGAGTTGCGCGCCACCGTACATCCCGGACTCATGACAGTCACCGCGGGCATTGTGCAAGACGTGCGAGTTATCCTTACAAAAAATGGCGACCAGATGGCGTTTATAAAACTTGCGGACTATGTCGGCAATATCGAGGCGGTCGTCTTCCCCAAAACGTTTGCCGAGGTCAAAGAGATGCTCAAGCCCGACACCTGCATAGCTATCAAGGCCAAACTCACCAACCGCAACGGTGAGCTGTCGTTAGTGACCGAGGCCTTGAAAGCTTTGTAGTAGTGTGGTACAATTTTATCGAATTAGTTCTGGGAGGAACATCATGAGCGAGTTTGATATGCCGCGCTACAGGCTGCCACTTTCTAGACAAATGCCATTGAGGCACGAGCATGAAGAAGAGTGGGTTCGCCTGCAGCGCGCGCAGAACACCCAGTCCGACGAAGAGCGCACCAGGCTCGAGAACGAAGTCTTCGCCGAGCGTATGCGACTCGCGAAGAACGGGCAAACCGACGACGTCGTCAGCGGCACCTGACCCCAAGCAGCCCCACCAGGCTGCTTTTTAATTTGGCACTAGCTTGGTAGTATTGGGGAATTATGGAAGAACGCGATCATAGGACGCTCGGCAAAGAGCTCGACTTATTTACTTTCTCTGACCTCGTGGGCTCGGGGCTCCCGTTGTGGACCCCAAGGGGCACTATCGTGCGCGAGGAGCTCGACAACTTTATCGGCGAGATGCGCAAGGCCCATGGCTTTGAGCGCGTCACTATCCCCCATATCACCAAAAAAGACCTCTACGAAACCAGTGGCCATTGGGAGAAGTTTGCCGATGATCTCTTTAAAATAACGTCGCGCGAGGGCCGCGAGTATGCGATGAAGCCAATGAACTGCCCGCATCACACGCAGATATTCGACCGCAAACCGCATAGCTATCGCGAGATGCCGCAACGCTACGCCGAGACAACCATGGTGTACCGCGACGAACAGTCGGGCGAACTCGGCGGGCTGACCCGCGTGCTCTCGATAACCCAAGACGACGCGCACATATTTTGCCGCACCAACCAGGTGCGCGAAGAGTTTAATAAAGTCTGGGATATCGTCGACACATTCTACAAGACCTTTGGATTTACCTTGCGCGTGCGACTCTCCTTCCGCGACCCAGCTGCTCCAGAGAAATACTTGGGTACGCCAGAGATTTGGGACAAAGCCGAGAACGAGTTGCGCGCTATAGCAACCGAGCGCGGCGCAGACACCGTAGAGGGCCCAGGCGAAGCCGCATTGTACGGCCCTAAGCTCGACTATATGGCGACCAACGCTGCGGGGCGCGAGTGGCAGGTTGCGACTATCCAGCTCGACATGAATATCCCCGAGCGCTTTGACCTCACCTGCGTTAACGAGAAGGGCGAGAAAGAGCGCATCGTGATGATCCACTGTGCTATCGCGGGTTCTTTGGAGCGCGCTATCGCGGTACTCCTTGAGCACTATGCAGGCGCGCTCCCCTTGTGGCTCTCCCCCGTACAGGTCGCAATACTCCCGGTTGGTGAAGCGCACAAAGCGTACGCAGACGAGGTAGTAAACAAACTCAAAGAGAACGGCATCCGTGTAGAAATGCTCGCCGACGACTCGCTGGGCAAGCGCATCCGCGCGGCTAAGACTAGCAAGATTCCTTGCACGATAGTCGTTGGCGACAAAGAAGCTACCGACGGCACAGTGAGTGTCGAGAACAACCGCACCGGCGACAAACAAACCGTACCGCTTGCCGACTTTATATCCCCCACCCTCGAGCGCATTAAAGAACGCGCGAACGTCTAGTCGGGAAGGAAGTTCTTTTCTCCGGAGAGATGAACACAACCCCAACTCCTCCGAAAAGAACTTCCTTCCCGACCTACCAAAACAAAAACTCCGGCTTAATGCCGGAGTTTTTGCAGACAATGTTTTGGAGCGTGTGGATTAATAGATGTATCCGTTGTTGTAGCCGCCGTAGCCGCCACCGTGTCCGCCATAATTCCCGTAGCCCATCTGCACATACTGTTGTGCATGAGCGGGGACGTACTGCATGTAGTTGAAGCTGTTGCCGCCGCTGTAGGCGTTAGCGCCGCCGTATGAGCCGTAGCCCATCTGCGAACCGTAGCCGTAACCACCGTAGCCCGTTTGGCCACCATTGGTCCACTGACCGGTCATGGCGTTGTAGCCAATGTTGCCACAGCCGTACTGCGTCGAGCAGTTGCTCGAGCCGTAGTAGTTGGTGTTGGCACCATAGATACCCGTGGGGCCGGTCGAGAATCCACCGCCGCCGTTAAACGACGAGGGGCCGGTGAAGTACGACGTGCCGGTAAAGTAGGTGTACGGATAGTACGCAAGCGCTGCTGCTGGTGCGAGCAAGATGCCAGCACCAAGCGCGACCGAGGCCATAAGTTTAGTAACGAAGTTCATAAGAATATCGCTACTAATTACTTGTTGCGGCTGATCTGCGATGCGATGAACGGGTCGATAGCATCATCGTTGTGCGCTGCCGGAGCGACATAGGCCTTGTGAGCCGATGTGCTGGCGGGCATGACGACCTTTGCGTGCGTACCTGCCGTAGCCGGCGCACCAAAGAGGAAGCTGTTGAGACCCGATACTACCTTGGTCTGTACGCGCTTGTACACAATGAGGTACGCAGCGAGCAAGCACCAAGCAGCAAGGAAGCCCCAATAAGCAGCAGTGCCCACAGGACCGAGATCAAGACCAGTGTACGGAGCCGCAGAGAGCGACACGTACGGCTGGCGAACAGGGTTCTGGTAGACAACCGGAGGGTTGTATACCGGGTACTGCGGCTGGTACACCGGTACATAGACCGGATACGAGCTGCTGGTGTTGTTGCTTGAACCGCCGCCAGCAATAGTCACCGTAGTCGGAGCGTTGAAGATCGAATGATCGTCATAGCTCGTGTTGCACGTATTCGGTGCAGTACACGTGTTGGTGTTGGTCGGTGCATAGATGCTGGTGTTAGCAGTTGCAGTCGACGGAGCAAAGACGCTACCGCCACTGCCGCCACCGAAACCACCAAACCCACCAAAGCCCGAGCCGCCAAAGCCACCACCGCAGGTGCTGCCACAGCCACCCGAGAAGCCGCCACCGTAGCCTGAGTCGTACGACGGATTGCCGCCCGAGTACTGGTCAAAGTAGCCATTGCCGCCGGAGTATTGGTCAAAGTAACCATTACCACCAGAGTATTGGTCGTAGTAGCCACTGCCACCCGAGTATTCATCGTAGTAGCCACTGCCACCCGAGTACTCGTCGAAGCCGAGGTCAGCTGCCTGTGCCTTAGGCGCAAGCACGACACCGACTGCAAGCATTGCAAAGACCGCAAGAGCGATACCTGCGACGCGAGTGATGTTGTTAGTGTTAGTAATTGTCATACTGTTTATAATAATCGCACATTTATAATTTCCACGCTCCAAACTCCATGTTCGACGTTATGAAGTTCAGAGTATGAAAGACCAATAGTTTGGTTGTGGGATGTCTCCTTAGACATCCCACAAACCAGATGGTCATCTTGCGACCACACGATGCCAACCGCCGCATTCACGGCCCGGAACGCGTTCCACCATCTCCCATCCGCCGCCCGCAGGTTTTGGATTGAGTTCGTAGAACTTGTCGGAACCGAGCGGCGGGCATTTCAGCTCACCCGACGTGACGCCGCCCCCACCGTAGGAACCGGTAGGTGCGACCGCGCCGTAGCCGCCACCACCGTGTCCGGCGTAGTTGCGACGATGCCAACCGCCGCACGGCTTGCCGGGAACACGCTCTACAGCGTGCCAACCCGGACCGGACGGCCGCGGATTGTCGCGGAGCCACTGGGACGAACCGATCGGGGCGCAGTACGCTCCGCCAGCTCGCCGGCCATGGGTGCGCGGACGGTAGCTCGACCCGTAGTGCGGCGGAGGTGCAACGCGCATCCCACCGCAGCCGCCGATAGCGCTGCCGCAATAGCTGGCGCCAAAGAGCTGCGCCTGGGCCGGCGTTGCCATGGCCACGAATCCGAGGCCAAGCAACGCCAAAAGTGACGGAAGCTTGAACATGTGTATCTCCCACTTGTTGAGGTGCCCCCTCGTCGTGCCACAGCAAGTGGCGAGGGTTATCGCTCGGACTGTTCCGAGGATATCTACGATCGGAATCGGTTCCGATGTTCTATATCCTCACAACTATAAAAATATGTCCGCGGGAGCCATCTCGTAGTGGTGAGATGGCCCCGCGAACGAAGAAGGAGTTCAGTATTGACGACGCAACCTGGTGGGCTGCTGGCGTTCCGCCATATTGTAGTTCTTGCGGTGCCAACCGCCGCACGGCTGATTCGGCACTTCCTCGACCATCTCCCACCCATCGCCTCGCGGTCTGGGGTTGAGCTCGAGGAACTTTGCAGAACCGAGTGCCGGGCAGAGCATGCCGTTGGCCAGCTTGCGCGGAGCTTGCGCCTGCTGCACACCTTGCGGGGCAGCGCCGACGCGAGCGACAGGTGCCGTACGCGCCGGAGTGGTCGTGACAGCGGCCTGGGTGACCTCGGGCGCCGGGTCTTCGGACCTGGCTTCGAGCTGCTTCTTGATCTTCGTGACGTTGGTCGCCTGCGCAATGTAAGCCGCGCAGTCGCCGCTGTCGCTGAAGAATTTGGCAGCCTGTTCGGCCGTGTAGGTCGTCAACAACTGACCGTTGGTCTCCCCATCGACACCGCTCCAATCCTGGCCGGCGCACTTGGCGTAGACCAGGATCTGACGATCGTTGAGCTTCGGCGGCCAGACAAAGCCAGTCGCCGGAGCAGCCGGGGTCGCAACCGGAGCAGCCGCGGCGGGAGCCGCAGCGACCGGTGCCGGAGCCGGAGCGGCTTCAGCAAGACGGGAACGTTCGAAGCTTTCGAACTTGCCCGTCAGGCCAGTAAGCACGGTCCGGGCCTTGCCCATCTCGATTTCGAGGGCCGCAGTGCGGTCGCCGAGTTCGGTCTTGGCGCTCTCGACCGCAGTTGCGTTCGCATTCAACGCAGCCTCGAGTGCCTCGCGGTGCGCTTTGACACGCGTCGTGAGATCATCCGTAGCCGTGTTGATGCGGGCAGTGAGATCGGTCTTCACACCGTCGATCTTGGCGCCGGTTGTAGCGGCGCTTGCATCGACGATGGTCTTGACGGTGTCGGCCATGACGGCCGGCGCCGACGCAGCAGCTTGCTGCTGGTTGGTGATCGGGCCACCGGTGAAGTTGGTATAGCCGCGCTTTTCGAGCGCCATACCACCGAACACCAGAAGGCCGATACCGAGCGCCGATACGATGACCAGCGAGATAGTCCGCAATGCTTGCAACATGGTCGTCCTCTTTCCTTCGATTCGTGTCAGCGTCTGCTGACGATTTGAGATTTGGGTTTGTAGGTTAGCGACTTCTTCAGCGCGGGTTTGATCCCGTGCCGCAGCATGTTGTTCAGCTATCCTCTGGGCTTCAGCGGTGGCCTCATCGACCACTCCTTCAACCGCAGCGAGAAGCTGCCTGTCGAGCTCATCGCGCTGTCGGCGCAATTGCTCGATATTGTCGTTAGCGGGTCCTTGAGGACTGTCCGCCATTTTCTGAATCTCCTTCTTTGGCTCCGCATTTCTGCAGAGCGTTATTACAGATCAATTTCGTCCATCCTCATTACGCGGTTAAGCGTTTTGTGACGGGCTTTCTATGCAAAAGTAATTCTGCAGAGCTTAGCCTGCCGCAACGATGAAGGAGGGGGTAAAATTAGCACAAACCCCTCTAAAGAGCCTTACTTCTCCCCATTATATCACCTTTGGGCCTTTTGTCAAGAGGGCCTTCAGATAAGCCACTTATTGGTCAGAAACAAGGTCGTATACACCCTCGAGCTTGGCGGTAACAACAAATCGGTCTGCTTTGCCCTTAAATGAGTCACACGTGACCAAGGTTAGGTACTGGCCATCCTCTGGGAGCTCAACAATGGCACCCGCCTCGACGTTGACCTGGCGCACGCCCGTCACGCTGTAGCGGTACTCGCGTGTTGCCGAGTACACGCTAATACTCTGCCCCGGTTTTAACTTTTGGATATCATCAAACGCTTTAAAGGCTTGGTTGCGCACAACCGGCAAGTAGGATGAGTGGCCAAAGAGGAGCACTGTCCCCTGCTCGCCCAACAGTGCCGATGTTGGATAGCGCACCGCGCCCCTTAAGAGCGCCTCGTCGAGCACGTCAATATCGGTGCTCGCGGGGTTGGCGATGCTCACGTTGAGTTTGATGTCGGCAACGGTTACCTGCACCGGCTGCTCGCCCTGGCCTTGCGGCACAGTCGAAGATGCGGCCGACGTGTCGGTTGAGTGCTGGCTTGTTGTCCCTGGCGGATTGGGGAGCGAGTCGACGGCGGCCAAAAATAGTACCGTCACACCAAAGAGCACCCCAAACGTGAGCAGGAAGCTGATAAACTTGCCCATAGTTCGCATAATCGTACCACGCTTTTTGACTATTGACAATGAACCGGGGTCGTGATACTCTCGCGCTACATAAGAATTTAAGTAAATGTACCTATATGCAAACCTTTTGGGATAACGTACTCCGTGTCGTCGCAGTAATTGGGCTCTTGGCCGTGCTCTTGCTGGGCGCCTGGGGCATTATCCAAATTGCATTCTTGCTCCCCTCTTTCTTTGGGGGTCTTTTTCATCGCACCCCTAGCGTTGCGGGCGAGACTGTAACCGTCTCGGTCCCTGCAACAGCAGCGGCAGACACACCGTTTAACCTGACCTGGTCGCATGCTAACAAGAGTGGCGAGTACAGCTACGCGGTCAGCTACTCGTGTGAGTCAGGCTTGGCAGTCGCAGCACCGGTCCCGACCGGCGGCTGGGCACAAGTCCCGTGCAACACACCGTTTAACTACATCAACGCGTCGAGCACCACTCCGCTCGTAGGTGTCTTGTCGACCTCGACCAAGTCGGCTAAACCGACCTTTACTGTTGCGGCAACCAAACTCTCGACGGGCGCAGTCACTGCGCGCGGCACAGCTGCAACGAGCATTACTGCTCCGGCATCGACCGCTACCACCAAGACAACTACCACCAAAACAACCACCAAGACTACAACCAAGAGCGGTGGTACCTACTACGCGAGCGGTCGCACCAGCAACCTCTATGGCTACCCAGACCTCGCAGTAACTATCGACTCGGTACAGTCAATCGGCGGCAACGCAGCGGTTGTCTTTACTATCAAGAACGTCGGTACCAATGTGTCGCCAAGCAACTGGACCTTTAACGCAACTATCCCGCAAAACGGCACGTACGTGTACCCGTCGGGTCCGCAGCAGGCTCTGTACCCGGGCGACCGCATTGTTTACACGCTCCGCTACAGCGAGACCAACGGCTACAACGGCAGCCAGCCGTGCACCGGATACGGCTTCCCATGCGCAGCACCCACCACCTATGGCGGCCCAGGTAGCTGCAACCAGTACGGCCCGTGCACTGTGCCAGGGTATGTTAACTACACCGTTACTCCCAACCAGTACAGCTATAGCTACTCGGGCACCTGGGCAAACCAGCAAGTCGTGAGCGTCCAAGTCGACCCGTCTGGTCTCTTTAACGAGACTACCAAGGCCAACAACTGGGCCTCGCAGTACTACAACGCGTACTAATTAAGAACAAACAAAAAAACCGCGAGCAAATGCTCGCGGTTTTTTTATTTGTAAACTTAGATGTCGAGGTTGGCTAGTTTCGCGTTGGACTGGATGAATGACTTGCGAGAGCTGACGTCCTCGCCCATCAAGATATCAAACACGCGGTCGGCGTCGGCAGCGTCGTCGATAGTCACTTGTTTAAGCACGCGGTTGTCAGGGTTCATGGTTGTCTCCCACAGCTCGTCGGGGTTCATCTCGCCCAAACCTTTGTAGCGCTGGATATGAACCTTGGCAGCTCTCTTGGTCTTAACCTCTTCGGCCTCTTCCTCGCCCGCTTCTTCAGTAGCCTCTTCGGCACCTTCGTCTACCGGTACGTCTTTGCCTACCAACTTCTCCTTCTCGGCGTCCGAATAGACATAGTTAACCTCTTTGCCTTTTTTGATTTTATACAGCGGCGGCTGGGCGATGTAGACATAACCACCCTCGACCACCGGCTTGAAGTGACGATAGAAAAGCGTCAGGAGCAGTGTGCGGATGTGTGCACCGTCGACGTCGGCATCGGTCGCGATGATTATCTTGTGGTAGCGCAGCTTGTTGATGTCAAAAATATCGCCAATAGCAGTACCGAGTGCCAAAATAAGATGTTTGATTTCTTGCGACGCCAACATTTTGTCGAGTCGTGCGCGCTCGACGTTAAGTATCTTGCCGCGAAGCGGGAGTATCGCTTGCATGCGGCGATCGCGACCTTGTTTGGCACTACCACCTGCCGAGTCGCCCTCTACTATAAACAGCTCTGACTCGCTCGCCTCTTTGCTTTGGCAGTCGGCCAATTTGCCCGGCAAGCCAAAGCCCTCGAGTGCGCCCTTGCGTAACACCGAGTCTTTGGCGGCCTTGGCGGCCTTGCGTGCCTTAAGCGCGAGTATAGCCTTGCCGACTATTTGGCGCGCGTCGTCTGGATTCTCCTCCATGAACATCGCAAACGCCTCGCCAAATACTGACTCGACTGCCGGACGTGCCTCGACACTGCCCAACTTGCCCTTGGTTTGACCCTCAAACTGGATTTCGCGGAGTTTGACCGATACGACTGCAGTGAGACCTTCAAGCACGTCGTCGCCGGTTAAGTTCTCCTCGCTGTCTTTAAGTACATTTGCTTTGCGGCCATAGGCGTTGACGCCACGCGTGAGTGCCGTGCGAAAGCCGGTCACATGTGTACCACCTTCGACGTTGTAGATG
>Ga0172379_10008436_pt1 | contig 12967 bp, 6 predicted proteins | sample GrowelOW334metaG_FD_119756 | JGI IMG/M metagenome (GOLD analysis project Ga0172379, IMG submission 119756) | Groundwater microbial communities from an aquifer near a municipal landfill in Southern Ontario, Canada - Groundwater well OW334 metaG | ecosystem: Environmental > Aquatic > Deep... | reverse complement strand
GGGCTTTTGTTTTCAGCATTATTTTAGAAAATGATTAATTTACTAAAACGCGCTTGAAACATATCCTGTTGCTATATAGCCAATAGACGGGCTATCCGGCAATTGCGCAAGAGTATGTTTAAAGATGCGGCAGCCGATGGTTATTTCACGCTCTTTCGCTTGATTTCGGCCGCTATTTTCCGCGTCAGTTTTTTGTCGCCCATGTATTTGACGCCGCCGAGGCCGAAGCCGAGCATGTTGCCGATTTCCCAGATTTTAAGGACTTGCTTTTTGGTGATCGGGCCGAAGCTGTAGTTTTCTATCATGTTCACCATTGCGCACATGAAGGTTTCGGCGACGCAGCCGAGGGTGGCGCCGGGCATAAGGCCGGGGATGCCGAGGTCGATGTATTCAGGCAGGTGGCCGACGCCGCCTTCGAACGCTATGACGTCCGGGCGTTCTTTGTATATCTTGTCGGATACGCTTGTGGGCAGGCTCACGTCATTCACGATTGCGCCGGGCTTGAACCAGTCGGCTTCCATGATGGTGCGGTCGGAGCTAACGGCGGAGACGACGATGTCGGCGTCGGCAAGGTATTTTTTCAGGTCTGTTCCGAGCGTGATGTACGGGTCTTTGCCGTGTTTGATCTGAAGGGCATCGTAGATGTTCTTGCCGATGTCGGGCGTTGAGCGTGGGAAGAAGATGGATTTGATGAGGCGGCCGACTTCTCTTTCGTCGCCGGAGTATTTTGTTTCAATGTATTCGGATATGGCTTTTTCCTGAAAGATGTATTCCCTGCCGTAGAGGGGCAGGAACGGGACTAACAGGTCTTGCGCGATGGCTTTCGGGAGTCCTTTCAGGTCCTTCGGCTGCGTGGACCGCAGCACGTCCACGGTGTCGGAGTAGATGGAGTAGGCGGTGGCTTTGAGTTTGTCTATGGAATGCGCTTTGCCGCTGCCGAGTAGGATGAGGCGCGGGATGTCTTCCGAAAGGAGGTTTGCCGTGACGCTGCCGATGTTGCCGCCGGCGCCGACAATTGCGGCGGTGGATTTTTCGAGGTCGACTTTCGCGTAGTCCGCCACTTTGAGGATGCTCTGCCAAATCAGGGCGGCGGTGTAGGAATTGCCGCTTGTGATTGCGATGTTCGTGTCGTCGAGGTCGAGGCCGTCGTGCGTGACGATTGAGTTGAAAGCGCCGAGTCCGAATATGCGCGCGCCCATGCCAGCGGCGCGTTCGGCGCCTTCCTGAATTCTGTCGATGAGGTATTGCGGGTCGTTTTTATGAAGGTCCAGCATTTGTCTTGTCGTGTAGGGGAGGCCGAAAAGCGTTCCGCGCACCCGGTCTCCGGTTCGCGGGGATTTCAGCTTTATGGCTCTGAGCATGAACGCGCCGAGGACCGGCACCAGCGTGTCCCAGTACAAGTCCCGCTCGCACTGTTCTTCTCCGGGCTTGATTTCGCGCGAGAATTTGCAGAGCGACTTGTCGAAACCTTCCATTACCTGATGCACGTCCAGCGGATGGAACTGGAATCCCATCTGCCGGCAGTTTTCGAAATCGGCTGATTCGGGTTCTTCCTCGACCGGTTCGAAGAAATTCTCGATCTCGGAATATACTCCGGGATTTTCTTTGCGGACGACGAATTTAGTCAGTTCATAGGCGTTTGATTTTTCGATTATTTCGCATGCGCGGTCGAGGGCGTCGACGACCCGGTCCAGTTCGCTTTCGGTAATGTAGGCCGAAGGTTCGATGCGGATAATGTTGGAAGGTTTTTTCGAGATGATGGAATTGAGCGGCGGCGATGTGCGGATGAGGTGTTCGTGGAACAGGTAGCCGGTGATGAGCATGCCGAGTCCGCCCTGCGCGGCAAGTTCGGCGAAGAAGATGGATTTCCCGTTTCGCTGAACCGTGAATTCCACGCCGGCCATGAGGCCCGCGCCTCTGACGTCGAGCACGATGGAGGGATACTTATCTTTCAATTTACCGAGGCGGGCCATAAGGTATCTGCCTTTTTCGCCGGCTATGCGGATGAGTTCGTTGCCGTTCTTTGTGATTTGTTCGATTGCGGCGAGGGCGGCAATGCAGGAGGGAGAGTCTTCGCCGAAAGTGGAAGTGTGCAGAGTGCCGAAATTGCGATCGTGGATGGGCTCGCGGATCATAGTGACGCTGATTTTATTTGTGCCGCCGCCGAGCGATTTCGAGAGGAGCATGTAGTCCACGGCGTCCTTGTCGAAGCTGAAATTGTCGATGGCGAAAAAGGCGCCCGAGCGTCCCATGCCGGACTGAATTTCATCGACAATCCACTCGAAGCCGTACTTTGCGCGCAGCTCGACAATGCCGTCGATAAATTCTTTTGTAGCAAGGCGGATGCCGCCTTCTCCCTGAATCGGCTCCATGATGAATGCGGTGACGTTGAGGTGTTTTTCCTGTTTAATGCTGACGATGCCGTTGTCGATTTCAATCTTGTCGATAGTGAAATAACCGTCATCGAGCGCTGAGGCAAGCTGTTCCGAATTGTTGTATTCGATGAAAGTAGTCTTGATGCCGCTGAGCCGGCTGAACGCTTCGCGGTACATCTTGTTGCCGGTGACGCTCAGCGAACTGGTTGTCTTGCCGTGGAACGCGCCGACGGTTGAGATGACGACGGGGGGCAGCTCCTGAAGGATCAGGCCCTGAAGCAGGATGTCATTTAGCAACGCTTCCCACCCTTTGCTTTTATAGGCTTCGGGCAGGGTGAAGCCGGGGTTGTTCATGAAAAAGGACTTCATTTTTTTATGGTGGGCTTTCAGATCCTTGCCGATGGCAAGAAGGCGTTTCATGCGGTTGAACTCGGCGTGCTTGAGCGCTGATTCCACCGCCTCAGTGCCGGTGTTGGTGAAAATGCACATGCGCTTATCTTTGCCGGGATACAGTTCGTTGAGTCTGTCGGCGAGTCTTCCGGCGTCTTCGCGCACAGAGCCCTGCGCGTGCATCGGCACATCGTTTTCCAGACAAGATATCAGCGCCTTCTTGATCTCCGGATTGTTGTGTCCGAGCAGGGTGGAGCCCATGCCTCCCGCAAGGTCTAAAACCCGGATTTCTTCGCCTTTTTCGTTCTTATAGGAGAGATAGTCTCCGGATCCTTTTGTGAATTCCACATCGAGGCGCAGCGCCCGAATCATTTTTACGAAATTCGGACGGCAATACTTTTCGTAATTACAATTTGAGTTTTCCATCAGTGAGCCTTCTTTCAATTTTTAGTTATTCGATAAAAACAATACATCTGTCAAATGCCGAACTCGGCGCGGTTGATCAATTCGGTCTGAAGCTCTTTAGTGAGCGTCGTAAAGTAAGCGTTATAACCGGAAATGCGCACGAGAAGATTCTGGTAATCCTCCGGGTGCGCCATGGCGTTTCTGAGGGTTTCGGTGTTTACGACATTGAGTTGAATCTGCATGCCGCCGAGGTTGAAATAGGTCTTCACATACGAGAAAATGTCGTTCACGGATTTCTCATGCGTTTCCCCCGCGGCGGGGAACACTTTGATGTTGAAGGCGATGTTGTTGCTCATATTTCTGGGGTCGAGCTTAGCGACGTCGTGGATGTTGTCGAGCAGGTTGACGGAGGCGCAAGCCTGGGGCGTGAGGCCGGGAGTGAAAGGCAGGCCGGCGAGGCGCCCGGACGGCAGGGCTCCGGTGAGCATGCCGAAAGCCACGTGGTTGGACATGGACCAGAACCCGGTTGTGTAGACGCCTCCGCGGAAGTTTTTGTGGGATGCGAAAGCGTCGTGAGTTATCTTGGCGATACGGTTTGCCATGGCGATGGCTTCGGCGCTGCCCGAGCCGAAACGCGGCGTTCTGTTTACGATCATGGCGTGAAGAATCGCGTACTTTTTGAAATTCGAGTCGACGGCGTCTTTGAGTTCGGAGAACGTGATCACCTTGTCGTCGAAAACGAATTTTTTGATGGCGAGGAGCGAGTCCGTGACGTCGGCCAGGCCGATGCAGGCAATGCCCGAGGAATTGTGGCGCGCGCCGCCCTTTGTCAGGTCAATGCCGCGCGGGATGCAGTCGCTGATCATCGACGAAAGCAGCGGGGTGGGGCGCATAACGCTGTGCGCCTCGCCGAGGTAGTTGTTATACTGAGTGGCGTTGGCGATCAGGAATTCGAACTGTGCCTGAAAGGCGCTGAAGAACTGTTCGAAAGTCTCGAAGTCGCCGTTATCGGTTTTGCCGGTTTTGGGGCCGACGTCCCACCGCATCAGCGGGTGGCGGCCGTTGTTAAGCGCCATTTCGAGGGCGGCCACCACGTTCATCATCATGCAGCCGGTATGCCCTATGTGTTTGCCGGAAAGAGTGGGCTCGACACAGCCGGTCGATGACCAGTCGCGCAAATCCTCTATCGGATAATTGAGAGCATTCAACGACGCCATCACCGCGTTGTCGTTGTGCATGGAGGGCGAAGCCGTTGTGATGAGGTTGACTTCGCACAGGCGTTTGAGAAAAGTGTCCGAGTTCTTGTCGGGGTTGTACCTCGCGTTGACGTTGGGGTCGCGCACGGCGAGCAACTCGGTCACTTTGAGGAAGATGTACGTCATGTCATTTACGGCGTCTTCGCCGTCGGGAGTCACGCCGCCGAGAGTGATGGCCTGATTTGCCGGGGCGCCGCCGACGACGTGTTTGCCGACATCCGGCGACATAGGAATGTGGTCGGCGCAGCGGAGGTAAAAACAACTGACGAGTTTTATCACGCGCTTAATGTAGTATTCGCGATCTTCCGCGGAATCCAGCTTTGAAATGTCGGATATAAAAAACGGCTGCAGCCACTGGTCCATCCTGCCCAGCGAGAGGCCGATGTTGGTGTTTTCCATGTGAAGGGAAACCCAGACGATCCAGATAGCGTTTATAGCCTCGTCAAGAGTTTCCGGCGGCGCCATGGGAACCCTGGCGCATATTTCCGAAAGGCGTTCGAGCTCTTTTTTTCGTTTCGGGTCCGCTGTCGAGGCGGCTGTTTTCGCGGCGTGAAGGGAAAGGTTTTTCGCGTAAGCGTCCACGCCTTCAAGGCAGATTGACATCGCCTTCAGCGTGTTGATTTTCCGCTCGTCCGCGGGGTCGGTCCGCTCGATTTCATCGGCGATTTCACGCCGTATGCCGTCGCCGCCGAGAGCGAGCATTTTGGGGAAGTCGGCGATCGTGTGGGACAGCGCCACGCTTTTGGAAAGAGTGTATGCGATGAGGTTGTCGCCGATCTGCTCGCACAACGGATTATTGTATTTTTCGTACACCCACAATTTTATGTTTCTGCGCATCCAGTACGGGAAAACATGGTGGTGAAGAATCCGCGCGGTTTTTTTTGAAATGCGGCAGGGATTCATTTCCCTTGTAGACATGGTCCTGAGTTCCGGCCAGATGAACATGCCCTGCGAGTCAGGATACATGACGGCGCCGATCGGCATGGTTGTCGTCGTGCCGGCTATCAGATCGTTCTCGCGAATGATGGTTTTCTTATTCTCCATCAGGTATTTAAACGCGTATGCCTGGCGAAGCTCAGGAACCCATTGCCCGCCGCCGGTTTTTCTCTCGAAGCCGTTTTTTATATACCAGTCGGTCAGCAGTTTTCCGCGCTCCGGGCACACCTCGGGCATTGTATCAAAATGATCCGCCAGAAACCGGCCGAGCCTTGGGAAATCTTCGAGTGTGTATTTCGAAAGGTGCGGATCGTCAAGGAACTTCACGCCTGGGTCTTTTCCCTCGCTGGACAGCGCCTCTTTGGGGCGCATGCTGGGGCGTTCGTTGGCCGCGTGCGCGGGCTTTGCGGGTTTCGCTTTTTTTACCGGCTTTCCCCCGTTGGCGACGATTCCGTTCTTTTCAAGTTCATCGGTAAGAAGCGACATGAAATAGTAGAACAGCAACACGCAAAGATGGTTGCCGCGGATGCGAATCTTGTTTTTCAGCAGCAATAGCATGACTTCTTCCGAAGAATTGCTCAGCATTTCGATGAAGCTCTCGTCGTCCTCGAACACAATGGCGGCGTCGATGTCTTTGATAATTTCGCCATAGACCTGCGCGCGGCCCTTCTTGAACTTTATGGATTGCGCAATTGAATCGTTCTGCGTCCTGAAACCGACCGAGAAGTCGATCCACCCTTCAGTGCTTTTCAGATACTTTTTATATCTGGGCCTTAAGTTGAAGTTCGCGGCCATGTACTGCAGCAGCAAATGCGCTGTAACATGAGCCGGTATAATTCTCTTCATTTCTTTCTCCAGTCCTCGAAAAAAAGCCAATACCTATGACTTCACGATAATGTAGAGTAAAGCATATATTTAATAAATACGAATATAAATAAAATTCTCCGGGTTCGGTTTAGCGCGCAATGCTATAAAAGGCTTTTTGCCGGGACCTCCGCGGCATCGAAATATCACTTTTCCGCCTAAAAACTTCTCACCGCCTCTGAACCCGGCCGTCCAATTATGAATGCCGCAGCGCCTGCCAATAGCGCTCTTACCCGTTTTATGCCCGTATATTACCGATAATAGAGAAGCCGCCAAACTGCTTCAGGAGTTCATCCATATATCGGTATCTGTAACCGGATAAAGAATAACGTTTCCTTAATGATTTTATACGAGCGCCTTTAACAGGGATTCCACAATCTGTTGACCGAATATCTCAAAAATATTAGACTTTCTCAAAAGATCAAAAATTCATAACTTAGGAATCGTTTCTCTGAGAGGATAGCAATGAGTAGCAAGAAGCCGACATATGAAGAGCTTGAAAGGCAGGTCGCTGTTCTTCGTGAGAAATTAAAACAAGCCGGAATTCAGGTGGATAGCGACAACATAAGCGAAACTATACAGATTGACGCAAAACAGGTTTTAACAGAGCGCGAGCGGGCGGAAGAAGAGCTTAAAGAATCAGAGCATAAGTACCGGACACTTTTCTCCCATGCATCAGAGGGAATCTTTATCATGTCCATGGACGGGAAAACCTGCTTCTATAATGAAGCCTTCGCCCGAATGCACGGCTACAGCAGCCTGGAGGATATGGAAGGCATTAGGCTATCCGATCTGGACACGCCGGAAACCGCGAAATTGGCCCCGGAGCGGCTGAGAAGAATTATTGCCGGCGAATCAATGAATTTCGAGGTTGAGCATTACCATAAGAACGGGCACAGTTTCCAGTTGAGCGTCGCATGTAATAAGGTAGAGATCGAAGGCGTTTCATTTTTATTAGGGTTTCACCGCGAAATCACCGAACTCAAACAGGCGGAGAAGGCGTTGAGGGAAAGCGAGGAGCGGCTTCGCCTGATATACCGGAACATTGATGAGGGCGTGATCTTATATGACAAGGAACTAAGGTACATTTTCTGGAATCCCTATATGGAAAAACTGACCGGTTTGTCCATGTCTGAAGCCGTGGGGAAGCAAGCTCTGGACATGTTTCCGCATCTGCGTGAACATGGAGCCGATGTTCTGCTCAAGCGCGCTCTGGAGGGGGAAACCGTCGTCGCCCCGAATATGGTGTACAAAACGCCTTTTAGCGGCGAAGTCAGAAGGACCACCGCCCGATACCAGCCATACAGGAATGTAGAAGGAGAGATCACCGGCGTTCTGGGGATTGTGTGCGACACGACAGACTTGTGGCTTGTGGAACAACAATTGCTTGAAAGCAAAGAAAAATATCAGGGGATCTTTGATGAATCCGTCGCTACGATCTATGTGTTTGATAATAAGAAAAATTTCATCGATGCCAATCAGGCCGGACTGGATTTGCTGGGATACACAAAAGATGAGTTGATGAGCATGAACATTACAGATGTGGACGCGGACCCGGCAGCGGAGCCGCCCGCTCATGAACAGCCATTATCCGGACTGGTAAATTATGAGCGCTGTCTGAAAAAGAAAAACGGCGAGACAATAACCGTTCTGAATAATTCAAGATCAATTACAGACGAGAACGGAAAAGTTATCGGCTTGTTGAGCACTCTGATTGATATTACAGAACGCAAGCGAGCAGAAAGAATGTTGGAAGACATCATAGATAAAAATCCGATGTCAATTCAAATTGTGGACAATGATGGCTTTACGCTCAAAGTTAATTCGGCGCACACGAGGCTGTTCGGTTCCGTGCCGCCTTCCGACTGGTCGATTTTTAATGATTTTCAATTAAAACAGCAGGGATTCGGCGAGTTATTGCAACGGGTTAAAAACGGCGAGGCAGTTGGTTTTCCTGACGCGCATTACAACGCCCATGATTTTTGCCCCGATGTTCCCGACGTTTCCATTTGGATACGAGGGATTATTTTTCCTTTAACGGACGGCGGCGAAAGCCCGACGCGATTTGTGTTGATGCATGAGGACATCACCGAGCGCAAGAAAACAGAGGAGGATTTAAGGGCGAGCGAGGAGCGGTATAGGCGGTTGTCTGAAAATCTGCCTGATATATTAATGCGCTGGATACCCGATTACGGTTTGGACTATGTGAATCCGGCGATTGAAAAGATTGTCGGCATAAAGCAGGAAGATATAATCGGCAACTGGGGTTTATTCATGTCTATCGTCCATCCTGAAGATGTCCCGATTATCGGCAAGGCGTTTCAGGAAATGGGAAAAGAAAAGAAAGACACGCTGAACATAGAATACCGGGTTATCGCCACAACAGGCGAGATTGTCTGGCTCGACGTATTATGGAAACCGATTTGGAACGATAACGGGGAGCTGTTGGCCATAGAATCTATTGCCAGAGATATAACCGAGAGAAAGAATTCAGAAATCGAGAAAAGGAACCTTCAGCAACAGCTTGTCCATTCGCAGAAAATGGAAGCGATAGGCACATTGGCCGGAGGCATCGCGCACGATTTCAATAACATTCTCGCGGTAATCATCGGGTCGGTTGATCTGGTTGTAAAAGACCTGCCGGAGAAATGCCAAGGCCTGAAACACATTGACAGAATCAATAAAGTGGCGAAGCGCGCGAAGGATTTGACTATGAACCTGCTCACTTTTTCGAGGAAAGAAAAGCTTGAGGTGAGAAGCATATCGGCGAACAAACTGTTGCAGGAACTTGTGGATCTGCTCAAACGCAGCATATCGAAAAAGATCATAATAAGGGCAAAGTATGAAGTGAGCGCGCCGATTATTTCAGTGGACATGAACCAGATGCTTCAGTCGCTTCTTAACGTATGCATAAATTCAGCCGATGTGATGGCCGATGGAGGAACGCTGACAATTGAGTGCGGGCATGCGTATCTCGACGGAAATGAAAAAGGGAAGCCGGTCGGAATTGCGCCGGGGAATTACTGCCAGATAGTAATTGGCGACACTGGTCCTGGTATGGCGGAAGAAGTCAGGGAGCAGATATTCACGCCGTTTTTTACAACGAAGGAAAGGGGAAAGGGAACGGGATTAGGCCTGCCGATAACGCTTGGGATTGTCCAGAGTCACGGAGGCGCCATATTTGTTGATAGCGAGCCGGGCAAAGGAACCAGCGTGAGCATATATCTGCCGGTGTCGGAAGAAACTGAAATTAAACAAACAGCCCGAGCTAATAAAGAGAAAATAAATGATGTTAAAGGAACGCTGCTCATCGTTGACGATGACCTTGATTTTCTGGAAATGATGACGGAAACACTTCAAGATAAGGGACTCAGGATTATTCCCGCTATCGGGCCGTCGATGGCGCTGGAGCGATACCGGGAACATGAGAAGGAAATCGATCTTGTGATTCTCGACATGATGATGCCGGAGATGGGCGGCGAGGAAGTGTTCCGGCTGCTTCGCAAGATAAATCCGGAAGTTAAGGTTATTGTCTGTTCAGGGTATAGCAGCGACGGAAAGGCCGGGCAGATACTTGCAGAGGGAGCGATCGGGTTCCTGCAAAAGCCGTTCGATAGCGAAAAACTGATGCGTGTTATTACAAGATTTCTATAATTGACAACTATTTCGGGCGTCTTTAGTCCGCGCAAATCTCCGCGCCCGAAGCCGCGCTTCTCTAAATGTTCCGTTCTTTCGCCAGCATTCCGCATTCGCCTTCATCTTCTTTGCCGGGCAGTTGAACCCATGCCATGCATTTTTCCACTTCACAATTCTTAATGGTCCGGTCGCTGCTATCCCTTGTCAGCTTGAACGGGCACAGCTTTGCTTTGGCTTCAATCGCTTTCATGGTTTTCTCCCTTAAGACTTATTCTTTATAGCTTTCCTGTTTTGCCGAATCCGGGTTGAAAGGAGGGGGCAGCGGACATGAGCATGGCAATTCCCGCTGTCATCGCTTGAATCTTTTCCCTAAGCATATAAATACCATGAAGATATTATAAATAAAAAAAGATAGGGGCGCCAAATGAGCCTGAATAGCTTGCGGGGCCGGTGGCTTTTCAAGGCAGTTTGAATGCCGCCTGTTCGAATTCCGCCGGCGACTCTTAGATTGCTTATTATCGAAAAGCCAATATAATATTAGCATAAAGTCAATAATAGAAACCATCGAAATTTGCGGGCATTTTTTGTAATAATGCATCCGGTTTTCGACAGCGCTGAATGCTTGCCGGAGTTTTAGGGATTTAAAAAACGTTGGCGCGGAGAGTGACCGGTGAAAAACGTATTCGTTCTGGAAGACTCGAAGACAGAGGCGTATCACCTAAAGAATCTGCTGAAAAAAAACGGCTATGAGGTGATCGGGTCTGCGGAAACCGGCGCGGAAGCGATAGAAAAAGTCCTTGAGTTGAAACCCGACCTGATGTTTGCCGATATCATTCTCAAAGGGAGAATGATGGACGGAATAGACACGGCAATGGAGATCAGGAAGCATATCAACATGCCCGTGATTTTTCTCACCAATTATTCAGACGAGCATCTTGTGGACAGGGCGCTGAAGGCTTTTCCTTATGCGTACCTGCTCAAACCAGTCAACGAGGATCAGTTGAGGGTCACGCTCGAGACGGCGGGAAACATGATCAGGGTGGAAAGGGAAAGCGAAAAGCTGGTCGAACAGCTTTACCAGTCGCAGAAGATGGACGCGATCGGGCAACTGGCCGGCGGCATGGCGCATAATTACAATAACATTCTTTCAGTGATGCTCGGCAACGCGGAGTTGGTATTGAAAGGCATCCCGGCGGACGATCCCAATTACGCGAGGGTGAACAAAATCGTCCGGGCAGGTGTCCGCGTAAGGAACCTGACGATAAAACTGCTGGCTCTGGCAAGAAAGGAAAAAACGGATTTCAAAGCAGTTTCGGTGAACGAGATCATCGAAGAAGTTCTGGATTTGCTTCAGGACACAATCTCAAAAAAAATCAGCATCCAAACCAATGTCGAAGACAATTTGCCGCCTGTCAACGCGGATATCGATCAGGTTATTCAGGCGGTCTTGAACGTATGCATCAACGCGTGCGATTCCATGAGCGACGGCGGCGTCCTATGCATTGAAAGCGAGAGGGCGCCGCTTGACGGGACATTTTGCGGTGAAGAGGCAGGGGTCGCGACAGGAGACTACAATCTCATCCGGGTGCGGGACACCGGCGCCGGAATTCCGGAGCATATGATCGGAAAGCTGTTCGAGCCTTTTTTCACGACCAAGGACAAAGAAAAAGGAACGGGGCTCGGACTTTATGTGACTCAACATATTATCAAAAGCCATAACGGACTCATAGACATCGAAAGCAAAGAAGGCCGCGGCACAACAGTGAGCATTTTTCTGCCCGCAACAGAGACGTCCGCGCGGCAGGCGGAGATGAAACCGGCGGTAAAAACGGCGCGCGTCGGGAACGAAATGATCCTCATTGTGGACGATGAGGAGGATTTTCTCGATATGGTTTCGGAGATGATGACGGTCAGCGGATACAGGACTCTTGTGGCGAGCGGCGGCAGAAAAGCGGTGGAGCTATACAGGAAGAACCATGATAATATCGACCTTGTGCTGCTTGATATCATGATGCCTGAAATGGACGGAGGCGAAGCGCTTCTTGAGATGAAAAAAATCTCGCCTGAAGTTAAGGTCGTCCTATGCTCGGGATTCAGCGACAAAGTGAAGGTCGATGAAATAATGAAAAAAGGCGTCGCCGCCTTCGTTCAGAAACCGTTTGTTTTTTCAGAACTGGAGAACGTGGTTACGAGCATTCTTCGAGCCTGATTCAGAGCAGTTGAATTCAGGTTTATAGTCCGGATTCCCTGTATGCCTTCATTCCGCCGAGAAGATTATAGATTTTTGCATATCCTGACTTCAGAAGAAAGTCCGCAGCGATCGCGCTTCTGCGGCCGGACCTGCAAACGATGACAATCTTCTTGTCTTTCGGAAGTTCGGCATATCTGTTCTGCAAGTCGGCGAGCGGTATGTTGACGACTTTGTCCAGAGGCGCCGGCCCGTCAATGAGTTCCTGAGGTTCGCGCACATCGAGTATTATCAAATCTTCTTTGTTCGCAAGCATGCCGTTAAGTTGTTCCGGGGAAATATTTGTTACGGATGCCGGAACCGCTTTGTCCGGATTCTGTTTCGCGGGGATATCCTGTTTCGGGGGCGTGAAGCCCTGAACAGGCGCGGCCTGAGTTTGCGCAACGGGTTTTTCTGTAGCAGCCGCTTTCTGGTTTCCAGTGTCCCCGCGCTTAGACGAACAACCCTGCGCCGCGATAAAAACGACACACAATGCGACAAGACACGCCCAATGCAGTTTTTTCATTATGCGCCTCCAACTTTTGATTTAAAACAGTTTTATCAGTGGCCGCCGCAGCCGCCCGGATTGCTGCCGCCGCAAGCGTTCTCAACCAGGAATCGCGGAAGCTGTCCCTGAACAAATGCGCCGACCAGATTGCCGACTCTGTCCAGGCCGTTGTTGAAAAACACTTCAATGCCGGCGTTGTTGAAGCCCATGAGCGGCCGCATTCCCATGCCTCCAGCTATCAGCGCGTTTACGTTTTTTCCGGCGAGCATGGCGACGGGAGCAAGGCAGCCTCCCTGTTCGTGCTCGATGTTTTGATGCAATGCGACCTCGCCGATCTTTCCGTCTTCTATCGTCACCAGCGTGAACACAT
>Ga0172379_10008435_pt1 | contig 12968 bp, 15 predicted proteins | sample GrowelOW334metaG_FD_119756 | JGI IMG/M metagenome (GOLD analysis project Ga0172379, IMG submission 119756) | Groundwater microbial communities from an aquifer near a municipal landfill in Southern Ontario, Canada - Groundwater well OW334 metaG | ecosystem: Environmental > Aquatic > Deep... | reverse complement strand
CGGCTTTATCCATTTAATCTCATAATAAGTAACATCACCTTCATCATCAACAATGCCCATCATGAGTCTCTTCTTTGTTGAATGTGCAACCCTATTTTTTGCTGCAAAATCATACCATGTTAGTGTGGCGCCTTCATGCACAGGATAAATTATCCATCTAGCATGATCTTCTCCCGGCTTTACTCCACGATCATAAACACGAAAATCTGCACCAAATTTTAATGCAGTTTTAATAATATATCCTCTATCACGCATATCCTTAAACACACAATATCTCAACCAAAAATTAGGTTCGAGTTTTGTGGCTTTTTTCAAAAATTGATCAAAGTCTAAAGAAGCGTTTTTAGAATTTTTAATTTCAATCTTTTTCTTTTCTAAAAGGTACAATGCTTCGAGTAAAGATAATTGCAATTTTCCATTATCTAATAACGTACCGTATCTTGACTGATTATATAATTCTCTAGTCTCATTATTAGATTCTGCTAATACTCTTTCATTAGCAAATAAAGTTTTTATCTTTTCCTTTTTAGGTCTGCTATCTAAGATAATTTCTTTTACTTTTAGATTTTTTAATTCTTTATCAATATAATCATCAGACATGCTTTCAACCATGAGTAAGATAGCAATACTTGTTTTTAAAGTTATTCAAAGAATAAAAGTAAGAACATATTGCGTAAAAAAATACTGTAAGAAGTGTGCTAAAAAAAATAAAAAATAAAGATATTTATCTTTTCTTCTTTGCTGGCGCTGGTGTTGCACAAGTGCATGAACCAGTGAAGCTAAATATTATGCCGCATAATACTAACAATACAGCAGCAAATGCTAGCCATCCGTCAACGCCTGTCCATTTAGGCCAAACAAATAAATTGATTAACATCAATATACCTAAAAGTGCTTTTAGCCAGCCACTACATTTTCCACAACTACCTTCACAACAACACATAAAAACCACCTCGCTAACAGATTAATATATACTTAATATTGCCTGGGGAATGTTGTTTAAAAAGATTATTATTATATAAGGATCGAATAAGCTATAAACGCTGAACAAACTTTATAAACATTCGTTGACTCTATAATTCTATGCCAATAGAAATAACTTTCTTAGGAACAGGATCGATGGTTCCGACTAAAGAACGAAATGTTGTAGGAATGTTTCTTAGCTACAAGAATAAAGGGATGTTAATAGATTGTGGTGAAGGCACGCAAAGACAGATGAATATTGCAGGAATCAATAGAAATAAAGTTAATTATGTATTATTAAGCCACTGGCATGGCGATCATGTTTCTGGACTAATAGGATTAATACAAACTTTAGGAAATCAAAATGCACAAAATGAAGAGCGTCCAGTACTTCACATATACGGACCTAAAGAAACAGAAGAAAGAATGGAACATATGTTGAAAACATGCATATTTGAAAATAAGTTGGTTTTAGAAATTCATGAAATAATTCCGAAAAGGAATGAAATATTAACAATAATCGAAAATGAAGATTTCTATGTGCAAACAACACTTTTAGAACATAGCGTACCTTGCTTAGGATACAGTTTCATAGAGAAAGATACGCGTAAAATAGATATGAATAAACTAAACACTCTCGGATTAACAAACGGCCCATTAATAGGCAAATTACAGAATGGCGAGAAAATATTATATGATGGAAAAGAAATTATTCCGGAAGAAATTTCTACAATTAAGAAAGGATTAAAAACAACATTCATACTAGACACAGGATTGTGTGAAAATGCAATAAAACTTTCAGAAAATTCAGAAATATTAATTTGTGAAGCTACGTTTGCATCAGAATTAGGAGATAAGGCAGAAAAAACAAAACATATGACCGCAAAAGATGCTGCGATATTAGCAAATAATGCTAACGTAAAAAAACTAATAATCACACATCTTTCTCAAAGATATAAAGAACCTGGCGAAGTATTAGACGATGCAAAAACAGCATTTCAAAATGTTGAAGTGGCATATGATTTTATGAAGGTAAAATTGTAGATATTGTGTTCTGGCGTAGTAATAAATAAAATATTATCCAAATAATTCGTGCCTACTTATTTCTGGTAATCATCAACATAAAAAAACAAAAAGAATATAAATAAATAGAACCCAATATTATCATAAACACTTAAGGGTAAAAATGAACAAAAAAATACTAATCCTGAGCATATTAATATTTCTTACTACAATGGTCATAATTCTTACTCCTGTACTAATTCCTTTATTAGGAAATAAATAAAGTATGAAAAAGAGCCTAAGATCTTTTCTTTTCGAAAATTTTATAATAAAAACATGCTATAATCAATTAGCTATGTATAAAACATCAGTAAAAAGGGGTGCAATAACAATATCTTTCTTATTAGTGTTAGCATTAATATTGCCTAATGTTAATGGATTCGGAATATCAACACAATATATAGAAAACGATCTTATAAAACTGGAACCTGGACAATCATATGTTTATGCTATAACAATACAAAATGCTGAAGAAGAAGATTATAATATTAATATAACTTACACCTCAACAAAGAATATAGCAATATTACGCGATAGGGATAAATTAATACCGACAGAGACTTTTAATAACAAGTTCTATTTTGATATAACTATACCTAGAAATAGTGCGGTAGGAGAGGAGTATTATTTAAGATATGCTGTAAGACCAATAACAAACGATACAACATCAATTCCATCGAGTACAGAGATAAGTAGACAGATAAACATACTTGTAGTAGATAGTAACGGATCAGGATTTTCTATAAAGACAGAAGAAGATAAAACAACTATAATCGAATATGATTCTAAAATCAAAGAGTTATTGTATTACTTTGCCGGAATACTGGCAATAATATTATTTATAATAATAGTTTTAAGGATATGGAAATTATCTACAAATATATCTACAAGAATAAATCCAGATAAAGTAACAAATTACACTATTAGTGAATCAAAAAAAGTATATGATATAATAGAATTATTAGAAAAATTAAGCGACGAACAATTTGAAGTGGAAGAGATAAGAAAATTATTTGTGGATAAAGTGCTAAATGTAACAAAAGTAGATGTGCGCCATAGACAACATATTTCGCGTAAAGAATTATTGAGGACACTAAAAAAATGATTAAAGAATATTGGTTCATGATGGGTGTTTTTTTGCTAGCAATAATAAGCTATAAAACATACTTATTTATTGACAGAGTATATTATAAAAAGTATTTTGAAGACAAAATAGCATATTTTAAAAAAATAATACTTGAAGAAACAAGCACAGAAAATAATAAACATAGAAAAAAAGTGATAAATATAAACAAAACAACAAGATTACTAAGAAAGAGCTATGAACAAGGGTTTATAACATTAAAAGAGTATAAAGAAATTTTAAGGAAACGAGGATACACCATAGAAAATATAGAAAACCTGTCAATGGAGACTCATAAAAAATATGAGGAACCAGAGAAAGTATTAACAAAAGCCATGCCTACAAAAAATATAGATATATTAGATAAAAATTGCGAAGAGGCTAGTGCGTTCGTTCTTCCAGACGGCACAAAACTACGTAGCTTAAAAGAATTATTGAAAGCATTAGATAAAATGGATGTAAGTGTATTTAATCATCATACCATGGAGGGAAGGAATGATTTTGCAAACTGGATAATAGATGTATTCAAATACGATGATGTTGCTGAAGGAGTAAGAAATTCTCAAACTATTAAAGAATTAACAAACATATTAAAGAATTATGAATAATTCATAATCTTAAGGTTCCTTCAACCATATCTTGGATTGTTTCTACAGTTATTTTAAAGAAGTCTAATATTAGCATTGAATCTGAATCTAATTTTATATTAAATATCTGTTTCTTAATGTTTTGTCTCTTAGACTCAATATTATCTAATAATTTCAAATCCTTACTAAGAAAGAATTTTTGAAATAATTCCATCGACTCCCTTACTTCTTTAGTTACAGGGATTACTTTTCTAGATAATTTTATTCTTCTATCACGTTTCTCTCGACCAAATTGTTTTAAAGATTTTATAATTCTATCCATTCCAGACAATATAGTCATCAATGTAAGTGCTTTAGCTGTTTGAGTAACAGCACCTTCATGTATTAATCTTATACAATAATTAATAAATTTTCTTATAGTGATATAATGCGTCTCTGTTACGTTTACTAGTTGTTCGTTTTCTTCTATAACACCATTTTCAAATTCTTTAAATGCTTCTACAGTTAGAAATAAAACTCTACGTATCAACATGTCAAAATCCTTTTCTGAATCCTCGGAAATTTGTTTTATTTGTACGAAGTCCTTAGATTGTTTAATTATTTCTACACCAATAAAACGTGTAATAACATCTTGAATCACAGACAGCACCGGAACATCGTGTCCTGTTCTGTAATGCTGACTAGAGGTATTATTAAATTTTATGTTGATCTCTTTATACCCTCGCCGATACATGCTTAGTAAATATAATAAGATAGAAGTTCTGTTTAATCCTGAAACATCAATAGTTACAGATTGATCTTTAATTAGCGGTTTAGTACTTATCTCAATAATATTATTACTTTCAGTAACATCCAAATCGTCGCCCTTTCTTACACCATTTTTCTTAACCCATTCAGATGGCAATGAAATAATTAAAGAACTAGGTCCATGTTGTACAACTTTACGTTTCATGATAATTAAAAAGGCAAAGAGTTTATATATATTTCGTTATTAAAGGCATATGTGTATGCTTATATGTTGAAAAAATATATATAACTCGTTGTCTCTACGCATTTGTAGGGGTGATATGTATGATATGCGTAAATAAGTACGGGTTTTTGGAGATAAGAGATGCTTCTGAAGATTCAGATATGGAATTAATAGATGCTTTCGTATGATTAAAATGAGAAATATATATGACGAATCATACCGCGCCAGAATCATGAGACGCGAATCATTATATGATGATGATTACATTACTGAAACTACAATTTCTACAAGCGAAGATTAAGCCTCCGTAAATTCTGAGGGTGCTCGCATGAGCACCCTTATTTGTTATTAAGACCAAAAAATTCTAGTAAAATATTAAAAGTTTGAAGTATTTATAAAATATAGACGGGGGCGTTATGAATAGGAAGGCAGATATTTCAGACCTATTAGCAGATAGTTCATTATGGAAACCTGGATTCTATGAAGATTATATTAATGGAAAGGCGTCAGAAGTTCTTAATGACATCATCCGGACAACATGGATGAACGGAATAGTATATCGTGAACTACGAAAAATAATAGATAGTCATAATTTAATATCAGTTGATGGAATAACATACTGTCACGAATTTCGTGTAAGAAATATTATATTCTCGTTAAAAAACCCTTCTGAACCCAAATTTCTAACAATGAAAAAACACAGTCGCGAAGGTGTGAATTTTTATGAATTAATTAAAGGAGGATTTGAATATGATAAAGATAGCGGATTAATGGATTCTAGCAGTAGAGAGTTGAAAGAAGAAGCAGCAAACAAATCAAGACTAATACAGAAACCTGCAATTGCAGTATATGCAGACATAAACACGCCAACAAGGTATAACTCGGATATACTGCTAAGAGATAGAGAAATAGATGTTGAAGGAATAAAACAAAAAATAAAACGTTTTGATCTAATAACAAACATGTTGTATCTTGCATTATCTGAATTTAATCCACTAATAGAGAAGGGAAGTCCTGAAGAAGAACATATATATTATCAATGGGCTACAAAAGTAGAATTAGAAAAAATGTTGAGACAATCAGCACAACTAGGATTTAATAGAGATTATATATTCTTTGAAAAATTTATTGCAAAATTCGACTTTAAAGAACTAGAAAAGATTCGCTCTAAAGTAGGACGTTATCGAAGAATAATTGTCTCTTAATAAATATTAGAAATGTATAAAAAATTAAAATAAAAAAATAAAAAATTTATTCGTCATGCGCTAAAGCGTATATTGCTTTTAACGAAACAATGACGGTTGCAGGAATAACAAAAGTTATTAATGCGCTTAGAACCGATTGTAACGATGCACCGATTGCCGCAACATTAGAAAATACAGGTCCGCCCATGTACGATACTATTACTAGTGATACTGTGGCTAACAAGAATGGTGTTGTTTCTCTTCCAGTAACATTTAGCAATCCTACTATTAATCCTAAAATTATTAATACGGATGTCGCTACAGGATTTTCTGTACCGCCACTAAATACACCTATTAGTAAAGCAACAACTACACCAATGATGAATGCCCAACTACCAATTCTGGCAATAAGATCCAATTCCTTACTCATTTCTAATCACCCTCCTATTTTTTATAATTATAATTTTGTATAGCATAATTAAACAACGAATATTTATAAAGTTTTCTCTTAATATTTATTAACAATATTCATTCGAGTATTTGTGTTTAAGAAAATTTATAAAGAAAAAGTATGTTATTTAATTATAGGGGTGAAATTTATGGATATTATATCTTTAGTCGTTATTATTGTGTTAGTAGTTGTAGTATTATTCCTGATATTGGTATATAATAGATTTATAGTTTTAAGAAATCGCATTGATAATGCGTGGGCTCAAATCGATGTTCAGCTTAAACGAAGATATGATCTTATACCTAATCTTATAGAAACCGTGAAAGGGTATGCAAAACACGAGAAGAATTTGTTCACAGAAGTTACTGCTGCAAGAACAGCAATGATGAATGCTACATCATTAAAGGAAAAATCTAAAGCTAACGACATGCTTAGTGGTACTTTAAAATCATTATTTGCAGTTGCTGAAGCTTATCCTAAACTTCAAGCTAATGAAAATTTTATGATGCTGCAAGAGGAATTATCAGGAACTGAAAGTAAAATTGCATATGCAAGACAAGCATATAATGATTCGGTATTAGGTTATAACAATAGTACTCAAATGTTCCCCGGAAGCCTAATTGCTGGAATGTTTGCATTTAAACAAAAGGAATTCTTCAAGACTGAAGAAATACAAAAAGAACCTGTAAAAGTAAGCTTTTAGATTCTTTGTATTATTTTATCTTTTATTTTATAATTTTAGAGGGATTATATGAACGCGTTTGATGAGGCTGCAGTAAACAAATTCAAAAGTTACTTACTAATATTTTGTTTCTCGATAATTGTAATAGCTCTAGGATATGTTTTTGGAAGAATATATGGTAGAGGTAGTGAGATAATAATATGGTTCTTTATGAGCATAGCATTTATTATCGCGATAATAATGGCGTTAATAAGTTATTATCTTGGTGATAAAGCAGCGTTAAGTATAAGTAGCGCATATCCTGCAAATAGAAAGGATCATGCACACTATATTAACTCTGTTGAAGGTTTGGCTATAGCTGCGCAAATGCCTACGCCAAAAATATATATTATTCCTGATCAAGCAATTAATGCATTTGCAACAGGCAGAAATCCTGAAAATTCATCAATAGCAGTAACAGAAGGAGCGCTAAAAAAATTAAATAGGGTAGAATTAGAAGGTGTTATCGCTCATGAAATGTCGCACGTAAAAAATTATGATATAAGATTAATGACTATAACAGTAATACTTGTAGGATTAATAGCTTTGCTGAGTGATTTCTTTTTAAGAGGATTAATATTTGGTGGTGGAAGCGATGATGAAGGCGGCAACAGTAATTTAATATTTATAATTGCAGGAATAGTATTAGCAATACTTGCACCGATAATTGCACAATTAATACAATTAGCAATATCTAGAAAAAGGGAATATGCTGCAGATGCAACTGGCGCGATATTAAGCAGACATCCTGAAGGATTAGCCAATGCACTTAAAAAAATAGAGAAAGATGGAATAGAAACTAAGCATGCTAATAAGGCTACAGCACATATGTACTTCGCACACCCATTAAAAAAAGGATTTTGGAATAATCTATTCAGTACACATCCGCCATTGACTGAAAGAATAAAAAGATTAGAACACATGTGATCATTTCTTCTTACTTTTTAATAACTCTATACGTTTAGTAATATTTAAAAAGAAGAATAACGAAATAAAAATATGACTGACGGAAGACTGCTAGTGACGGCCATTATTTGTTTCTTTATAGGAATAATTGCGTTTTATATGGGTTTTATACGATTAAAACAAAAAAGACAAATAGAAAATACACCGACGTCAAAGATACGATCTTTAGCTATTGGGATGGTAGAAATATTTGGAGAAGCAACTTCAATAAGCTTGCCTTTTAAATCTCCTTTAACAAAAAAATCTTGCGTATATTATAAGATAGTTGTAGAAGAATATAAAAGCCAAGGAAAAAGTAGTAGATGGGTAACCTTGCGTCAAGATGAGTGTAAGGAACCATTTTATATTAATGATAATACAGGAAAAGTTGTTGTAGATCCTAAGAATTGTGAATTAGAATTGCCTAAAGATTTTTCTTTTGAGTCAGGATTCGGAAAAGATCCTTCCAAAGAAATTCAAAAATACCTTTTAGATAATAATCTTAAATTTGAAAACTTTTTTGGAGCAAATAAAAAAATGCGCTTTACAGAATATAGAATAGGAACAGGAGATAAAGTATACGTTATGGGCACAGCAGTTCCTAAACCTTCAGGAGAGTACTCTGGAAGAAATGAAGATAATCTTATGATAACAAAAGGCGGAAAAAATGATTTCTATTATATTTCTGATCGTCCAGAAAAAGAAATCTTGAAAGCATTTGGATGGAAAATATTTTTCGGAATATATGGTGGCGGAGCATTAATATTAGCCTGTTTAGGAATAATAATATTTTATATGATTATATGAGGTGAAAAAATGGATTTATTTGGACCAGTTATGTTGACAGTGATTGTTCTAATAATCTTTGTGGGAATAATAGCTTATATTATTTCGATATTTAATGGTTTGATACAATTAAAAAACAACATAAAAAAATCTTGGGCAAATATAGATGTTCTTTTGAAGCAAAGATATGATGAAATCCCTAATTTAATTGAAACTGTTAAAGGGTACATGAGACACGAGAAAAGTACGTTGATGGAAATAACAAAAGCTAGAACTGCGTTAATGAGTGCAACAACAATGAGCGAAAAGGCCAAATTAAATAATACTATTAGTGGAAATCTTAAATCTCTGTTTGCTGTTGCAGAGAATTATCCTAAATTACAAGCTAGTGAAAACTTCTTAAAATTGCAAGAGAGAATTAGTGCAATTGAAAATCAAATAGCGGATAGAAGAGAATTTTACAACGACTCTGTTAATAACTATAATATAAGGATACAATCTATTCCTGATGTTGTAGTTGCTAATATGTTAAAATATCAAGCAGAAGAAATGTTTAAAGCAAGCGTTGAGGAAGCAAAAAACGTTAAAGTAAGTATCTAAGCACTGGACAGCGCACAACAATCTATATAAATCGTCTTTCTTTTTCATAGTTATGCTTACTCTAGGTCAGACATTATCATATTACAAGCGCAAAGATGTACAGAAATTAATGCTTGAACATGCAACAAATAAAGAGATAGGAGTACGTTTTGACGAAAGTTTTGGTAAAAGACCGGATATATTAGCTTATGATAATGATATCTTAGAATCTGCCAAACGCGGAGCAACAAGTTTTCATTGCTCAGAAGAATTATGGAATAATCCTTTACAATTAAATCCTAATCTTAGACGCAATGAATTAGATGATTTAAGAATTGGATGGGATCTAATATTAGATATTGATTGTCCTTACTGGAGCCTTGCAAAACTAATGACTTATGTTTTTATTAAAGCCTTGAAAGATCACAACATCTCTTCTATTACTGTAAAATTCTCCGGAAGTAAAGGTTTTCATATAGGTGTTCCATTTGAATCATTTCCTAAGAAGAAGTATTTTGTTGAAGGGAAAAATATGGATGTTAAAGACGCTTTTCCTGAAGGTCCAAGAAAAATTGCAAAATATTTGTTGTATTATATAGAACAATATTCTATCATTCCAGATCATGTGACGAGAAAAATACAATTTGGAAAACAGAGAATAAGTTATGATAAGTTTTTGGAATTGACGGGAAAGGGCGAAGATGAATTATTAATACATAGATGTGAAAAATGTGATAAGGTGCTTGAAAGTGTACAGAAGAAAAAACGTGCAGAATATATCTGTATACACTGCGAAAACAGGATTGTTGATATAGATAAGAGTTATATTTCTTGTGATAAATGTAATAAAATAATGGAAAAACACATTATTGATGAAACTCTCTGCGAATGTGGTTCGAATGAATATGTCGATAAAGTGGATTTTAGAAAGATAATAGATGTAGATACAATACTTATTAGCTCTAGACATATGTTTAGGATGCCTTACTCCCTACACGAGAAAACAGGTCTTGTCTCTGTACCGTTCAATATTAAACAAATATTGAAATTTGATAAGTCTGAAGCCTCTCCAGAAAAATTTAAATCATATAAATTTTTAGATAGAAGCGAAGCACATCCAGATGAAGCAGTCGAACTTTTCCAAAAAGCGTTTGATCATAATCCTATTGGTGTAGAAAGAAATAAAAAAGAAATAAAGAGCATATTTCAAAAAGAAAAAAATATGATTAGTTCGCAGAATCTAAATTTAGATAATAATGCTATTCCAGAAGAATTTTTCCCACCTTGTATCAAGAAGATAAGCAAAGGACTAGAAGATGGGAAAAAACGAGCGTTACTTGTATTAATTAATTTCTTAAGTTCGTGTAATTGGGAACACGATAAGATAGAAGAATACTGTCTTAAATGGAATGAGAGAAACAAACCCGATCAGCTTAAAGAAACATATATTAGGGGACAATTAAGATATTATAAAAATCAGGCCGCCAATAACAAAGAAAAGATGATGCCTCCGAATTGCGATAATCGTGGGTATATGATCGATACGCAATTCTGTAATCCGGATGGGTTGTGTAGAAATATAAAAAATCCGGTACAATACGCGAAGAAAAGAGTATGGATGCAAAATAACGATTCTCCAAAGAAAAGAATAAAGAAAGAAGATACTAAAAAGGAAAAGAAATCAGAAAAAGAAACTACTAAAGAATAAGAACAAATTTATATAGTGTTAATATTTTCTATATTTTATGAATCGTAAAGCATTTGCTAGTAAAATAGAAGTGGTAAACAGAAGATGGACTAGTGAAACATTTCACATACCAATACCGGCAAAAACCGGAATAGATTTAGCAGATGATGAAATAGGCGTAGAGATAAAAAGCAGATTATCCATATATGCAAATTCTTATGCAATACATGCATATCAAATAAAAAAATTCGAAAAAGAAAATAAGGGGAAAAAATTATTTTGGGGATTCTTTAACTATAGTTTAAGTAAACCCGTTAAAAAAATAAAAGAAACAGAGAGCTTGACTGATTTGATTGTTGCTAGGGAAGTAATTTTTTTGCCGTGGAACTGGATTAAGGCTTTTCCTATTTCTCATCCAAAAACAGGACCTTACGTATATGCGCATGCTAAAGATTTTCCTAACAAAGAGGATATGATAAAATACGAATTTGAAAGAGCAGTAACATACTTTCCTAAAGGAAGCTTATTAGAAGAAAAATTGAATTCTCCGATTATGATAGAAAAATATCATAGATTAATTCAAGAAGCACAACCATTTTAGAAATTAGGAATATAAAATAACCTTCAAGAGGATTACTCCTCTTGTAGTTTATAACTATAAAAAAACTAGAGAATTTATTTCTTTCTCTTTCTGCCGCCACGAGCCATTTTTGCTCTAGCAACATTTCCTTTCTTGTCAACGAAGTATAGGTATCCCTTTTCCTTCTTAACGCCTACTTTTGCAACCTTCTTTGCGCCCTTCTTAGCTTTACCGCCACGAGCCATAGTTGCTGCTGAAATGTCTCCTTGCTTATCTACAAAGTACAACATTCCCTTTTCCTTTTTTACTCCAACTTTTGCAACTGTCTCCATTTTATTCACCCCAACTCACTAATTAATGAGTTAAACTAGTAAATCTTAGAGGAACTTGTTTATAAAGTTTATTATTTTAAGGGTTTTTTCTAGTCGAGAAAATATATAAGAATGCTCGAGCCGTCAGTATTAATTTTTCTGATCCATACTAACTATATATACTATAGTCATAATTACAGCCATCGCAAATGCTGTCACAAAAGAAAAAATACTTGCAATCCATATCATCATTGCATAAAAGAGAATAGTAAACGCACATAATACATATATGGTTCTCGAAAAGAAGAATATTCCAAGACCATCGCTTGCACTATCCATTCTCGTTGGTATATCTATCTTTGGAATTGGAAGCATGGAATAGATAGCAAGTAATAAATTAACAGTTATAAATTGAAAAATTAATTCACTTCTACCTGCAGATAAATAAAAAACGCCTAAAAACATAACAATAATTACATGTGCTAATGGTCCTGCGAGACTAACTCTTGCAATGTCTTTAGCATTAATCCCGTATCTAAACTTTCCTAATCTTATTTTTGGCAAGTGTTCAATGGTTACTGCGCCGGGAAGTATTAATAACGATAATAACGGAATCATTCCAAATGTTAATAAGCCTAAAAAGAGACAGATCAAAATCCCGTTAAGCCAATAAGTATACGTTACCTTATAACCTAATTTTATGCCAACAATTTTTTGTAATGCGACATGAAAATATAGCCCTAAAAATATTGCTATGAACAACGCTATAAAGAATCCTAGAGTGTCTTCTAAAATCACGGGCTTATACAATATGCCTTTGTAGTATGCTGTTGTTAAGAATGTGAATGCTAATGCTGTCCAAAATAATTCTGTTAATTCCTTTACACTAAATGAATAATTCTCCCTAATCGAATACCAAAAACCATACATAGATCGTTAATAGGAAGAACTATTTAAAAAGTTTTACAAGCCTACGAACTTTAATAACGATCCTAGAACACTTTTCGAACGCATTTCTG
>Ga0172379_10008434_pt1 | contig 12970 bp, 17 predicted proteins | sample GrowelOW334metaG_FD_119756 | JGI IMG/M metagenome (GOLD analysis project Ga0172379, IMG submission 119756) | Groundwater microbial communities from an aquifer near a municipal landfill in Southern Ontario, Canada - Groundwater well OW334 metaG | ecosystem: Environmental > Aquatic > Deep... | reverse complement strand
TTGCTATGAGTGTGAGACTCTCATAGCTCTTTGCCGGAATCGTGTAGTGGCAATCACAGGAGACTGTAAATCTCCCGCCTTTGGCTTCGTAGGTTCGAGTCCTACTTCCGGCACCAAATAAAAGACCCACCTTATGGTGGGTCTTTTATTTGGTGCCTTCAGTAACCCTCGAACCGTACAGCCCAAAGGGCTGAGGTTCGGTCATCCAACTCGCTCGCAGGTGCTTGCACCGAGAACGAGTGCAGATGTGCACTGTCCTACTTCCGCTCACAAAAATATGATCCGAGCACGGGGCAGTCGTGCACTGTCCTACTTCCGCCATAACAATAGAAGCCCAGCAACCCAGGCACTGTTAAGTTGTTGAATAGAGGATTACAATAATAGTATGTCTGTTAAACCAACTATTGATATCCGTGGCCTAACTAAGCAATATTCGGGTACTGCCTCACCCTCTTTAAGTGATCTTACACTGCAAGTGATGCCCGGAGAAGTCTATGGCTTCTTGGGCCCAAATGGTGCCGGTAAGTCAACAACTATTAGAGTACTCATGAACTTTTTGCAACCAACAGCAGGTTCGGCTGAGATACTTGGGCACGACATAGTAAATGACAGTGTTGTTATTAAGCAGTCCGTTGGTTATTTAGCTGGCGACTTTGACGTCTACCCAAAGATGACTGGCACGCAGTTCATTTCTTATCTAGCCGAGCTTCACGGCAATAGTAGCCGTAAATATGCATCCGAAATAGCGAAGCGTCTACAAGCTGTCACTAATAAGAAGCTTGGCGAGCTGTCCCGTGGGCAGCGTCAAAAGATAGGAATTATCCAGGCTTTTATGCACAAACCCACCGTGCTTATACTGGATGAGCCTTCTAGCGGCCTCGATCCACTCATGCAGGAAGTATTCTATGAACTTGTAGCCGAAGCAAAACAGCGCGGTGCAGCAATTTTTATCAGTAGCCACATCATGGCAGAGGTGCAAAAGATCTGTGACCGAGTAGGCGTGATCCGCGAGGGTAAACTTATAACGGAGCGTTCCGTTACAGATCTAGCAACCGAAGCCGCCCAAACATTTGATGTGACCTTTGCTGGCAAGCCTCCAGTTCAGGTACTCAAACGAATTCCGGGGCTTACCGTCACAAATCACAAGGACACCCAAGTAACACTGCACATGCACGGTGAGCTCCAGCAGTTGTTCAAGCTTCTGGGACAACACAAGATTGTTAGCATCGATACCCGCACGCTCGATCTAGAGGAAATGTTCTTGCACTACTACAGCGATGGAGGTGTCAAATGAACCCAATAATCAAATGGACTGTGTGGCAACGTAGAATAAGCACCCTTTGGTGGTCAATTGGTGTCTCGTTCTTTATGTTTATCAATATGATCTTTTACCCAACCTTTAAAGACCAAGCGGCCGAGCTACAAAAGAGTTTCGAGAGTCTACCCGACGCAGCTTTGCAGCTTTTCGGGGGGAGCTCTGACTTTTTCTCACCTGTTGGGTTCTTAAACAGCCAGATATTCTTTATTATGCTGCCTTTACTGCTCGGCATTCTAGCAATCAGCCTTGGTAGTACATTGATTGCACGCGAGGAGCAGGATCACACGGTAGAGTCTTTATTGTCACGTCCTATTTCACGCACTAAGTTGCTGTTTTCCAAGGCTACTGCCGGGCTTATCTTGTTAAGTATTGTAACACTCGTTTCGTTAGTAACAACTGTAGTGGTTTCTAAGGTAGTGGATATCAGCGTACCTACAATAAATATCGTGGCCGTGACATTGGCCTGCTATGTGCTAGCGGTTAGTTTTGGCGCCATAGCGTTCTTACTAACGGCCATTGGCAAAACACGTGGGCTTAGCATGGGTATTGGTACTGTTATGGCGCTAGGCGGCTATATTATCAGCTCACTAGCGGGTACGGTAACATGGCTCAAAGGGCCTAGTTATATCTTCCCGTTTCATTACTACGAGTCAGAAGCCATCTTACGGGGACATTTCAGTTGGTCTAACATAATAATACTAACGCTTGTTATCGCGTTCTGTGCACTACTGTCCTGGTTGTTCTTCCGTAAAAGAGATCTAGCTTAGATAACAACGCGGCGTTTGGGGCGTTGTATGCGCTTTGGCTTGCCAGCAGGAATCACTAGCTTGTTTAGCTTGTCTTGCAACAGATCGGCCTCTGCCTGCATACCTGCGTGCTCATAGGCCATACGCAGCAGGTTAAAGCTCTCTTTGTTAGGCTCTAACTCAACGGCCCGCTCTAGGCCCTGTAGCATAAGCTTAACGTTGCCTAGCTTCTCTTGCACCTTGGAGTATGCAATATGACGTGCCGCCAGCTCTTCCTCTAGTTTTAGGGCTTGCTCAAAGGCGGTTGCCGCTTTTTGGTAGTTCTCAGTCTCGTAGTAAATTAGCCCTAAGTTGTGAAGGCTAGAAGCAGTCGGTTCAATACTCGAGGCAATCTCAAAGCAATCAATGGCGTCCTTGTACTCTTTTTGCTTGGCATAAAGTATACCTAAACGATTGTATGCGGCCGCGTTCTTCTTATCTATCTTGAGGATAGTAAGCAGCGCCTTTTCAGCACGCAAAAAACGATTTTCACGCATACCTTGGTGAGCAATATCCCACAGTTTGCCCATTTTATCACCGACTTTTCGGGGGATGTCATCATCACCGTGCTTTATATCTGCAGCACGGAAAGCCAAGATCCCAAATCCCACCACTATGGCAAGTTCATACATATGTAGACCAGTATAGCATAATCTGTTACGACCAAATAACGGAGCAAGTGTTTATGCAGTAAAGGCTACGCGTGACCGGCCAGTCAACGTGATGCCTTACATGCTTATAAATAGATCTGTTAGTAGTAGTTTAATGTTAGGGTTGAATTTCATGTGTTCTTCAGCATTGGTTATTAGCTCTAGCTGGCGGTGCCAAGAGACGGTGGCTTCTCGTTGGTCCTTTGATGCTGCTTGCTCAAGACCACTTACACATATGCGTTTGCAGGCATACAATGTTCCCATTAGTTCATCTTTTTGCTTGGCTAGCTCGTCCACTTTAGCCAGACGCTCAAACGCTGGCATACTATATAGTGCCTTGGCGGCTATAATATGCTTCGCAAGTACGTGCTCTGTGTTTTGCTCTAGCATAGCAGTTAACAGCCCGATTTGGCCGTTACTAACGGCGTAAGCCTTTGCTATTTCGTCTGGTGCGAATGACATCTTAAAATGAGAAAGTACTATATCTTTTGCAACTGGCAATATTGCTACAGTTTGTGCGCGAGAGTGCACAGTCTGTTTCAGCTTCTGTGGTTGGCTAGCGGTCATAATCAACACTGTGTCAGCTGGTGGCTCCTCTAGCATCTTTAAGAGGGCGTTTTGGGCCTCCGTCGTCATACTATCGGCATTCTTTATGATGGCTATTCGCCGAATGCGCTTAGACCCAGTTGTTTTAAGTTGCAAGAATTTTTGCAGTTCCCTAATCTGTTCAATCCCGATGCTTTTGCCATCCGGCGCGATGTTCATATAGTAAGGGTGGTTTTTGGCATCTGGGACATCAAGAAGCTTTGCCGCTAAATATAGCGCAGTACTTTGTTTGCCAGACCCCATATCACCGGTCAGAAGTACCGCATGGGCGTTGCCCTGGCTAAGCTTATCTAGCGACGCTTTAGTTTTGGGGTGAAACACTAATTCAGCCATTAGGCGTCCATTAAGGTCTTAAACTCAACTGGCAAGGGCACGTTAAATACCATGCGCTCTTTACTGGGCAAAGTTATTTCAAGTGATTGGGCATGTAGATACAGCCTGTCAGCGACTGGGCCAGCATAGAACGTGTCACCTACGATTGGGTGCCCTTGGTGATGTAAATGGACACGTAGTTGGTGCGTGCGACCAGTGACTGGTTTTAGCTCAACCAGGTCATACTTTTTACTACTTTGCTGAACTTGGTACTCGGTGGTGGCGTGTTTACCTGTATTTGCTACATGAAATGTCTTAGGCTTTTTAGGGTTACGCTCTATAGGCATGTCAATAATTGCATGCTCTGGTTTAAGATGGCCAGATACAATAGCTATGTATGTTTTTTTAGTTTTGCGTTGGCTAAATTGCTTCTGTAAGTGAGCGAGTGCAGCCGGTGTTTTGGCGCAGATCATCACACCACTGGTAGCGCGGTCAAGCCTGTGCACTATACCAGCCCTGGGGTTATTAGGACTGCCGGATTCAACATCTTTTTCAAGTAGCCAAATGGGTTTTTGGCCAGTTTTAACTAAATGTTCAGCCAGCCATGAAGCAACCGTGCCCTCGGGGTTGAAATCGCCCTTACTGTGGCTCAGCACTCCAGCCGGCTTCTCCACTACAACGCAATCTTCATCTTCATATAGGATAGGTATCTCTATAGAGGGGATCGACGTCATAAGTTCATAATTGTAATCGGCATGTATGTCATCACCAGGCTTTAGCTTAAACCCTGCCTTTTGCACGACCTTACCGTTTACGGTGACTTTGCCTTTTTCAACCAATTTGGCAGCAACGCTACGCGTCAAATCGGGATACATCGCTATAACGCGCATATCCAATCGCTCCGCCCGTGAAACATTCAAATTACTCATATCTCAATTACTTCCTTTAGCGCATCTTTAGCTGATACCTTAAACCTGAAACAGTCGCTTTCTTTAACGCCTTCATATACATTCTCTACCATTTCACATTGATCTGCATCATAAATTATAGCGATGTCAGGGGTAACAGCCTCAGCTCTGTCACCTTCAGTTTTAGCGACAAACTCTTTCTTGAGTTCTGGGATCTTGGCATCTATTTGGTCATCCGTAACCACTGTTCCAAAAAAATCTATATGATGGTGTTGATAAAATGCATCAAAGATTTGCTTGCGGTTCACGTCGTAGCGATCTGTGCCAATTTCTTGTATCATAGAAATTAAATCTCCGCGTGACATGTCATGGTCCGAGGAACTAATTAATCTAAGTATTCTGTCTTTTGAACTCGCCATTTACATATATTCTAACAGAGGTGGTAGAATACTCCTATGCTTACACTTGAGCAAGTTACAGATGCACTACAGAGATCATGGTCGGCCTATACTGCATTTAGCGCAGAAGAATGGAGCCCGCAAAACCCAGCCAGGGGCCAATGTGTAGTGACTGCTTTAGTTATCCAGGATATATTTGGTGGAGAACTACAGAAGCTCAAGACTCGGTTCAAAGACAAGTCAGAGTCGCATTACCGAAATATCCTACCCGATGACACGACAGTAGATGCGACTCGATCCCAGTACCCTCCCGAACAACTATTTACCGTAAGCACCATTAATTTTAATGGCTACCCTTCATTGAGAGAGAAACTATTTAGCGAAGCCAATACGGAATCGCGCTATAAACTACTTAGAACTCATGTGCTGAAAGCATTATCTTAAGCCAACGGCTTTTTGAACTTTTAGGAGAGTTTTGTTGGCTTGTTCGTTCATGAGCTTTTCGTCAGATTCGAGTTTGGCAAGTAGAGCTTTGTCATCTACGGATGCCAGTTTGGCCTGGAAATCAGTCAGGAAGCTTACAACTACATCGGCAACTTCTGTCTTAAGTGGGCCGTACATCGTTTGCCCTTGGTACTGGTCAATGACAGTTTGCTTATCTACACCCTGTAGCAGAGATAACAGGTCGATTAGGCTACTGACACCTGGCTGCTTATCGTAGTCGTAGTTAATCTGGCCTACGCTGTCTGTTGTGGCACTCATAACCTTTTTGCGCGCTACATCTGGTGTGTCGGTCAGGAATAAGACGCCCTTACCAGTCTCGTCACTTTTACTCATCTTCTTGCTTGGGTCTGCCAAATCTTTAACCCGCAATCCTTGATCCTTACCAAAGAACTTGTGCTGTTCAGCAACAGCCTTAGGAACTACAAATAACTCACCGAATTGATTGTTCATACGTGCTGCTATGTCTCTTGCAAACTCAAGATGCTGTGACTGGTCATCCCCAACAGGAACATAGCTAGCACCGTAAAGTAGAATATCCGCCGCCATCAACACCGGGTAGTTAAACAAACCTACGCTGATTCGATCTTCATTGAGTTTGCCCGACTTGTCCTTGAACTGAGTCATGCGGTTCATTTCACCCATACCAGTAAAGCAATCTAAGATCCATGTTAGTTCACTGTGGGCTGGAACGTAGCTTTGGCGATAGATATGTACGTTCTCGTCATTCAGGGGGAGACCTGCCGCAGCGTAGACACGCAAATTATTCATCGTAGATTCAAGTAAGGTGCCGTGATCAATTGGGGTCGTAAAACTATGCAGGTCGGGCACAAACAAATTAACCTGGTACTTCCCAGCCTTTTGCTTGGCCATATCAATCATAGGTAGCAGAGCACCTAGATAGTTTCCAATATGTAGATCGTTGTTTGCCCTAAGGCCAGTGAGTATTACAGGTTTAGTCATTACTATCCTCTATAATAACTGTTTCCTTCCTATCGGCAAAGAACCCTGCGTGAGTTTTATAGCTTGATTCGCCAACTATGAAAGGATATCCATCAATTTTGCCATTGAATTTGTAGTTTTGTAAGCCTGCCTCTTGAAAGTTCAACGGTATTGTACCTTTTATGTGATACACCTCAACTGTCCCTATAGTCATCTGGGTATCGTTCAGCGCCCGGATGCGCTCAGCTAGCTCCACAGCAGAGATTTCGTCCTGCCTGTAATCAATGCCGTGCTCCAAGGAGATGACCTTAGCTTTTGTATTGCCACTGAGTGTATTTTGAAATATGCTCTTAGGCATTATTGCAATGTTTGTATAGCCTAGCTTTAGAGCGACGTTTATTAATTCATCATCTCCTTCGTTGAGTATTGCGACCTTGCCAACATTTGCGGTAGTGGTGTGTATATCAATCACTAGATCGTACTTATCACACTCCCGCGTAATGCGGTCAAACTGGTGGCGGTCATATGATTCGCCCTCTGATATGAACATAGTTTTTCTGGTGTCAGTCTCGAAGAATCTTGTGCCCTTTAAGAATGCGCGCGGATTGCCTATTTCGACCGCACAACCTCTCTTCAACAATTCAAAGCCGACGAGGGCACCAAAACGCTCGCCGCCGTGCTGACAAAATATAGTCAGTGTTCTTAGATTTTTCATAGTTATTGCCCTATCTCTGGCTCAATAAGCCCATAGATTTCTTGCTTTTTGTAGTACAGCGCCCAGGTTTGATCGCCGTAGCTAAAGTGCCACCATTCGTACTTAAATGGTGCAAAACCCGCCTTGGTCATAGCCTTTGACAGCATCTGACGGTTTGCCGCATGCGTTGTGCTAATTTTGCCCGAATCTACAAACGCAATCTCGTTGTCAGTATTCACAGGGCAACCAAAGTCGACTAGTACGCCAGTTTCGCAATCAAGCACATCTACATCGATCGCAGCACCACAGCAGTGAGGAGGCAGCTTAACCGCCGGATCACTCACAAAAGTACGGGCAAAGTTTAAGGCCTCTTGCTTGGTTGAGCCGGGGTTCTTTGTTAGGTAGTCCTGTTTCACCATTTCCAGAAGCTTTTGCTGCACTGACAGAGGCCGGTGCCCCGCCCTGACAATTAACTTGTACCGTAGCGGGAGGCTATCTGCCGCACTATTAAGCATTTTATCGACTGATTGTCTTACAAACACAGAATTGTAGGTTGGATTTTCTGCGATATATGCCAAGTAGAGTGGCCCCTCAATCTCGTCGATTGGGTTAATCCAGATTGGCTCAACCAACAAACGGTCGCTGTCTTTTAGCCCAATAAGTGGTTCGTCCTTGGTGGTCATGATACCCTCTGTAATTCGCCTACAAGTATATCGTACTGTGACTGCACCTCACCGCCGAGAACCTTAGCGAATCCGCTGGATCCTAACACTGTCTTCATGCAGGGCACAACGTAGTCAACTTGAACACTTTTTGATATACCTAGTTCTCCTAAAACCCTATCCGCGATTACGGATACTATGCCCATTACTTCATCAAGTTTGGTGTATCTGATCATATCAGGCCCAGCAACGTGGACGATTTGACTGTCAGTTCCGCCGCTATCGAGAACCTTTTTAATGGCCTCGATTGCCATCATTGCCTCTAGAGGCGGTAGTAACCCTTCTTTTGAGCCATCAAGGCCATATATCGGAAGACTCCCAGCCTCCATCACCTCTCTTAGCTTTCCCTCGCCATCAACCATACGTAGCGGTCTATCTATAATCCCGCCCGATTCAGCCAAAACAAGTTGGTAGGCTTGTTCTCCAATACTTGAAAAGTATTCCGAAGAAGTCGATATAGCAACAGTCTGCGGCATTGCCTGTACTAGAGCATCCGTGTGTAGGGTTTTTAGGGTTACTTGCGAACCATCGTCAATTTTTACTCCCAACAGCTTTGCTGCTTCAATAGCAGAAGGTTCGACGTCGCAGCCACCAACCACCCGGCTTTTGGCGTAGTTTCTGCTAGCCAGTGTGATGACTCGACCCCCAAACACTAGATTCCTAGGGTCAGAGTATCGATCATCACCCCTGATGGTATCAACGAGTTCAATTTGCATTGAGCCGCCCATAGCATCAATACCGAGCATCAGGCTTAGCTCACTAGCATTAACATTCCCGACGTGGGGCGATCTGTAAATTGGTTCGCCTTGGTCTATTGTAGATTTGATTACACCCAGCGAACTCTCGCCAGGGTGTATTACATTAAGTTTCATAGTTTATTCCTTGTAATATATTTAGTATCAAAAAACCCGCCTTGTTCGGTGGCGGGCTTGTCAGTGAGTTCTAGCTATAATTATTCTTCAAAACACACAGAAAAGACCGCCACATACGCATGTACAAAGCGAAACCAATATCGTGTTAGTGTGTTTTGTGACCTGGTCATACGGTTGCCAATTCTACTGTGTTAACGAGGCCCGAACGGCCTGCTTCACGACTAAGGGTTTTGATTGTTGTTGATCGATCTAGCTTGAGCAGCTTTTCCTTCAGGACAAGCCGAATATTATCGGCAGCAAATTCACGGCGCTCAAGGCCGTTGTTGTCGATTATTAGTCCTGCTAGATCTTCGATCTCTTGGGTGAATAGTTCTAAGTCTTCCATGATTGTCTTCTTTAGTTAAATAAAAAACCGCTACTTGTTGGTAGCGGTTTGTCGTGTAATTTCTTGTATCAAATACTAAATATGCACATAACAAACCGCTACATCGTGCTTGATGTAGAACCAGCGCATTGCACATACGAAGTTATTTGCGATTTGTTGCATAACACGCGAATAATTACATTTTTGGGTATTGGTTGTCAAGTGTTTTTGTCAGTTTACAGACAAAGAAGGCTTCAACTTCCGGGCTGGGGATTAGGCGCATGGCAAATTTTAGGGTGTGATCAAAGTCTTTGCCATTCCAAGACATTACGGGTGAGACTCGATTTGGCAGATCCATTTTGATTTGTTCGATCATGACGTCGTCGTTATGACGCAGGAGGTAATCTATTACGGCTTCGTTTTCTTCTGGAGCCATGGTGCAGGTGCTGTAGACGAGTGTGCCACCAGGTTTAAGGAGTTGCCAGGACTGTGACAATATTCGTCTTTGGAGCTGCTGCAACCTCTTGATATGCGCTACTGACCATGTCGCAAAATCTTTGTCATTTCCTAACGCCATCATTCCCTCACCACTGCAGGGTGCATCCAATAAAATCTTGTCATATCGTCTGCCATAGATTTTGTGTGACAAATACATAGCATCGTACATGGTATAAAACACGTTATCTACACCCATGCGAGCCAAGTTTGCCCTAATTTTAGCCAGTCTGGGCTTGGAGTTGTCGTTTGCAGTGATCCGGGCCTTATTACTGGTCAAAGCCGCTATATGGCTTGTCTTGCCCCCAGGGGCAGCACAAACATCCAAGATGTCATCATCAGGTTGAGCATTAAGGGCTAGTACAGGCAACCAGCTAGCTGCATTCTGTATATATGCTGCTCCGTTAGACACCAAATCACTATCACGTATCTTTTTAAGATCTGACTCAACAGTATAGCCGTTCGTACACCATCCAACGGGCTGTCCCTGCCAACCAAGTGTCTTTAGCTCTCCGATAGTCTTATTAGGGTCAGCCTTTAAAGGGTTCAACCTGATACTCTGCTGTCTGGGTACACTTAATAAATGTCCTACCGTCTCTTCCGAAACATGCAAAACCTCAGCAGTCCGCTCAATCCACTGCTTTTTCTTCTGCTCAATTTTGTCCTCAGGAGACTTTGATTTCTTACCCATTATTAACTATTCGCTTTTCGAATTAGCAAGACACAGTATATGAATGCTCCCGCAAAGAATGCGTGAAGTAGTAATATTAGCCAAGCTGCAGGGGCTAATACTCCGGCGACTAGGCCAATTGCATCTACGAGTACTGCCAGGATAAGACTGGTTAAGTTGCCGTAGATTGCAGGCAGCACTACTTCTTTGCTATGAAACGAGCTATACAACCAGTTAGTCACCGCGAATCCGATTAGTGCTGTGCCAATGAATCGGATAAAGTGGTAATTACCTGGATCGTAACCGTCGAATATATGAATAATTTCACTTGGTGCTAGTAGTGTTATCAGGCCAATCCCAAACGTCGCAACAGCAGCAAGCCGAAGGACAAGAGAAACTGTTTGATCTGCAGAGTGGAGGAGCTTCATTACATAGATTGTACCGCAAACTTCGATTTAGCGGCGACTTGGTAGTTGTCTTCTATCTCATGATGAATTCGGTAAGGGTCTGGATGTCTCTCTTGTCCTTTTGGCGATTCACCCCCAACTTCCATGCGAGTAGCTGATCTGGACTAGCTACTAAAACACCCCCTATTTCGTTTGCATCACTCTGTAACTCTTCAAAACTTGCAGAGAACAAATGATCATTAGGAGCCAACATGTACGTAATGCCACCATATTCTGCTGCCCCATATTCACTGCCCTCATACTTTACAACGCCCTTCCGCTGATTAGTGAAAGTATGTTGTAATCCTATGCGCCCAAGCACTGCTGATCTCTTGAGTCCTCTATTACTCTCCCAGGCCTCTATTTCGCTGACAAGAGTTTCCGGCCTCACCACAACATCAATATCTTGCGTCCTCTTGAGGCCATATACTTGCATAGCCCCGCCGCCAACTAGGATAAGGTCATCCCTCGGTATACCAAGCTCAATAACTGGATCAAGAATTTCTCTTTGCGCATCTGTCAGAATATCTAAATTTGCCATAATTACTCCTTGGAGTATGACTATAGTACTGTTCGCTGGCTACTGCAAGCATAAGAGTAGCCCTTGAATCCTGTTTGCAATCTGCCAGTCACCGAGAATCCGATTAGTGCTGTGCCAATAAACCTTACAATGTGATGCTTTGTGGGATCATAGCCATCAAAAACACGAATAACTTCACTAGGAGCCAAAAGTGTCACAAGCCCAATAACAAAAGTTGCTACGGATTTACACCCGGTATCTGCCCTGTTGTGTGGTCTACTTTCCGCACGCAACCACACCGAACGAGCAGCCACCAGCCTATACACATTCCGATAGTTATATAGAATGCATGGATCAGGAAGCCAATTACTGGGTCTGCACCGACCATAACCGCACCGACCAAGAAAGTTAAAGCCAACTTTGAAAGCCTAGTAATTAGTGACATGCCTGATAGAACCGTTGCCCTTATATCGCTACTGATTTGTTTGTTTGCATAATCAGATACAACTGGTTGCTCAGTGTTCGCAAAACCTATAAGAATAATCGTTGCAACAACGAGTGCGGTTCCATTATGGATTAGTCCCAGACCTAGGTATGCAGCAGCGATTGTAAAATTGATGAGTGCGAGGATCTTCTCAAGAGTTAAGTATTGTTCTAATCGATATACATTTCTAACTATCAATGCATTAAGTAGTAGCCCGATCGTAAAGACCGCACCCACCCAGAACAGTGATACTGCATGCTCTGATAAAAATGGTCCGTAGGTTTGGTACAAGAAATACTCATTTGCAACCGTCAAAAAGCCTACGGCAGCAAGAGCAAACAATACAGTATTCCTTCTGAAAAGACTAAAGCTTTCCCTAAGAAGCACCCAGGCTTTCTTGTTTTGAGCTACTTCATCAGTATTTGTTCGTCCTTCGGGGATGAAAGTCGTTAGTACTGCTGCGCCTAGCTGCATAAGATTGGTGGCAATAAATAAAGGCACGAACGCAGCGGCACCCCATATTGCCAATGTTATACCTGCGACTACACCCGTTAAAGCCTGGCCAAAGATACTTATAGACAGCACAGACCCCCAAACTTTCTTAAAGTTCAATTTTAGTGGGGCAGTTATATCATACAGAAGTGCCTCCCTCGCTCCGCTGTTAAGCGCATTGCCAGTCGCTTGGAAAACTCGCATAGCAAACAGCGTTAATACCATTGGATTCAGTAGAAAGATGAATACGCCTACTATTCCCGAGGTAAATCCAAGAATCATAGAAGCTTTCTTTCCAAACTTGTCAGCCACTATTCCTGTTGGTATTTCCATAAGGAAAACCGTAGTAGAGTAGATCGCCTGAGCCAATACAACATCAGAGAGTCCCATCCCCACATGCACGGCATACAGCGAAGTTACGATAGTCGTAAAATACAATCCATCAAGAAAGCTGATCCACTTGAATATGTTTACATGCTTCATGTCTATCCTGTTAGTATAGCCTGAGAAGTTAATATAAAAAAAGCCCCGGGATTATTCAGGGCTTTGTTGGTGGCCAAACGCCAAAGGGCTGAGCAGATTTGTGAGTTCTTCTTGAAGATCGGGAAGCTCTCAACCCGAGGATGACCAGAGTGCCACATTTGGGTTTAGCGAGCAGGTTTTCTTAGCTTTTTTCCAAGCCATATACCCGCAGCAATACCAGTAATGGCAGGTAATGCCAGTACTTCCGCTCCAGTTACCGCCTGGTTACCTAGCGTTTCACGGTGTTGTGTGTAAGAAATTAGTTGTGA
>Ga0172379_10008433_pt1 | contig 12970 bp, 10 predicted proteins | sample GrowelOW334metaG_FD_119756 | JGI IMG/M metagenome (GOLD analysis project Ga0172379, IMG submission 119756) | Groundwater microbial communities from an aquifer near a municipal landfill in Southern Ontario, Canada - Groundwater well OW334 metaG | ecosystem: Environmental > Aquatic > Deep... | reverse complement strand
TATTCCGGACAATTTTCAAGGCGCGTTGGGAAGGAGGGAATCCCAGCGATTTTGAGTTTGCCTTGCGCGTCTATTCCGGACTGATCGTCTTCACCCTTTTCGCCGAGGTGCTCAATCGCGCGCCGCGGCTAGTTCTCGATCAACCGAACCTGGTCAAGAAAGTCGTCTTCCCGCTGGAAATCCTGCCGTGGATTCCGCCCCTGGCCGGACTCTTCCATCTGCTGCTTAATTTGGCGCTGTTGCTGGTGGCGACCGGCTTGGATCGCGGCGGCCTGCCGCTATCGATCCTGGCCCTGCCCCTGGTGCTTCTGCCCCTGCTGCCTTTGCTACTGGCCATCGGCTGGTTCTTCGGGTCGCTCGGCGTGTTCGTGCGCGATCTCGGCCAGATCATGCCGACGGTATCCAGCCTCCTGATGTTTCTCTCGCCGGTATTCTTTCCGCCGGCATCCCTGCCGGTGGAATGGCGGCCCTGGCTCAACCTCAACCCGCTGACGCTGATCATCGAACAGACGCGGCGGGTGGTATTGGACGGTCTGTGGCCGTTGTGGTCGGACCTGGTCATCTACCTCACGCTGGCGAGCCTGGTGGCCTGGCTGGCCGGGCTATGGTTCCAGGCGACGCGAAAGGGGTTCGCCGATGTCCTCTGATATCGTCATCAGCGCAACGGGGCTGGCCAAGCGCTATGAACTCTACGACTGCCCCTCCGACCGCCTCAAGCAGATGCTGTGGCGCGGACAACGAAAATTCTTCCGCGAGTTCTGGGCGATTCGCGGCATCGATATCGAGGTCCGACAAGGCGAAGTGCTGGGAATAGTCGGCCGCAACGGCGCCGGCAAATCGACCTTGCTACAGTTGATTTGCGGGACGCTGGCGCCGACCGCGGGAACCTTGCGCGTCAATGGCCGCATTGCCCCGCTGCTGGAACTCGGTGCGGGATTCAATCCGGACTTCTCCGGGCGGGAAAATATCTATCTGAACGCCTCGATACTCGGCATGTCGGCCGCCGAAATCGACGCCTGTTGCGAGGAGATAATCGACTTTTCCGGCATCCGCGATTTCATCGACCAGCCGGTCAAAACCTATTCGAGCGGCATGTATGTGCGCCTGGCGTTTTCCATCGCCATCAGCGTGGACCCGGACATCCTGGTGGTGGACGAAGCGCTCTCGGTAGGCGACGGCGAGTTCGCGCGCAAATCCTTCGACCGGATCATCGCCTTGAAGGACGCCGGCAAGACGATCCTGTTCTGCTCGCATTCGACTTATCAGGTCGATGTACTGTGCCAGCGGGCATTGTGGCTGGAACATGGCCAGGCACGCATGCTGGACAGCGCAGCACGGGTGACAGCCGCCTACAATACGGCCCTGGCGGTCGAGTCCGGCGCCGCCGCTCCAGCGGCAGGGACATCGGGCGAAGCTGCGAGCGGGGTGCCCGACGCTGCAATGGCGCCGCCCTCGTCGGGACGTATCGTCGCGGTCCATGGCCAGTGCGGCGACACCTGCGGGACCCACTTGCAGGCCAAGTCGCTGGCGAGCACGCTGGCGGTGACCGTGGACTTCATGATCGACCCGTCGCTGCCGCAGCCATCGGTGGCGTTCGGAATCGAGAACGCGGCAGGCATCACCGTTTCCAGTGTATTCTCGATCGGCCATGCGGACGCCGTGGTGGTGGATGCGCGCGGCAGAGGTCACGCCACCGTGGTTTTTCCGCGCCTCCCGCTAATGAAGGGAGAATACCGATTTTCGGCATTTCTGGTTTGCGAGTTGGGCCTGCATCCTTATGACCTGGCAACGCAATGCCTGACGCTGGAAGTCAGCCAGGATGGGGCGGCGCAAGGAATCGTGGAACTTCCGCACGAATGGCGGACGGCGGCTTGACCTGTCCCCAAGCCATCGCGAGTCGGCGCAGCGGATGGAGATTCACCTGGCCGGAGCCGGGATACAAAGGAGGCGCGCTCAATGGAAGTAATTCGCTTTTGGCAAAACTTGAAGCAGGCGGCAGCACCGGCGAAGAGCATCGCCTCTTCCGGGAGTCCCTTTCGCCTGGCGTTGACCTATTACTCCTCGGACGGAAATGCCATGAACATGCCATTGGCCTGTCTCTCGGCATACGCCAAGCGGGAAATCCCCGACATCGAGGTCCGGCTGTTCCCGATCATCCACGACCATAACGATCCGGCCGACGAACGCTACACCGTGAATGGATTTGTTCAGCAGGTGTCGGCGTTCCGCCCGAACCTGATTGCCGCGTCGTGTATGAGTCCGCATTGGGAGCCGATGCAGCCCTACTTTCAGGCAATTCATTCCCGCCTGCCTGAAATGCCGCTGATAATCGGCGGCTATCAGGCAATCCTCAGCCCGGACGAAACCCTGGCCGCCGATGCGGTCACGCATGTTTGCGTGGGGGACGGCGAGGCGCCGCTGGTCGGGCTGATTCGCAAGTTGATGGACGACTCCGCGGAGGCTATTCCCGGGCTTTGGGAGAAATCGGCGCAGCGCGACGTAGTCAAGTCGGCGCCGGTACTCAGCGAAGATTTGACTGCCCTGCCCTTCCCCGACTACGCGATTTACGAGGACCAGGATGGCAACCTGGGGCCCTGGGTGGTATCGACCTACAGCAAGAAGGGCCTGCCGGTCATGAGCGGGCGGGGATGCCCCTACCGTTGCACCTACTGCAACAACACGGTGATGCTCGAACAGTATCGAGGGCGGGGAAGCTACTTGCGCAAGTACGATCCCGAGCGCCTGGTCGAAGAACTCGCTCGGCTCAGGGACCGTTACGGGGTCAACCTTTTCGAGTTCTGGGACGAATTGTTTCTCTTTGACGTTCGCCATGTGTACCGGCTGCTGGAACTCTACGGCAAGCGCATCGGGCTACCGTTCTCCATCAGCGCGAGGGTGGAGTTTATGGATGAGGAATTCTTCAGGGTCGCCTATGATGCGGGTTGTCGCTGGGTCTCGTTTGGACTGGAAAGCGGGTCGGAAAGCTATCGCAACAGTTTTCTGGGGCGCAAGATGAGTAACGACCAGATACTCGCGGCGGCCGAAAATGCCAGAAAGGTCGGCATCAACCGGCTGACCTTCAACATTGTCGGCATGCCCTTCGAAACCCGCGAAAACATGCTGGAAACCTTGCGCATCAATGAGGCTATCCGCCCTGAATTCTTCGCCTTCTTCCTGTACATGCCGCTGCGCGGAACGCCGCTATACGATCTTGCGGAAGAAAAGGGGCTGCTGCTGCCCGATGCGGCGAGCGATTACCGCCTGGACGACCGCCCCCGGCTTAATCTCAAGGAACATGCGGGTGGGGCCAGCAACGAGGAGCTGGGCGAGGTCGTCGCGAAGATGCGTGACTTCCAGCAGACGAATAATCGCATCGACCTTTATATGAACTGAGTATTTTGGCGTCCGTGTTGTCAAGACAGAAACAGGAAGTCTCCACCGAGTGCCGCTTCGGCACGCGGCGCTTCGTGATTCGCAACATCGGCCCCGACGATGCAGTCGCGGTGTTGACCTTATTCAACACGGTCTTCGAGCAGCAGATACCGTCTGCCTGGTTCGCGTGGAAATACGGGCCAGGCCGGGGCGAGGCGGTCGGCATGTGGGATGAGGAGGGACACCTGGTGGCGCACTACGCCGGCATCCCGCGCCTGCTCGCGTGGCAGGGACAAACGGTGCACGGCTTGCAGATCGGCGACGTCATGGTCACCCCGGACATGCGCGGGATCATGACGCGCAAGGGTCCTTTCCAGCAGGTCTGTAGCCATTTCTTTGCCCAGCGGGTGGGCGCCGACAAGCCTTACCGGATCGCCTTCGGATTTCCCAATCACCGGGCGCTAAAGCTCGGCACCACGCTCGGTTTGTACCGCGATGCGGGTATCATCACGCAATTGCGTTGGCCGGCACGGCGCACCCGCCTGCCGTTGTGGTTGAGCCGGTCTGCGTTGGATGGGCTGGATGCGCCGGACGCGCCGAACACATCCGGCCGGGGTGCCGATCAACAGGTTCAGGCTGTCTGGCAGGCGATGCGGCGGGATTTTCAGGATTTCGTGCTGGGCGTGCGCGACGCCGATTACCTGCGCTGGCGCTTCATCGCTCGACCGGACCGCCAATACCGCCTGTTGATCCTGCGCTGGCGGCTTACCGGCACGCCGCTGTCCATCGTGGTGATGCGGTTTGCGGGAGACGGCGCCGAACTGCTCGACGTGATCGGCCCGCGCAAGGCTTTCCCCGCCGCAGTCAGCGCGGCGCGAGACGAGGCGGCGCGGTTCGGGGCAACTACTCTGAGCGCCTGGGCGAGTCCCGCGGCGGCGGCGGTTTTCCGCAGGGCCGCCGGCGGAGAAATGGAGGAAACGCCGAGCGGGGCTTTCCTGGCCTTGGCACGGCCGGAGGATTATTCCGCCGAAGAAACTGCGGCGACGCGCTGGTGGTGGATGGGCGGCGATACGGACTTCTTGTGAGACGATGAATGTCGAAAATGTCGAAAAGTCAGGCGAAGAGTCGGAAACTGGGTTTTGTCACCTGCGTCAGCGACGCCCAGATCCTGGGTCGCCGCCTGCTGGCCTCGGACTGTCTGAATAGCGGTGCCTACCAGCATGCCCTTTACTTCAACGCCCCTTCAGCGGCGGCGGCTTTCTCGGCCGCTCGGCAACAATTGCTCGCCTGCGAATGGCTGGTGTGGGTGCATCAGGATGTGTTCCTGCCGCCGGGCTGGGATGCCCAATTCATTAGCGGTTTGGACCTGGCGGCGAGGCAATTCCCCCGGCTGGCGGTCGCCGGTGTCTATGGCGTGGCCGGAACAGAGACGGCGGCCAGGCGTGCCGGTCACGTGTTGGACCGCGGCACTCTGTTGTGCGAAAGTGCGACATTGCCCTGTCGGGCGCGCAGCCTGGACGAAATGTTGTTCGCAGTGCGCCTGTCGAGCGGCTTGCAGCTTGACCCGGAACTGGGCTTCGATCTCTACGCCACCGATGTCGCACTCGCCGCGGCCGAGCGCGGCTTGGAGGTTGCGGTGGTGGACGCCTATTGCGAACATTGGTCGGGCACCCACAAGGAGCACGCGACAGAGGAATTCGCGGATAGAGTGGTGCGTAGCGGAAAGCTATTTGAAAGCAAATGGTCGCATCGCCTGCCCATAGAAACCCCCTGTTTTTCGATCAACCGTCCCGGCGATGTGGAGAGGTTTGCGCGACGCATGGTGGATGCCGCATCGTGACATTGCGCGATGCCGTTTGGAGCCTGGCGAGGCTGCTGCATGCGGCCGACTTCGGCGCATTCCTGCCGTTGATCGCGCGCCTGCCGCTCGCCGTGGGTTATCGCCTGTCCTGGCTGAGGGGTAAAGTGAATGGCCGCTTCGGGCGCGACTGGCGATCCCTGGCACTCGGCTGGCGGCATGTCTATCGGCAATCGGCGGTGGGCTTTCGCCGGCTTTACCCCGACCTGGATGACGCGGCGCTGGGCGGCCTGGTGCGCAAGCGCTTCGAGACGGAAAGCCGCGAGGAATTCGAGGGGCAATTGATCGCCGCGGGACGGGTGGCGGAATTGCACTGCGACTCTGCGCCGGAGGAATTCCTGAACGCCTGCCGCCGACGCGAGCGAGGCCTGGTGCTGCTGACGCCACACTTCGACAGCTTCACCCTCGGCATCGTGTTCCTCGGCCAGATGGGGATCAAGGTGAATGCGATATCCTCGGAAGTCACCGCCGACCCGCGCGTCGCGGCGGCGGTGCGCAAGCACTTCCACGACAAATATCGCGGCATGGAACGCTGGATGAACGGCGGTCGTATCCTGGACCAGGAAGCCGGCTTGCGGCCCTTTTACCAGATGCTGAAACACCGGGAATGCCTGGTGGTGCTAGCCGACACCCCGGCCACCGAAGGCGCAGCGAGGATCCAGCCTACCTTCATGGGCAGGCCCCGGGCGCTGGCGGGAGGAGCATTGCGCATGGCGACCCATACGGGGAGCGATCTCGGGGCCTTCACCTGCCGCTACCTCGGACCCGCACACTATCGCCTGGAAGGCGGGCCGATCGGCCTGGCCGCCGAGCATGCCTCCGCCGAATCCGCCTACGGGTTTCTTTCCACGGCGATCGACGCCGACCCCGGACGCTGGTGGGCTGCGGATCTGCTGCCGGCCATGGCCCTCGTCGACACGGAGATGCAAGATGTTTGATGCATTGGTCTTCGGCCATGATGCCCACGCCCTGGCGGAATCCGCGGAATTTGCGCTGGGCCTGCGTGAGTTGACCCGGCGCGTGGCGCCTTTGCGCTGGTGGTTTTCGCTGGCCGGAAAACCCTTGCCGGGGCCGAGCGACTTTCATCCTTGCAGCGCTGCGGAATATTTCCTGGTCATCCTCAACCCGGCCATCCTGGTTTCCGACGGACTGGTGGAAGAACTACAGCAGGTACTCGAGTCCGGCAACGCCGTCACCTGCGCGCTGCCCAGCGACCAGCGCGGATTCGCGGAGGGCGTGAGTCTGGATTATGCGACCCGCCCCGGATTCGACCGCTTCGTCCGGCGTCTTGGGCAAACCCAACCGCGGCTTCCCTACGACGGCCGTGCGCCATGGGCCTATCTGGTGGCAAGAAGCGCGCTGGAAGACCTGCCGGCGGACTCACCGCCCTCCTGGGAAACGCTTCCTGCGTACCTGAAGGACGGCAGCGTGATCGCCCAGCGCGCCTATGTTCATTCCTATGGCGACTACTATCTCAACACCCGTTCGGAAATGCTGGACCTGATTCCCGCCGAAGTTGAGTCGCTGCTGGATGTCGGCGGCGGCGAAGGCGGTTTCGCGCAGGTGTTCATCGCCCAGCGCGGCAGACGCGCAGTCGTCGCGGAACAGAACCCTCGCGCCGCATTGGCGGCTCGCGGCAAGGGCATCGAAGTCCGCGAGGGCAGCTTCGACTCCTGCTCGGCGCTGGCGGAATTCGATTGCGTCTCCTTCCTCGATGTCCTGGAACATATCGCCGATCCGTTGGCGGCCCTACAGCAGGCACGCGCGGCGCTCAGACCCGGCGGCTGGCTGTTGCTGTCGGTGCCCAACGTAGGTCACTGGGCAGTGGTCTGGGATCTGCTGGGAGGCCTGTTCGAATACCAGCCGGTGGGTATTCTGTGCAACACGCACTTGCGCTTCTACTCCCGCTACGGCCTCCGGACTCTCCTGGAGGATTGCGGCTTTCGTGTCGAACGCTGGGACGATGTCGAATCGCCGATCCCGACTACTTTTCAAAGGTTTCTCGACGATCGCCCGGCGCCGGGCGTGGCGATCGACGCCGCCAGCCTCGCAACGAGCAGTTTCAATGTCCTCGCCCGCCGCGATTGATATCGTCATCGTCAACTATCACTGCGCCGAGGACACCCTGGGCGCCGTGGCCGGGCTCGTGCCGTGGCCGCATGGCACGATCTGGGTGGTCGACAACAGCGAGGACGCCGCCGAGGCCCGGTTGCTGACGACCGGGACCAACGGTCATGCCGAAGTCCGCTTGCTGGCGCAGCCGCGCAACATCGGCTTCGGCGGCGGCTGCAATGCCGCTTATGACCTGTCGACGGCCGAGTATCTGTTTCTGCTGAACCCCGATGCGCGCATTGCCGCTGCGGACATTCTCAGAATGGCCGCCACGATGCAGGCCGATCGCCGCTGGGGCGCCCTCGCACCGCGCGTGTTCTGGGATCCGGCACGGCGCTTCCTGCTGCCCTCGGCCTTGCCCATGGACCCATGGTCATTGCTCGGCGTCGCCCTGATCTACCGGATAGGCGCGGTGGCGGCCCTGGCTGCCCGTTATTACCTGGCGCAACAGCGTCGCCAGATGGCCGGCGCACGGGTGTTCTCCACCCGCTTCCTGGTCGGCGCAGCCATGCTGGTGCGAAGAGAGGCCGCGGTTCGCGCCGGCGGTTTGTTCGACCCCGATTACTTCATGTTTTACGAGGACAGCGATTTGTCGCTGCGGCTGCGCCGCGCCGGGTTCCGGCTGGGGATCGAACCCCGCTCGGCGGCGGTGCATGAGTATCGGCACAAGACCTCCAAGATAGCGCTGATGGTCGCTTCCGCCCAGGTCTACTATGCCAAGCGCTTTCCACGCTTTTACCAGGCCAGCGCCCGGCTGTCCCGCGTCGAAACTCTCGCCGGCAAGGGCCTGGGCATAGGCAGCGGCGCGCGGGACTTGGGAAGCATCGACAACCCGGGCGCGCTCCAGGAGAGCCTTGAAGGGCGCGGCATTCTCGCCTTGAGCCCGGCTGCGGCGCTGATGCCGGCCCTGTTCCGGCCACTCGGCGAGACGCCGGTGGCGCTCGATGGCAACGACTGGGAACGTCTGGAAGCGGGCCGCTACTGGCTGTGCTACGGCAGCGTGTCGCCGGACGGGCAAGGTGTCCCACGCTTGCCAGAGGCCGGTCGCTGGGTGACTTTCGTCAAGCCGGGTGTCGCCCGATAACCGGCAGGTTTCATCGTCCAGAGGAACAATCCATGCAGTCCGAACTGCTCCAACAGCTCAAGACTTTTTCCTTTCCTCTCAATGTCTACGCCTATGTGCTGGCGATGGAGCCGGAGGGGCTGCGCTATCTGCACTATGGCTGGTTCGAGGATCGCGCGGAGTCGATCGCCAGCGCGCAGGAACGCTCGACCCGGCAACTCCTGGCCTGGCTGCCGGCGCCGCCGGCGCGGCTCCTCGAAGTCGGCGCCGGCATCGGCACGACCCTCGCCTTGTTGCGCGAGCGCGGCTATGATGTCCTTGGCATTACTCCCGACGAATCCCAGATCAACTTCATGCGCATCCGACATGGCGCAGATTTTCCGGTTCGCCAGGTCCGCCTTGAAGACACCGATACCCCGCCGGGAACGCTGGACTGCATCGTTTTCCAGGAAAGCAGCCAGTACATTGCCCTGGAGCAGGTATTCTCCCGCGCCGCAAACCTGCTGCGGCCCGGCGGCCGGCTGATCCTGTGCGACGAAGTCCTGCTGGGAGAGCCGGAGCCGGGCGAATACCTGCATTCCCTGGCACACCTCAAGTCGGCGGCCGCCGAACGCGGCTTTTCTCTGGTCGAGGAGCGCAACCTGTCGAGTCAGGCGGCCCCCACCACGGATTTTCTGTTGACGGCGACGGCCCGGCATCGCGACGATCTGCTGCGGCTGTTCGACATCAGCGCCGAGCAGATCGATGCCCTGGATGAGTCCAACCGGCAATACCGCCGCAAATACGCCTCGGGCAAGTACGGCTACGTGGCATTGTGTTTCGACGCGACCGTTTAGCGCCGTCGACAGCGCCGTAGTGCAGTCATCGGGCCGCGTATAATAATCTTGATGTCATTACAGGCCCTGTCATGAAGATTGCCGCTGAAGCCGACCTCAATCCGATAGTCGCCGACCCCGGTTCGCTGGCACGGCGGGTGCTGGTGTTCGCCCCCCACCCGGACGACGAAGTGTTCGGCTGCGGCGGCACGCTGGGTTTACTTGCAGCGGCCGGTGCCGACATCACGGTCGTCGTCGTCAGCGACGGCGCACTGGGCGGAAATTCGCCCGGCCTGGTTGAAGGACGCGAGAACGAGTCGCGCGCTGCGGCACAAGTACTGGGTTATCCGCCGCCGACCTTCTGGCGCCTGCCGGATCGCGGGATACGCTATGGCGAAACATTGGTGATCCGGATGCTGGCGGCGATCACCTCGGCCCAGGCCGACCTGGTGTTCGCCCCGGCGATCAGCGAAATCCACCCCGACCACCAGGCGGTGGCCCTGGCCGCGGGCGAGGCGCTGCGGCGCCTGGGCGGAAATACACGGCTGGCCTGGTACGAAATCAGTGCTCCCCTACTGCCCAACACCGTGGTCGACATCGGCGCGGTCGAAGCCCGCAAGCTGGCGGCGATGCAATGTTTTCACTCGCAACTGGTCGAGCAGCCCTATGCCGAGAGGATCGCCGCGCTCAACCGCTATCGCGCTTATCACCTGGGCCCGCGGGCAACGGCGGCAGAGGCTTTCGCCATCAGCGACGCCGCTGGCCTGGCGCAAGGTTGCTCGCCCTTGTTCGATTCGGTACCGGCGCGCCGCCGACGGCTGGGCTTCGCCGCGGATGGCGGCGACATTCCCCTGGTCAGCGTCATCGTCCGCAGCATGGACCGGGCGACCTTGGGCGAGGCGCTCGATTCACTGGCGTTGCAGACCTATGACAATCTGGAAGTCGTGGTGGTCAACGCCAAAGGCGGGCAACATCGCGACCCGGGTGAGCATTGCGGCCGCTTTCCCTTGCGCATCGTCAATCAGGGCGGAACACCCCTTACCCGCCCGCAGGCAGGCAACGCCGGGCTGGATGCGGCACAGGGACAATATCTGTCCCTGCTCGACGACGACGACACCCTGGACCCGGATCACCTCAGCCATCTCGTCGCCGCGCTGCAATCGGAAGCCGGGGCAATCGTGGCCTACGCCGGCGTGCGCTGCATCGACAGAAGCGCTGGCGGACGGACGGTTTCCCGCATCTTCGGCGAGCAGGTCGACAGCACCGCGCAACTGCTGGCCGGCAATTTCATTCCAATTCACGCCCCCTTGTTCCCGCGGCATCTGCTGACGCATGCGCGCTTCGACGAGACCCTGGAAACCTACGAGGACTGGGATTTCTGGCTGCAACTGATGCAGGTCGCGCGCTTTGTTTATGTGAATCGGGTCACCGCCACTTATTTCACCGGCGGCAACTCGGGCGTCTCGCCCCTGGCACCGGATTGGGATGCGGTGCGCCACGCCTACGGGGCGCTGCATGCCAAGTGGATACGCATCGTCCCGCATGAATTCAAGGCGATCTGCGATCTTTACCATAGCGCCAAAGCCGAACTGCTCGCCAGCCGCACGGAAGAAAAGCGCCTGGCCAGATTGGTGCACGAAACGGATGCGCGTCTCGACGCTGCGCTGGCACGCCTGGACGACAACTGGCCCCAGGACGCCCGGGAAAGGATCGCCATCCTGGAGCGGGATCTGGCGGAAATCCGCCGGCAACGGGATATCGCCGAGTTCCAGGTGCAGGACTTGCTGTCGTCGTCTTCCTGGAGCATTACCAGGCCGCTACGCTTGCTGAAGACCGTCGCCAACAGGTTGCTGGGGCGCCGACGGCGGGCGGAGTGAAATGGGCGATTTCACCGAACAAGACAGCGTCGATTCGACTGTCGCCATCCTGCTGTGCTCCATGCATGGCCAGCATTTCATTGCCGAGCAACTCGAATCCATCGCGGCACAGACGCACCGGCACTGGACCGTCTGGGTCTCCGATGACGGCTCGCAGGACGATACACATAAGATCGTCAGTGAATATCTTGGCAAATGGGGCAATTCCAGGATCTCGATTCAGTCCGGGCCGACCCAGGGCTACGCGGCGAATTTCCTGTCGCTGACCCGGCGGGAAGGCATACAGGCGCGCTACTACGCCTTCGCCGACCAGGACGACATCTGGGAGCCCGACAAGCTCGCTCGCGCCATCGCCCGGCTGAACGAGGTCCCGGTCGACATTCCGGCCATGTATTGTTCACGGACCCGCCTGATCGATGAACAAGGCAGGGAGATTGGATTCTCGCCGCTGATACGCAAACAACCGAGCTTTGCCAATGCGCTGGTGCAGAATATCGGCGGCGGCAACACCCTGGTATTCAATGAGGCCACTCGCAGCCTGCTGCGGCTGTTCGGCGAGGGGGTCAGCATCGTGGCCCACGACTGGTTGGCATACCAACTCGTCACCGGCTGCGGCGGCCGGGTATTCTATGACCCCTACCCCAGCGTGCGTTACCGCCAGCATCTGAACAATCAGGTCGGCTCCAACGTCCGCTGGTCGGATAAAATTTCGCGTCTGCGACAGCTGCTGACGGGACGGTTTCGCCGCTGGAACGACATCAACGTCGAGGCGCTGCACAGCCTGCGCGCGCGCCTGACGCCGGAGAACCAGAAGATCCTCGAAGAGTTTCGCAACGCGCGAAACCGTCCGCTGATACCACGGCTGGTGGGCCTAAAACGCTCCGGCGTAAATCGCCAGAGCCTGATCGGCAATCTGGGCCTGGCCTGCGCCGCCATACTCAAAAGAATCTGACGCAACCCGGCCACGAACCCATAAAATGCTCGGAATGAACTCCATCGGCGCAGGATTGAAACCGGCACTGCCATGCAGCTAGACCCCGGAACGGCCCCTCCGATACCTGATACCGCCGTGCGGGTGTCGGTGATCATCCCGCTCTACAACCACGAGAAATATATCGACGCCGCGCTGGATAGCATCTTTGCGCAACGCGTGCGGCCGGACGAAATCATCGTCATCGACGACGGATCGGTCGACGCGTCGGCGGCGAAACTCCGCCGGATATGCCAGGAACATCCCGAGATCATCTTCTGGTCATGGCCTAATCAAGGCGCCCACCACACCCTGAATGCGGCGATTCTGCGGGCGACCGGGGATTTCGTGGCGATCCTGAACTCCGACGATAGCTACCACCCGGGACGTTTGGCCGCCTGTCTTGCCGCAGTCAAGGCCGACCCGAGCATCGACGTGGTGGCGACTGCCATGACGTTTATCGACGACCAGGGCCACGAAGTGGCAAACCCTTGGTACGACAGCGCGCTGGGGTTCTTCAAGCAGGAAGGAAATTTGTCGCTGGGGCTGTTCAATGCGAACTTTCTGGTCACCACTTCAAACCTCTTCATCCGGCGTTCCGTCTTCGACACCATCGGCTACTTTTCGCCCCTGCGCTACGCCCACGACCTGGAGCTTTGCCTGCGACTCATTCTGGGAAGACGGCATATCCATTTCCTGGATCGCCCGCTGTTGTCGTATCGTCTGCACCAGACCAATACGATCGCGGAGAACAAGGCCCGCGAGGATGTCGAACGCGCCGCTGTATTTGCTTTCTTCCTCTTCCGGCTGGAACGCCAGGAGGGTTTGAGCGAGACCTGGCATGCCTGGCTGGAACGTTACATTACGGTCCTGGAGCAGCAGGAACTCCTCAAGTTGGTCGAG
>Ga0172379_10008432_pt1 | contig 12970 bp, 14 predicted proteins | sample GrowelOW334metaG_FD_119756 | JGI IMG/M metagenome (GOLD analysis project Ga0172379, IMG submission 119756) | Groundwater microbial communities from an aquifer near a municipal landfill in Southern Ontario, Canada - Groundwater well OW334 metaG | ecosystem: Environmental > Aquatic > Deep... | reverse complement strand
TTCACCCCATTTTTTTCCATTTCATAATGGACATGCGGGCCGGTGGAAAAACCGGTCGAGCCGACGAAGCCGATCGTCTGGCCTTGTTTGACCGTTTGGCCGCGTTTGACCGCCAGCCGCGACATGTGGCCATAATTAGTCGCGTAAGTGCCATTATGCCGAACTTTGACCATATTGCCGTAAGCCCCGTTCCAACCGGCAAACGACACCACGCCATCGCCCACCGACTGGATTGGCGCGCCGTAGTTGGCGGCATAGTCAATCGCCCGGTGCCCGGTCGAGACATTAAACGCTTTGACATAACGGAGGCCGGTCGTGAAGCCGGAGCTGATATAACGGAACGCTACCGGCGCTTTCAGGAAAATCTTTTGGGCTGACTCGCCGTTTTCATTAAAAAAGCCGCTGTTGCCCGGCGACTCTTCATAATAAAAAGCATAAAACGGCTTGCCTTGATTAATAAATTTGCCGGCGAGAATTTGCCCGGGCATAATATACTGGCCGTCTAAATACCGCTCTTCGTAGATAAACTTGAAACTGTCGCCCTGCCGCACTTCCCAGGCAAAATCAATCGTCCACTGAAAAGCATCGGCCAGGCCAATCACCGCCCGCTCATCAATCCCCTGACCGAGTGCCGCTTCATAAAGCGAAGTTTCGATTGTCCCGGAAACGGTTTTAATTTTCACTTCGTAAGGAATCGCTTTCCGCTCGGCGACCCAAACCGGCGGGCCGTCGGCTTCGGTGGCGGCAGTCAAACTAACAAACAATTCTTCCTCGGTATCGATCTGATAAACCAATTGTTTCAGCTCGTTGGTATTTTTGTCATAAACCAGTTCCAACTTCTGTCCGAGTTTAATTTTACTTAAATCATAAAGTGTCTCCGCGGCGTCAAAAATCTGCTGGCTAGCGGCGGCGCTGACGCCAGCCTCGGTTAAAAGTTTACCGTAAGTCGCCCCATCAACAATTTCTAATTTCTTCTTATAAGTAGTTTCCTCTGGCGGTTTAACCGCTTGGCCGGCTAAGCCGATAAAGCCTTTTTCTCGCCAAATAAAAACCGCCGCCGACACGGCGACGAGAATTATTATGGCAATAATTAGCATTTTTGGCTTTTTATCCATAGTTAATAGTCTACTACAAACCACCAGACAAGGCAATTTGGAATGGTCACATAACACATAACATGGAGCAAGGAACAAGGGTGGATATAGCCACTTGTTATGTGTTCCATGTTATGTGATTAATAAATTTCCGATTACTAATTACATTTCGGACTATCCCGCGGTCGGCATAATCGCCTAGTAGACGACCACGGCGCGGTTATCGAGTTTCGCCCAATTTTTCAAAAAATCCGCGGCGGCTAATCTAATCTCGCCGTAAACCGGGTCTAAAAGAATCATCAGTTTCGGCTGATTTGATTGGCCGGTGTAACCGATTAAGGTTCGGGCGTGCTCATTCATTTTGGCGCTGATAGTTTTTCCTTCAGCGGTTTGCCAAGAAATATCCCGACCCGTTCCGGTCACACCCCAAACCACAATCGGATTGCCGTTGCCTAATTCTAAAAGTAAATCATTCAACGAGGCGTTATTAATAATTTTAGCGTCCCGATATTTGATAGCCAGATCATAAATCGGTTGTTCATAAACGCCATAGCCGGTGTTGGGCATTTTGCCGTTGATATTGCCAACAAAGCCGAGATTAGGATCGCCCCAGATATTATCAACACTGCGCGGAGCCGGATCGGAAACAGGCATCTGTTGAATTAATTCGTTTTCTGTCACCGCTACGCCTCGGTAATTTAAAGCCATTAAAAGCGAAGCGATTTCACAAGAAAGCAAATGTTCCTGCCGACGACGGGCAACAGCCAGCCTAACTGCCGGTTTAACCGGCAAAATATTGGTAACTTGATAGTAAGCCCTTTTGACTATATTTTCTTCGCCTTTAATGTCATCAAGCGACAACTCAAATATCACCCAGCCAATAAAAATGGCCAACGCTAGGATTAATCCTAAAATAGTGAACAGTTTGGTTTTTTTAATCATAATCAACCTTAGTTAACTTACTCGGTTACCACTAATCGCCCGGTCATGGTTTTGTGTCCCTCACCGCACAAAACCGCGCAACGAAAATTAAACTCGCCAACTTGGTCGGCGACAAATTCAGCCGTGACCGTTTTGCCCGGCAATAAATCCAAATTAACCTTGAACGCCGGCAGACTCAAGCTATGTTCCACATCAACACTGGTAACCTTCAATTTAACCGTCTGACCGCGCTTGACCGTGATGACTGCCGGTTCAAATACCCATTGCTTGGCAATAATGGCAAATTCTTGGACCTGACTCTCACTCGTAACCGCCGGAACAACTGGATTATCAACCGCATTAACCGCGGGCGCGTCTGGCAATATCGCGGTCGGCGCTGGGGTGGTTGACTGGGCGCAACCGCTGAGCGCCAGAGCCAATAATAGCAGAAAAAATATCTTGTTCATAAATTAAAATTTAATAATTAAACGCCTAATTATTATACCAAAAAACCGCCTTTAAAGCGATCTTTTGGTTTTTTGAAAAAAACTTCTGCGGTTAATAGTAAATTAGCCCTTTCGCCTTTAATTCTCTTCTGATATCCAAGTAATCCGGCGCGGCCCGCGCCACCAGCTGCCAAAACTTTTTAGAGTGATTAAACTCACCCAAATGGCAAAGCTCGTGAACAATAATATAATCGGCGGCTTCGGCTGGCAGAAAAACCAGTTTATAATTAAAGTTCAGATTGCCTTTCTGAGAACAACTGCCCCAGCGGGTTTTTTGGTTCCTGACGCTAATTCGCTGCCAAGAAAAATTGTATAACCAGTTGAAATAGTTCAGCCGCTCGTTAACCAGCCGCAACACTTGGCCTTTATATTTCAAATAATCCCGTCGACTGCTTTTTATAATTGTCCTACCTTTAAACTGCTTAAAAAACTCCAATTTATTAACTATCCAGCCGGCCTTCTGCCGCATAAACCGTTCAGCCAAAGCCTCACGGAAGCCATTCGGCATTATCACCACTAATCCGCCATCGCGATAAACCGCCAGCCGCAGATGTTTGGCGCGCCGGCTGTTTCTGACGGTATAACTGATACTCTGATTTTGCAGTTCAATTTGTTTTGGCATGGCCGGAGCTTGATGAACTTATTATTTTTTATTAAAATCACATAACATGGAACATATAACAAAACTGCTATCCAGGGCTTGTTCCATGTTATGTGTTATGTGATTTTAACCATCTCTACCGCAAAAACAGCCTCGCCAGCCGCAGTTCTTCATAAGAAAAATCATCGCCCAAAATACCTTTGACCGGCCCCAGCGCCGAGCCATCGATTTGCTCAAAAGCCAGCTTGATTTCCGCTAGCCGAGTAACCTCCGACCGAAGATGTTTTAAATCTAAATCTTCGCCGCGGGCGATTAACTTTTCCAGATGAGTAATTATTGTCCCCCGTGTCATGCCCCGGCGAGCCGCCATCTCATCAATCGAAAGTTTCTCTAAAATTAAGGCTTTGGTTTGCCGATAAGTTTCACCCGGATTTTTCTTCTGGCGTTTCTCCCGCTTCCTGCGGCGCTCTCCCGGTACCGCCACCGAATCAATAAAACTTTTCTGGCGCTGATGTTTTTCCGCCATATCTAATCCGTCAAACTCCGCTGTCGCCTGGTCCGAAAGAGTCCGCAGTTCCTGGTCCCACTCCAGAATTTCTTCATTGACTAGCAAAGCCATTTCATTTAAGCCCCTAAGTCTGATGCCGGCTAGTGTCCGCACCCGCGAAAGCGCCACATAGCCCATACCCCGCTCAAACGACTTACCGAGGTCAATTTCCGCCGCGTCGAGGCTCATGCCTTGGCTCTTATGGACCGTAATCGCCCAAGCGAGGCGGAGAGGAATCTGGACGATTTCCGCCACTCTGTCGCCGTCTTCTTCTATCAGCCAGCTCTGCGGCGCGGCCGCGATCCGGTTCCCCGCCAGGGTCTCGACGATGGGGAAATTATTTTCATCAAAATCCACCACTCGGCCCAGCGTGCCATTAACATAACCGACATCAAAATTATTTTTGACAAACATCACCACCGCGCCCGGCTTGAGGAGCAAGGTTTCCGGCGCCAGGCAATTTTTTTTCAAGGTTTCCGCGAGTTTTTTGTTACCGGCGCCGCGCATTTGATAGCGGTAAGTTTTGCCGGGCAGGCTTTGTAGTTTCCGGTCGTTGATCGCGTCAACATCAAAATTGTGGGTATAAAGTTTAGTCACTTCGTCCGCGCCCTCGACCGGCGGCAAAAATCTGGCTTTTAAATGCGCCAAAGTTTCCGGCGCCACTTGGTTTCCCCGAATTTCGTTCAAAATCTGGGTCAGCCGGTCATCCCGATGCCGGTGCTGTTCGTGCAAATAACAAATCTTCAAATCCATCGCCGGCCAAATGTCGGAGTGATTAACAAAGCTCGCCCGCGCGCCACCCTGGCTCACCGGCGGCAATTGGAAAAAATCGCCGCAAAGTATCACTTGCAGGCCGCCAAACGGCAGATCTAACTTTTCCCGAAAAACCCGACAAATTCGGTCAACTAAATCCAACTGCCAAGCGTGAAGCATCGAGACTTCATCAATAATCAAAACGCTGGTGGTTTTCAGCCGTTCGCCGAGATAGCGCTTTTTCCCGAGCTGGCGAATCTCCGCGTCCGACAAACTGTCTTTAATGCCAAAACCCGCCCAAGAATGGATCGTCAGCCCGCCCAAATGCGTCGCGGCGATGCCGGTCGAGGCGGTAACGCCCACGGCCACGCCCTGCTTTTTGAGATAATCAATATATTGGTTTAATAAAAAAGTCTTGCCGCTGCCCGCCGGGCCGGTCAAGTAGGCATTATGGCCCATTTTTAGGATGTCCAAGGCTTGTTCTTGTTTCATATTTTGAGCTTATCGCCTACAGTATAACATATTAAAATTAAATAAATCTAAAATCCGGCGAGGCTGATTTTAGAAAAATTTTAGATTTGCCGCCAGCGTGTTATAATCAAAACACCGCTAATTAACTTAAAACTAATCTGATGCCTCCCAAAATCCCTCGAGTCAAAGATCTGATCCAAAGAATCGACCGGCTGAATGAAGCGCTGAAGGAGGAGTATTCGCGCCTCGCTGAAAAATACGGTTTTTCGTTTGAGCGGAAAAAAATCGTTTTCTTGGAAAAAATCCGGGCGCGCAACAAAAAATTTCGGATCCCGGCTTGGAAATATATTGTTCCCCGGCGGCTCCGCCACCTGCTTCCCCTGCCCTTTATTTACGCCATGATTATCCCGGCGATTACTTTGGATATTTTTATTACCATTTACCACCTGGTCGCTTTTCCGTTATATGACATTCCGAAAGTGAGAAGAAGCGATTACCTGGTTTACGACCGCCGCTTCTTGGATTATCTCAACTTCATCCAAAAAGCGCATTGCCTGTATTGCAGTTATGTTAACGGTCTTTTCGCCTACGCCATGGAAATTGCCGCCCGGACCGAACGGTACTGGTGCCCGATCAAAGCCGCCCATCGGCCAAAATCTTATCATAATTGGTATCAAGACTTCGCCGACTATGGCAACCCGGAAGAGTGGAGCGAAAAATTCAACGATCACCAAGCTTTTAAAGATCAGGAGCCGCCGGCCGACTCTTGCCGGCTCTAAACGAAAAATCCCGCTAAAAGGCGGGGTTTTTTATTTTGACTTGGGTGTACCGCGGTTATATTTTGATGCCGAATTTAGATAAAATAAATATATAGACAGTATAGGCGATAAACATGGCGACAGACGAACAGACCATCGCCCAACCAAATCTGACTCCGCTTTTAAGTAAAATCGGCAGAATAATAAAGAAAAGCAACGACGGTAAAACCGCCCAAAAAATACTGACCGATAAACTGATTATTTTTTGGATATCCTTAGTGTCGTTGTATAACCAAATAAGGCCGAGGATGGACACTAAAGGCAAAGAAGCGGCGATCGCGGCCGCGGCGGTGAAGCGCTTCCCCAATTCTGACACGCCCAAAATGATCAAAGCCGATATTATTATCTTTAGAAAATATTGCATAACGCTGAAAGATTTTATTGGGTGGTCCGTGTCGGATAGGGTTTATTTCATCGCGTAATCCTCCGCCGCAAAATCGCACTGAATTTAACTCTTAAAACACCAACATCGCCAGCCGATAATTATTTTCGTATCATTTAACTGTTTATATCGTATCAAATTGATACGATATAAACAAATTTGGGGTTTCGAAGGGGATTTATCGGACTAACCAGTTTTGTGTTATAATATTACTGAGATAATTACGAAACTATCTCATTATAATTCTAACTTTAATCTTATGATCAAAAAAATCATTGTCGCGGTTGTGATCGTCCTGGTGATTTTATTTTTACTCCCGCTAGCGGGATTTTTTGTTGCTCCGGGCATAACTGTCTCTGGTTTACAGGGGTTGGTGGGTAAACTCTACGGTTCCCAAACTATTGGACAAGTGACAGCCAATCGCCGGCCTAGCCGCGTGACGATTGAGCCCTTGGTGGTGGCGCCGGGAAAAAAAGACACCCTCTCGCCGGTTATCGGCGAGGCATATAAAATCACCCGGCTGAAAGACGACTACCAGCCGGTGCATGTGGAATTTGCCTACAATCCGGCCGAACTGCCAGCCGGCATAGCGGAAAAAGATTTGAAATTATTCAAGTGGCATGAAGACGGCCAGCAAAAATTCTGGCAACCAATCGCTAGCGCGGCCGATCCAGCGCGGCACACCGTCAGCGCCGACCTAACGACTTTTAGCATTTTGGCGGTGCGCGCTCCCCTGGCTTATTATTTATCAGCCGGAGAAGTGGCTGGATTAAATAAAAATTTGAGTAACTTGGAAAAAAACGAACCGGCCAACACTTGCGGCATCTTTATTATCGCGGAAGAAGAACTTTTGGAATGGAATGGCGCTGACATTATGGAGGCTTATTTGCGCCCCGAGGCGGAACAAATCGAGCTCCGCGACTGCGCCGCTAACCCCAATTCGGGCGTACCGGTGCGGACCTTTGCCTTTGTCACTGAGCGGGAAATTAATGGGCGGCGCGTCCAATATAGCGTTGTTGCTGGGACAATCTGGCAAACCGATGATGAGAAGAGCGCCCAGCTGAGCGGCGCGGTGGTTGACCAAAATGGCCAACCGCTGGAAGAAGTAATGATTAAGGCGGAAAAGGTTAAATACAGCGCGGCGCAAGCCTCGACCGCCACAGATAAAGACGGGAAATTTACCCTTGACCTGCATTCGGGCATTTACCAGATTACTGTTGATCCCGCCGGCGGCAGCGGCCAGCACAAAAATTGTTCCCCGGCTAATAAAAAACTAAAACTCCATGCCTTCGGCGACCTGATTGATAAAATTCAAAACAACGGAACCCTGCAAAAACAAGGGCCGTGGCAAGAAACATTCTCTCTGACTTGCTCGGAATACTATATTGATGAAACCGTGCAACTGCCGGTTAATTCAAATGTCGCCGGGATAGTCGTCAAAGGAACGGAAACCGCTACCATCACCGGTCAATTGATTAAACCAACTCGCGGCGGCTACGGTTGGGAAGGTACTTGGGAGATCGAACATCAGGTCAAAGCCGAGACCAAAACTTCCGGCGTCATGAGTATTATGGGCGGCACGATTGCCATGCCCTCGGGAACGATTAAGGCCGAGGATCATTATAAATACCAAATAAATCTCCCCCGCGGCGCCAAAGCCGGCGACTCGTTCGCCATTAAGGGCACGCGGAGCGGCTACCAAGACACGGTGTCCACGGCTGCCGGCGCTCTGGTGGTCTCGGCTAATGGCGCCACCACTCCCTTTAATCTCGGCGCCACTTCCAGCACCGAAACCGCGGGCGATACCGCCATCAACCGGACCGGCCGCATCGTGGCGGTGAACGGTGAAGATGGGCTAACCATCGAACTATTTCAAATGGTGGCCAACGACCCGCCAAAAGTGAACATTAAACACATGAAATAACTCCCGCCTCGCCAAAGGTAAAGTCGAACCAAAGCTCTTAATTTGGGAATGCGACGGTCGGTGGCCTTTTGGCTAAAAATTAATGTTTGTGGTATAATAATGTCGGTTTAGGAACAAGCTATAATTTATGGCATATACCAAGAGGGGAAGGTTTATTTCGCCCAGAAAAAGATATTTTTTAAACAGACAACGATAGTTTACCGCCTGGTTTTATTGGCGGTATTTTTTTTAAAAAATACTATGAGATGGTTACAAAACTCCTTTAGCTACAATTTGTTCTTTTCGTCCGATACTTCGTCAAGCTGGCGCGAAATGATTTTCAGCGTAGCCGAGCTACGCCTCAAATCATTTCTCTGGCTTTCCTCGTCTCGAACGAAAAGCCCTAAATTTCGCTTAAAAGTAGTTTTGTAACCATCTCTATGTCAAAACCCATAAAAATTGGCATTGGAGCCATAATAATACTGGCTGCTGCTTTTATTGGATTGGCAATCTGGCCGGGCGGCGGCTACTCTCAATTGGAGGAAGGAGTTAAAAACGCCCGCTATGGCGATAGTTGCGGAAAAATCGTCGGGATGTCTAATATAGCTGGCTACCCTATTCCTATTAAAACGGCAAATGGTGAAGAAATTTATCAAGTATTTTTTTATAACATTAATCCGTCCTACCCGGTGCCGCCACCCGGACAAGAGCCGCGAATCTTAACCCCAAGCGTAGTCGCCGAAATCCATACTAATGCGCCGGCAGTTTGCGCCGCTTTTATTGCTAATCAAAATACTGAGATAAAACAAAGTTATGGGCCGCGTTATTCCAGTCAGGCGAATGATCTGTCTTTAAGCGCCTTAGACAGACAACGCGCTGATTTATTTCTGGTCACCAAAAAAACAGCCGCATCTTATTTTGCCGGAGATACCAGTGACCAGGCTAAAGCCACAGCCAAAGATTTTTATGATAAATTTATTCTTCTCTCCGAACCCGGCTTTCATCAATTTTACTACGATTTAAATCCTAATTTTTGGCAGTGGCTCGGTCAACTTACGGGTAAAACTTTAGTGATAAAATAATAATAAATAACAAAATAATTTAAATTAAAAAACTATGAAAAAGAAAACTTGGTACGCATTATTGATAATCATCGCGTTGATTATCATGGTCATCGCCGTAAGCTGGCTAATAAAAAATAATCCCGACGAGCCAATAGCCATTAACGGACTAGCCGCCAACAATCCGGGTGACCAAACCAACCTAGCGGCTGATGATCATAATTATCCGCCTAGCACAACCAAAACCGGAGACGCTGATTCGCAAGGAGTAGTTGGCACGCTCGGTAACCAAAAATGCATGGAAAAATTTAGGATTGAACGTAATGTAACGATTCCGGCGGACCAACTTACCCAGTCCAATCTGGAAGTCGCCTCATTAGAAACTTTTGGCAGTGGCGCGTTTTATGGCAAAATAAAAAAATATTCACCAGATAACAATTATCAATTAACTGAATTGATCGATCGGTTGATGCAAGAGCAAAAAATCAGCACTTATGAACACTTGTGGGCGGACATCTGCCTATATAATCGCGACTTTCTCAATCCGGACGGCGGCGGCAGTTTAAATTATTATGTTGAACATTATTATTGCACCAATCATTGCCAAACCGGCTCTTACGGACTCAATGTTAATTTAAATCCCGATGGGTCGTTTGTTGGTTATCGCACTAGCTTTAAGTGGTAAAAAATAATTATATGTCTAGCCCTAGATACAAAAAAACATTTTTCCTGTTGCTAGTGATTATTTTAGGCTTATTAACCGTCTCGGGAAGCCTAAAACCAGCTCAAGCGGAAACTTATAATACGACTTATAATAACGGTCTGATTATCCCCGGTTTTACTGCCGGTTGCGTGGAAATACCCGGCGGCCCGCCCTGCGGTGGCAGCCAACAAACCAAACCAACTCCAGCGCCGGCACCAGCGCCTAAACCCGCGCCAAAGCCAACTCCAACACCGGCGCCAAAACCAACTCTCAAACCTGTGCCGGCGCCTAAGCCAAAACCGACTGCTCAACCAGCTAAACCGGCGCCAAAAAAACCAACTAAAGAAGAACTTTGTCTCAATGCCGGCAGTATTTGCGTTGAAAATTGCAAAAAAGCTAAGGGTAACCAAACAGAAATAAAATGTCTGAATAATTGTTTAAAAAGCGCTAATAAATATTGCGGTTGGTCTGCCTCCTCGGTAAAATCTTCCAGCGAACCTCTATATAACGCCAACGGGCAACGAACCCTCGCTAGTTTACTCGATGAAGTGCTAACAGCTCATTTTAAACAAATCGCAGAGCAAATAGACGCCAAACAAAATCCCACCCCAGCATATCTTATCAATCAGCGAAGAAAACAACTGAACGCGGACATTGAAGAAGCGATGAATAATTTAAATCGAGATTTGGGCGCCGTTTATGCCGCCGATTCCAGTGAAAAAAGCCGGCAGGCCCATTTGGCTTTGGCGGCTGATCACCTGGCTTATAAAAAGAAATTAGCTGACGCTTGGCAGGCAGATCCGCGTGATAAAGATATAAATTATATTTTGGGGAACGAATATTTTCGGGATGCCAACAGCCCGGCTGATTTACTAGTGGCTCGGCAAGCCCATCTGACGGCTTTCGTCGGTTTAACTCAAGATGAAGTGGATCGGGCAACTCTGCAAAGTCGAGTGCAAGAACAAATCCAGCGCAACGGTTTTGATAAGGCCTTCAACTCACCCAAACCAGAGAATTCGTCTTTTATGAGCGCCCTAAATGACGAACTAGACCAAAATTGGAGCCAGGTGAAAGACACATCTAAAAGCTGGATCAAACAAAGTGACGCTTATTCACGAGCCGAAACTTACTCGGAAGAAGTGCGCCAATCTTTTAAGAATTTTAAAACTTTATTTGGCGTGGACGACAGTGGCTTAGACCAAGCCGCTTATCAACCTTAATTATATGACCCATCTAGAAAAATTCATTAACAATAAACGAGTTCTCCGTCGCAGTGGTTATTTACTGATCGGCGCCACTGGCACGCTTTGTCTCATCACGGCCTGGATAGCCGGCTGGTATCACAACAATCACCCTCTTTGGTCGGAAGTTATAACCATTGCCATCTTGTTTTGTTTGGCTATTTGGAGTTTGCTATTTATTCTTTATTTGTTGGCTTTTTTGTGGCGTAGCGCCATCTGGCGGTCAGAATTGCAAGGAAATTCCACCAAACTTCCAACAATTAAAATAAAACTGCCTTGGCTACTGGGCTATTTAGCGGTCGGCGTGATAATGGTGGCTATCGTCTGGGGATTTCGCCTAAACGCGCAAAAATGCGATGATACAATTTGTTTTGTAGCTATAGCCAATAATTGCGGCGCGGCCGTCTGGCAAGCTCAAGATAAATATGGCTGGACCTGGTCTTATTATTCTTCCGGCTGCCAACTGGAAAAAAAATTGCTGAGTCTCCCCAATGAAAGTAAACAAATGAAAGCCGCTTTGGAAGACAAATCTTTAACCTGTTCTTATACTAAAGGTACTTTTAACCAAGTTTGGCTTAACTCAGTCATGGGAGATCTGGAAGCCTGCCAAGGCGACCTTAAAGATACCATTGGAAAATTATTATTATTTTTTTAATTATGACCAAAAGAAAAAAAATTATTCTGATTGCAGTTTTAATAGTAATCGCTTTAGGCTTGGTTGAAGTTATAAATTTATTTTTTGGCATTGAACCGCCGCTAGTCATTGAGCCAGATTTATCTATCCATAAATATGCGCCAACTTATAATGTTTATAAAAATGATGAGTTAGTTGCCGAATTGCAACCCACACCGGGCGCAGTTACCAGCGCGGCCACGCCGCCGCCTGGCGGCCAGACCCCGACAAAAAATTCTTTTTTGACGGCCAGCTCGCTTAAGCCGGAAGAGGAAAATAATTTATACCTATTATTACAGCAAGCCGAAAATTTTGATGATTATATAAATTTACTAAAAAATAACGGCTATATTATTAAAATAAGCCACCCCTAGATATGTCTTTTTTCAAAAAAATTTTATTAATTATCGGGATTATTGTGGCGGTTCCCATCTTATTGTTCGCCATTTTGATGGCCTGGTTTATGTTTAATCCCCAGCCAACACCGCCAACGCCGGGCAATCCCATTAATCCTTTTGAAGAGGCGCTCGCCGATCCCCATCTTTTATACGCCGCCTCATCTTGGTACGGCCTCTGCCACTCAGAAATTAGTAATAAAGACGGTGGGTGCGATTCCCAAGTATATTTATATGATTCTGGCAAATATGTTGCCACCAGTCATTGGGCGGAAATAGGCAAACCAGAAACCCAGAATCCACAAGTAGAAAAACAACTAAATCAGGCCACCCTAGATGAAATTATTAAAACCATCAGGGATTCCGAGATTATGAATAAAAAATGCCCAGACGGCATGATCGTAGACGCGGGCTGGGATTATCAGATACAGCTAGACGGCAAGAAAAAAAGATTCATTGACCGGCCGGTAGAATGCCAGCCGACGCTGGAGGAGATAGACAAAATTATAGCAACGGCGGTGAAGTAACCACGCTAAACGGGGCTTTTATATTTCTTCGACCTCCAACGCATGTTATTATAATAAAAACGCCCTGCCGAAAGGCAGAGTGTTTTTATATGAACTACTATATTGAGAATTGGAACACCTTGATACGGGAAATTAGACAGTGGAATCAAATGATTCCTATCTTAACTAGTTAGACATTGTTTCTTTTTTGTTTCTAATAATTTAGCAAACTATTTCTTATTGTGATATCATTTTAGTATGAACGAAGAAATTGAACCAAAAATTAAATATAAAGATGCCTTGCAAATTCAGGCTATAGGCACGGTTTTGTCGGTTGATGAGGCTGGCTATATCAAATCAGAATCTGCTGTAGAAAAAATCCCTTCAGCTTGGCG
>Ga0172379_10008431_pt1 | contig 12972 bp, 14 predicted proteins | sample GrowelOW334metaG_FD_119756 | JGI IMG/M metagenome (GOLD analysis project Ga0172379, IMG submission 119756) | Groundwater microbial communities from an aquifer near a municipal landfill in Southern Ontario, Canada - Groundwater well OW334 metaG | ecosystem: Environmental > Aquatic > Deep... | reverse complement strand
GAGGAATTAAAAGAAACAGTGCTAAAAGAGCTCAGAAATAAAATGGCACCAGAACTGCTGGGACGCATTGATCAAGTCATTGTGTATTCACCGCTGCAGCAAAAAGACTTGCAGGCAATTACTGACTTACAGGTACAAGAGCTGCAAAAACGATTGCAGGGCAAACATATCACGCTGGAAGTTTCTAAGGGCGTACGAGACGAGATTGCCGAGAAAGCATTTCGAGAAGGGGCAGGAGCCAGACCGATCAGGCGAATAATTCAGGAGCTCCTAGAGGATCCGATCGCCAGCTCAGTGGTAGCAGAAGAATTATCAGAAGGACATTCTATTCAAGCGAAGAAAACTGGCGGCCAAATCAAAGTAGTACCGGTAGACTCAATCAAGAAGAAATAAACTATAAGCGTTTTTTGTTGAACCACAGTAGCGGAATGAAGTATCTGGGGTAAGTATTGAAGCAGCAGGAAGGTTGATGGGGGCTTGAGTTTACATGCAGCTAAAAGATTCTCAACAGTTAGTTTGGGATTTAGGTAAGAGCCTAGTGGACATTTTTGCGCCACCGCGCTGTATGGGATGTCTGCGTGAAGGAGAATGGCTATGCAGTCGCTGCCAACGAGAGATAATTATGGCACCACTTGTTTGTGTCGGCTGCGGGAAGCAACAACCTCAAGGGAGGGTTTGTAAAACCTGTCGCAAGAAATTGGCTTTAACCGGCGCAGTGAGCGTTGGAGTGTACGGTTCAGACCTGCTGCGGCGCGGCGTTCACTGGCTAAAATTTAAAGGAGTTGTCGACGTGGCTCCCCTGCTAGCTTATTTAATGGCGGCTAGGATTACGACTATTGCCCCATTAGCTGAACTGAGGAAGACGACGGCGCTGGTACCAGTCCCTCTGCACTCATCAAGGCTTAAACAAAGAGGGTTTAATCAAAGCGAACTCTTAGCCAGGGAGCTTAGCCAGTGGCTTGGTTTGCCGATGTGGCCAATAATTCAGCGAAGGGAAAAAACATGGACGCAGGCAATGCTGCCGGCAGACTTGAGAGCAGATAATGTCCGAGGAGCGTTTGAGTTAAAGCAACAGGAAAAACTAGCGGCAGAAAGATACATTGTCATAGACGATGTGACAACTTCAGGTGCCACATTAAGCGCGGTAGCGGATTTGCTGTGGGATGGCGGGACTAAAGAAGTGTGGGGGCTGACCGTGATGCGGGGGTGAGAAATTTTAGTTGTTGCGGGGAACGAGGGAGTCGACTCCAGTAATCTGCTGGACACTCGATCGTTAATAAGAAAGAAGAGGATTAGCAATCGTCACACAACAAGACTATCTAATTTTGCTTTGAAACCAGCAAAATCCGTATATAGGTCTGCTTTAAGTCCAAACCGTTTAGCACCCTCTACATTTTTTGGGGTATCGTCCCAAAACCAGATTTCTTCTTTTGTGACAGGTAACAATTTATCAAGTATATATTCAAAAAATTCAGCATGTGGTTTTTTGTGACCAATATCCGCAGAAGAAAAAACAGTATCAAACACTTCAGCAAAGCCCATTTTTGTTTTCATATATTCAGTCCGGTAGTTTTCTTGATTTGTGCCGAGAGCACAAACTATTCCTTGGCTACGTAATTGTTGGATATATTGAACGACTTGTTTATCGATATGGTGTTCGCTAGAAAACCAGTATTCTAAAAAATCGCCTGTAGATTTGTTCCATTTCCATTTAACCAAATATGACTGTAAGACTACTTTTAGGTCTGCTTTTCCTACTAAACATTGTTGAAATTCACCTTCAAAAAAAGACAACATATCTGCATAATCCACTCCAAATTCTTGAGAATATTTGCCACTAAAGCGGGTGGTATTGGAAATGACCATACCGTCAGCATCAAAAATAATTACTTTCGTCTTCATGACTTACATTTTATATAAATTATCCTACAACTCAACTCACTATATAATCAGTTTTTCTGGATACCTTAACCGCCAACAATTACGCCGCTAAGAGCTTGCTCGTATACCATACTTAGTTGATTAAAGGTATTTCGCTCTGCTCCCACCAGTATCATATCTATAACTACTGACAGGCAGGCTCGCAAAACTTGGTGTTGCTGCGGGCCATTTGAGTTAGGTACCCGTACCGTTCAGTGTGTTGAGGCTTTTACCGGAGGTTAAATCGGAAGTGAATTTGAGGCATGCGGGTTTAGTTGGGTTTTACGACTCTTCAAGAATGATTCGCTTTCGAAAAATTCCTCGCTCTTGAGCTTTTTTGTTTCTGATCGATTCAATCTTCTTTGGGTCAAAGTTTTTATAGGCCGTGATTGCATTAAGGACTTCTAGTATGTCAGCAATCTCTGCGGGACTTTCATCGTTATTAAACTCTTGCACCTCTTCGATAAGCTTATCTTTCAATTTCTCCCAGTATTCTGTCTCGTCCGCAACATGATATTGAGGTTCGCCGCCCTTCTCTTGAATGTATTCCGGAATATTATCTCGCACGAGTTTGTTGTATTTCATGAACTAATTATACATTCCAAAGCAATAAGGTATAGAAGTTGCACGATAAAACTTCTCTTGCGGAGAGATAGGAATTCCCCTGCAGTAAATTTCCTGACGGAAATTTCTTCCGGGCCTGGCCTCGCAGTGCTCGCCTTGCCCTGATGGGCAAACTCGCACAATGCTCCGGCCTTCTCATTCCACCGCGAGTGACTTAACGTCACTCGCTCTCTCCATTATAGCGAAGCCCGCTTTCGCTCGTCACGGCGGACTTTGTCTCGCCGTAGCCGAGCTTCAGCGAGGCGAAGGCGGAGAGAGAGGGATTCCTGCTCACCCGTCGCCTCGCACTCGCTTCGCTCGAGGCTCGGTTCCTACTTCGCAGCCCGGGTTTTTTGCAGCCTAAAGCAGTTTAGGTTGCAAAAATACCCTTCGAATCCCACCAGTATCATATCTAACTATAAGACCGGCTGGTGCCGGTCTTATAGTTAGATGCGGGCCACTCGGGTTAAGTCCCAGAAATTTGGGGAACCCAAGGGCTTTTCTGGGTGTATTTTGTAGGTCTGGTTTGAGGCACTCGGGTCGGGGTCTTCACGCTCAGAATGTTACAAATGTTACACTTTTTTCTTTTACGACGAATGTTTCAATTAAAAATTTATAGATTGTTTAATCGCAGTCTCAAGTTCATTGGGCTTGTCCGTTCCTATACGGTAGATTTTTTCATTTTTCATAATTATCTCAACCGCATCATAACCAGAAACATTAAAAATCCACATACTAGGCCAGATCCGAAATCTTATTCCCCATCCGTAATACCAATGATTCTTTACTACTTGAACTGAAACTATCTTATTAAGTGCAAATTTTCTGGAGAAAATTCCGTAACCAAACCTGATCCGAAGATAGTTTTCATCAATCGACGTTGTTAGTGTGGCAAACGATGCAAGAATAAACAGAATTAATGCCATTACTGCAGAAACGGCAAAATTTGGTCCGGAGTCGACAGAGGGACGCTCGGCCGAGGCCGTAATATAAACCCATGCGAAGAGCACTAGTACAGCAAACGTAACAACCAGCATCAGATATCCAATTTGGGTGTGTTTGTATGAAGTCACAATTTTATTTTACCAATTCATTAATTGGAACGCTAGACGCTTTTATTTTAACTTTATAAGCACCCGGGAAAGTTTATTTTGCGGAGAGGGTGGGATTCCCGCCATCCTGTCGCTCGACCTCGCTTCGCTCGAAGCCTCACTCCTCCTTGGCGGCCCGGGTTTTTACAAACATGAAGCAGTTCATGTCTGTAAAATACCCTTCGAATTCCACTTGTACTTCGTACAAGAATAATAAAATACTCCCATTGGGGAGTATTTTATTATTCCTATGCGGAGAGAGAGGGATTCGAACCCTCGAGGGCGGTGAAGCCCTACGTGCTTTCCAAGCACGCGCACTCGGCCACTATGCGATCTCTCCGTGTACCCTTTATATCTTAACTGAAGCTGTTGGGGAAGTCGTGCTGCTTCCTTGTTTAGCTTCGTCTGATTGTGCGCCCGGAGAGAATCGAACTCCCGTGAGACGGTTAAGAGCCGCCTGCTTTACCCCTAAGCTACGGGCGCAAGTTACTTATGTTGTTTACCAGATATTATATTTTCAATCAAGCCATCCCGCCAACCAGTAATTTGGTGATAGAGATCTGAGCTGCGTCGGATGCGGATTTTTATAACACCCCATTGCAAGTAGTGCTTCCTATGTCCTGTTCCGGGTGGCTTACAATAACTTTTATTGAATTGTTCCAAAGGTATCTTTGATAAATTTGACCAAAACTTCTTGATGTCTGTTTCGCTTTGCCCTTCATGAAAATGTATAGCGGCTTGAAAACGACTTTCATCAATGTGCAAACAGTGTCTGAACCAGTGCATAATAAAGACAATAAATTGAGGATCTGCATTGCATATCTCCACACTATTCCCACCCTTCCTTCCTTCTGCCCAATATAACATGGTACCCGCAATCATAAGCTCTTCGTCTGTTAGCTCTTTTACTGCTTGTTTAGCAAGGACACGGATGGTTTTGATTTGTCTCTGGCGTTTCTGATGATTAAAACGTGATAAGTTAAAACGATACTTAATGTGCGTTTCCCGTACTTTATTATTAATCCTGTTTTTTAATTCTGGGCTTAATGTGAGTCCACTCAACCATCCACTTAAAGTACTTTTAGCCACTGCGATTTCATTCTGAATTTCACTATAGCTAAAACCTTTCTTTTTACGAAGGAATAAGGCTCTTTGATAAAGGAGGAGATTACGCCGCATATGATAATAGTAACATATACAGAACAATAGTTCTTATATGATTTGCATATAATCTCTGATTAACTGTTATAGGCGATGAATAAGAGCACTTGAAGAGATGATAGCTCTGATATATGGTAAAATTCGCAACAGGAGAGGTGCCAGAGTGGCCGAATGGAGCGGTTTGCTAAACCGTTGACTGGGTAAAACCGGTCCGTGGGTTCGAATCCCACCCTCTCCGCAGTCAATATTTTGTATCGAGAGACCGCCTTAGTTGAGGCGGTTGTGCGACCGAGATATCTATATTATGTAATTTTTTTGCCTCTAAGCAAAACCGCCGGGACGAGGTTCGGCGGTTTTGGTATTTTGTATTGGTTTGTCTTGTTACTTACTGAAGCGGTGGAAGCCCATACCCATATGCCCACCAAACTTTCCACGTGGTCCTTTCATTCCAACATGTAGGTATTGGAGAGGAATATCATTATCTTCCGCCCATTTCTTCAGCTCATCCATTTTTGTTTTCATCGCTTCTTGACGTTCTGCCATTGTTTTGTCTTTGAGGGATTCCATGAACGTCTTTAGTTCAGCATGTCTCGCAGTAATCAGATCGGCCTGTGCTTGGGTTATTTTTCCGTCTGTCACCGCTTGGGCGAGTCGATCTTTCATGGTTTGTTCATGGTCTGCCATTAGACCCGAGCGATGCTCATCAAAGACAGCCTGAACGTCATCTCGATTAAGGCTGAATCGTTCAACGAGCCGATCAACTAAGTTCGTGGTATTTGAAGCAGCGTACGTTGGGCTGGTATGAAGCGTCGTGATTACGCCAAGTCCTAGTACAGCAATGGCACTGGCAGCAAATAATGATTTTTTTGCTTTCATATGTTGAGAGTTAATAATTACGAATTAATGTTCTAACTATGCCAAAAGCGCAATGAAGCTACGGTGAATTTTGTGTGAAGGTTTTATGCTTCTAGAGGGAGGGTGAGAGTAATAGTTGTGCCTTCTTCTAACTTGCTCTTAATGTGCACCGAGCCGCCATAGCTGTGGATAACTGATTGAACAATGGATAATCCGAGGCCGCTGCCACCCATCTGGCGCGATCGACTTTGATCAACCCGATAGAAACGATCAAAGAGTTTTGGAATTTCTTCTTCGGCGATGCCAATACCGGTATCGCTAACTGTAATAAAGGCAGTATTTTTGTTGTGTTTGAGACTAACGACAACATTCCCATCAGGCTTGTTATAGTCGATACCATTCTTAACGAGATTGCTGATTGCTTGTAGCAAAGGCTCTTTGTTAGCGATAACTGTAAGAGGAGTTTCCCTGGCCATGGGAGAGGCGATGACTTTGATATTATGCTTGTCTGCATAGCCTTGGAGGCGTTTTGCGGTTGCCGTGACTATCTCTTTGAGGTCAACAATCTCTTGAGGTGAAGCAAGTTGATTTTCTCCATCAAGACGTGAGATTAAGAGCAAGTCTTTAACGATTTTGCCCATGCGCCTGACTTCTTCAAGGTGGCTCTGCGAGTGTTCTTTTTCCTGGGTACTTGCCTTGGCATTATCGAGCTCGTTTTCAAGATCAGTTTGCAGTATGGCTAGTGGAGTGCGGAGTTCGTGCGAGGCATCACTCAAAAAACGGCGTTGCTGCTCGTATGCTTTTTGGATGGGGCGAAGGGTAAGTCCAGCTAGGATATAACTTAAGCCGACAGCGCCAATAAAGAGGGTGCCGTTGACCCATACCAATGAAGTGATGAGCTCTCGCCGGACTTGTTCTCGTGCCTCTCGGCCGATTTGTAAAATTTGAGGTGGTGGTATGAAGGGCTGTGGTCCACGGGCTAGAAATCGTGCCTCAAGACGATTTGAGAAAACAGAATGCGTGGTAACAGTTGAGATAACGAGGACAGCTAAAAGAAGGACAGCGTAAATACCCGTTAGGCGCAACCGCGTTAACTGGAATTGGTTATTACGCGACCCGATAACCTTTTCCGCGAATTGTTTCAATTCGTTTGGCATACTCTTTTGGTAATTTTTTACGTAAATTCTTCAAATGTACGTCGACCACGTTACTAAGTGAGTCATAAAAATTATCCCATACATGATCGAGAATATCTTCACGAGTGATGACCTTGTCGCGATTGCGCAGTAGATACTCCAACAGTGCATACTCGCGTGTCGTCAGAGAAATTTCTGTATCGTCGATTGTTAGTCGCTGGGCTTGGGTATCAAGCTTCAAATCATCGAGTTCTAATGTGTCCGTAACAATTCTATTAGGGCGACGTAGTAGACTTCTAATGCGCGCTGTTAATTCTTTAAAAGAAAATGGTTTTACAAGGTAATCGTCAGCTCCCTCATCCAATCCAGTTACCTTATCTTCTACGGCATCTTTAGCGGTTAGGAAGAGTATGGGGGTAGCGATACCGTCTTTGCGTAAATTGCGGCAGACGGTCAGTCCATCGCGACGCGGCATCATAACATCTAGAATGATCAAATCGTACGGATTTTTCCGAGCCAGATTCTCTCCAGCTTGGCCTTCAAATGCAAAGTCAACGGCGTACCCGCGGGTTTTTAGGCCTTTCACAATGCCTCTATTTAGCTTTGGCTCGTCTTCGACAACTAGGATGCGCATAACTTAACTATACGAGTATTTGATGAAGAATGGATGAAGATACCCCAGGTAGGGATTTGTTGCGATTCTATTTTAATGACCAGCGCTATGAGTGCCAGCTTAGTTTGTTCCGTTGGTTTGACGTGCGCCAGTTGGAATATTCATTCCCTCGGGGATTATTTGTATTGACGTAGCAGTGGTACTGCCGTCAGGATTTTGTTGTCCCATTACTACAACCTGAGCACCGGTTGTCACATCGCTGGCTGATCCGCTCGTCATTTTTTGATAGGTCGTATTGCCATTTATTAAGACAATTTGAGAGTTGTCATTTGGTGTCTGTATGGTGAGCCGACCATCAGCGACCGATTGGACTTGTCCGGTCACGCGTCCTCCACCAAATAACCGCTGTCCGTTCTGCCCCTGCATCCCTCGAAAATCTCCTGACCCAGGTTGCCTCATTTGACCCAGGGGCATGTTGCCACCACCTCCGGGACCAACCTGTCTGCTCGGCTGGATTAATGGTCGGCCGAAGTAACCTGCTGCACCACCAACTACAAGACAGATAATGGCTGTCACCGCGAGGGTTGTTTTAGATGTCATATGAATTATTACTTAATGATTAATATTACTCATATCTAAGAGCTACGATCGGCTGCAATAATGCCGCGCGCCGAGCTGGATAATAGCCAAAGACAAGACCGATTGCGCTGGAAACCCCAAAGGCCAAGAGTGGTCCAGATAGTGAGATTGCTGGAGGTATATTCAGGAAGCGACCTGCCAATATAGAAATGCCCAAACCGAGCAAGACACCGATGACTCCGCCGGCCAAGGTCAACACAATCGACTCAAGTAAAAACTGCAGCAAAATATCTTTTTTTTTGGCACCAATCGCTTTGCGAATGCCGATCTCACGTGTGCGCTCGGTGATAGTTACTAACATAATGTTCATAATTCCAATACCTCCAACTAAGAGTGAAATAGCAGCAATACCAGAGAGAAGATTAGTAAATGTACTCGTTGTTTCTGTGACTGCGGACAACAGGTCAGCTTGTGACCGAATCCTGAAATCGGCCTGTTCTGGCGTAGTGAGATTGTGGCGACGCAGCAAGAAGTAGCCGATAGAGTCCATGGTTTGGTTCATGACTTCAGCGCTGGTAGCTGTCACGGAAATGCTATTCACATAATCGGTGCCGACTAAGAGTTTTTGCGCTGTCGTTACTGGGACAAACACGCTGTCATCCGGACTGCCGAAGCCACCCCCGCCCTTAGCTGCAGTTACCCCAACCACTCGAAAAGGAAGACGATTAATTTGTACTAACTCACCAATGGCACTGCCGGTTCCGAATAATTCCTGTGCAACATTTGAGCCAAGTACCGTCACTTTTTCCAGACTGGCCACATGTTTGTCAGTAATAAACGAACCGGAAGCAAGAGTAAGACTAGAAGTAAGTTGGTAAGCAGGTAGTACACCAGTGGCGCGGGCGTTGGTGTTGTTACGCCCCCTTGTAATTTGATAGTTTTGCGATACTTCGGCACTGACAGCAGCCACCGTTGTCAGAGCAGCGTTCTTCGCAATGGCTTTTGCATCTTCTAGCGTGAGGGTATTAGCCGATCCTGCGCCACCTTGGATACCACGTTGATTAGATGATCCCGGACTAATAGTAAGAAGATTTGAGCCTGTCGAAGCGATTCGCTCCGTGACTGAAGTTTGGGCACCTTGTCCTAAAGCGATCAAGGCAACCACCGCCGCGATACCAATGACAATACCTAAAATAGCTAAGGTGGTGCGTAGCTTGTTGGAGAGGAGAGCATCAAATGCCGTGATGATTGTTTCTTTAAGATCCATGGGGAGTAATCGAAGGGTCGGTATGGTGTGGTTTCTGCTGCACATCTTCACTAATGAGACCATCGCGTAGCGTAATAACCCGCTGGGCGTGGGCAGCAATATCATGTTCATGAGTAACCATCACGATGGTATTGCCCTGCTCATTTATTTCTTGAAATAAATGCATAATCTCATCACCTGTTTTGGTGTCTAGATTACCGGTTGGTTCATCAGCCAGGATAATGCTGGGGTTTGTAATGAGTGCCCGAGCAATAGCGACACGCTGTTTTTGTCCGCCAGATATTTCGTTAGGTGCTTTGTTAACTTGGTCAGCTAGTCCAACCCGAGTTAAGACCTCACGAGCTTTTTGTTCACGGGTAGAATCGTTAGCATAGGCAAGTGGCAGTGCAACATTTTTCAGCAGACTCATGCGAGCCAACAAATTAAAGGCTTGAAAGACGAAACCGATTTTGCGGTTGCGAATGTCCGACAAACGATCATCATCAAGCTCATGTACCGACTCGCCATCAAGATCATAGCTACCACTAGTAGGGATATCGAGAGCACCAATGATATGCATGAGCGTAGACTTGCCTGAGCCGCTGGGCCCCATAATAGCTACGAATTCTCCTTTGTTGATAGACAGGCTGACTCCTTTGAGTGCTTGGGTCTTCCCACCGTCCTCGTAGGTTTTCGTAATGTTCTTAAGTTTGATCATCAGCGGGGACCTCCTCCGCCAAACTGGAAGCCACCACCACTAAAAGCGCTTGTGCCAGTCGTAACGCTGTCACTAGTAATCACTTGATCGCCTTCTTGAAGACCCTCAACAATCTCCGTTTGCAGGTCATTGCTGCTACCAATCGTGACGGGGACAGTCGTGGTAGCACCATTGCGGATAACCTCAACGACATTTTGATCGCCTTGCGGTTTGACCGCGGCATTCGGTACAAGCAGCACGTCATTCTTTTGTGCAGTAATAATGTCGGCATTGACTGACATGCCGGGACGGATAACTTCATCAGTCGCATCAAAAGTAATTTCGACATTGTAGGTAGTAACACCGGATGTTGTTGTACCCAATCGATCAACACTCACAACCTTACCGGTCAGTGTTTTCTCCGGCAGGGCATCAAATGTAAGCGTCACTGGTTGATCAATCTTAACTGTGGAGATATCTACCTCATTTACCGCAACTTGTGCGCGCAGACTGGTCAAATCGACAATAGAAAAGAGTGATGTTGAGGAAGATCCATTTGTCCCACTTGTACTGTCACTACTAGAGGTGGTACTTGTGATGCTCCCGCTTCCAACCGGACTGCCTTCAACGAGCGACATATTCATAATAGTTCCCCCAACTGGAGCAGTGAGCAGTTGATTGGTCATGGCCTGGTAGCTCAAGCGATCGGCTGTGAGGCTGGCGCGAGCAGCATCGTATGATAGCTGAGCGCTTTTTGTTTTGAGTGCGGCCGATTCATAATCCCGCTGATCTTCCTGCAAAGTCTTTTCCGCCGTTTTCACATCCGCCTGTGCCTTTATTTTTGCCGATTGCTGGTTGAGGCCAGCACTCTTGCTCCCGGTTTCTGCGGAAACAACTTCTAGGTCAGTGTCAGCCGCATTTTGGGTACTGGCAGCATCAATCACTCCTTTATTTGCATCAGTCAGCGTTTTCTGGGCATCGATTTTACTTTTGTTGTAGGTAAGCTGGCTGCCGGTAAGTGAAGTTTTCGCAATCGCTTCATTTTTCTGAGCGTCTTGTAACTGTTGCTGATCGGTAGTGACGACTTCTTGGGCTGCGAGTAGTGAGGCATAGGATTGCGCAATATCTTCAGGTGTTGCCAGTGACTTGATTCGTAATAATGATTGGTCAGCTTTAACAATCTCGCCATCTTCGATAAGAAGCTCCTCAACGCGACCCTGTCCGTTCGTCGTTACATCAGCTTGAATTTTGGCTACGACGGAACCGCTGCCACTTATTGATTCTACCAACGTACCTCGCTCAACTTGCGCAATTGTTGGCGCAGTTGTGGTTTCATTAAAACGAGAGCGATACCACCAGATACCGCCGATGATGAGCACGACAATAGTGCCGATAAGCCACGGGTTACGATAGGGTATTTTCATATGCCATCATAGTAGAAAATCCTTTATGAAGAGGAGATGAAGAAAAGGAATATTCTATAAATAATGAAAGATCAGTTCACTGACTGCATTTACTTATTTTATCTCTTCAGACACTATCAAGCGAAAGACCATGGAATACTTAGTTAGGCAAAAGAAACACAGAGCAGACTCTTTTTATACTGTCCCATTTGTTTCGTTTGCTTCCCAAATACCCCAACCCACATGCCTCAAATTCATCTCAGTGACCTCCAATAAAAGCCTCAACACACTAAACGGTACGGGTACCTAACTCACATGGCCCGCAATAAAAAAGTGGCAGAGTTTAGGCTAGCCACTTTTCTAAAATTTATTGTCGGCAGTATTAAAACCCGAGACGGCGGGCGATGATATCAGCAATTGGTTCCTGAATGGTCTGATCTTCAGTGACGTATTCCATTAAGACCTCACGGATGACAACGGGGTCTGCGTCCCCTACTTCCATATGCAGATAAGGCGAGAAACGTTTGGCACTGCGCAATATAACAGTTTTGGTTTCGTCGGGTTCATAGATGACATTGAAGGCGGCTAAATCCTCCCAGTGGTAAAGAATGTTATTTAAAGCGATACCATCCAGCATAATCCGATAACGGACAATCCGCGGTTTTTGCTGGGCTAAGTAGTACATTAATCCGCCGATCAAGCCGACACTAATAGCACCTAATATGTTCGTAAAGATAAACAACATAATGCCTACAATGGCAGTTATGCCGGCAGCTAAAACGGCAAACCAGACAACATTTTTAGGATGATGTTCATGTTCAGGCGCCCGCCATTCTAACAAAGTGGCATCTTTTTCGACATCATCATCCACCTCGTCTAAATCGTGGGTTACCTTCATTTCTTTCGCTTCATGTTGCCAGCGGGGGTCAGTATTATCTGACTCAAGGCGCTTTTCGGCGGACTGGCGTTGCGGCTGCTTTGCCTTGAAGCCACCCCACTGGTCTGCGGCAGCGGGTTTTGGCTGCGGCACGACAGGCGCTGGACGATTTGGTTCGCGGCGTCTAATTCGACTAATAATCATAGAAATATTATAGCACTTTTAATAAATAAATAATGTGCAGGCCAGCTAAACGGTTATATTCCATATTTAAACATGTGGTGAGTAAAGACGGGAAAGTTGCTATCGCGCCAAGGTTATTGTAAACTCACGGGGAAATCAGGGTCTGCTGCCTCCCCTATTACATCTTTGATTTCCATAAGAAGTGATTAGGTTTAAGCACTCATAGCTTCCCACTTCACTCCTCGTTTCTCTCGGAGCTTCCGGCCTTCGTCCGCCACCAAATGGGCGGGCTACGACCGGCACAACGTGGGACGATGACGGAAAGAGAGAGTATTGTTATTTGAAAATTGGAAATTGGTAATTGTAAATTAATTTATGCACTCGTAGCTTCCCACTTCGCTCCTCGTTTCTCTCGAAGCTTCGCGGGACGAGCGTGCTTCTAAATAGCACCTCTCGCCCAGCGAAGCTCTGCTGGAAAGCAGAGTGTAGTTGGGCACTCGTAGCTCAGCGGATAGAGCATCAGCTTGCGGAGCTGGGGGTCGCAGGTTCAAATCCTGCCGAGTGCACATCAAATAGCACAAAATAATATATTTTGGATATAGGGCGTG
>Ga0172379_10008430_pt1 | contig 12972 bp, 8 predicted proteins | sample GrowelOW334metaG_FD_119756 | JGI IMG/M metagenome (GOLD analysis project Ga0172379, IMG submission 119756) | Groundwater microbial communities from an aquifer near a municipal landfill in Southern Ontario, Canada - Groundwater well OW334 metaG | ecosystem: Environmental > Aquatic > Deep... | reverse complement strand
GACTATCCGCGATACGGCTGTGGGCCTGTACGATTTCTTCGCCAGCATCTTCCGCGGCACGGCTGATTTCGCCAATGTCTCCGGCCCGATAGGCATAGCCGGCATCGTCGGCGATGCCGCCACTCTCGGCTTCACATATCTTCTGATGATCACCGCCCTGATATCCATCAACCTCGGCGTCATCAATCTCATCCCGTTCCCGGCGCTGGACGGCGGACGCATCTTGTTCGCCATCATTGAAAGCATCACCCGCAAGAACATTCCTGCGAAGTTCGCCAATGCGGTCAACACGACAGGATTCGTCCTGCTCATGATATTGATGGTCGTGGTAACTTATAAGGATATCGCCAAGCTGGTGAAGTGATCCGCGGGCACAAGAACACCCCACTGTTCTCCTTCTGCGGTTTCCTATATAATTGAGCGCATGAAACAATCACAACTCTTTACGAAAACCCGCCGCGAAGCCCCGAAAGACGAGGTCTCCAAGAACGCCCAGCTGCTCATCCGCGCCGGATTCATCCATAAAGAGATGGCCGGAGCGTATTCATTCCTGCCTTTGGGCCTGCGGACGATGAATAAGATCGCGGGTATCATCCGCGAAGAGATGAACGCCATCGGCGGACAAGAGGTCCACCTGACCGCGCTCCAAGATAAGAAGAATTGGGAAGCTACCAACAGATGGGATGATTCCATCGTCGATATCTGGTTCAAGACTAAACTGAAGAACGGCGGCGAAGTCGGCTTGAGCTTCACCCATGAAGAGCCTCTGACCGCCATCATGAAAAATTACATCCAGTCTTTCAGAGACCTGCCGAAAGCCGTCTATCAATTCCAGACGAAATTCCGCAACGAGGAGCGCGCCAAATCCGGCATCATGCGCGCCAGAGAATTCCTGATGAAAGACCTCTACTCATTCAATGCTGATGAAAAGGCCCATGAAGAGTTCTATGAGAGAGCCAAACAGGCATATATAAGGATATTCGACCGTGTCGGCTTGGGCGGCCAGACTTACGTTACATTCGCCAGCGGCGGCTCATTCTCGAGATATTCCCACGAATTCCAGACCATCACTGATGCCGGCGAAGACGTCATCTATGTGCATGAAGGAAAGAAGATCGCCGTCAATAAAGAGGTCTTAAACGATGAAGTCCTTAAAAATATCGGCATTCCCAGATCGGAGCTCGTTGAAAAGAAGGCCGTAGAAGTCGGGAATATCTTCAGCCTTGGCACAAAATTCTCCGACGCTCTCGGCTTGAATTTCACTGACGCAGAAGGGAAGCCCCATCCGGTGATCATGGGCTGTTACGGTATCGGCCCGGGGCGCGTCATGGGAACGATCGCGGAGATACGCTCCGATGAGAAAGGCCTGATCTGGCCGGAGACTGTTGCACCATTCGCCGTGCATCTGATCGCCCTGCCTGACAAAGACGGCGCCGTGAAGAAAGCCGCCGACGATCTCTATGAAAGGCTCACAAAGAAAGGCGTCGAAGCCCTCTACGATGACCGCGAAGCTACCGCCGGCGAGAAATTCTCCGACTCCGATCTGATCGGCATCCCTACGAGATATGTCGTGAGCGCGAAGACTCTGGCAGATGATTCCGTCGAAGTAAAAGACAGGCTAACAGGAAAAATTGAGATGAGGAAGATTGCAACGATATAGCAAATACGGCGTATTATATGCACAAGCGCTTCAGGCCATCACACCGTGTGTAGTTGACTACAAGCCTATTTCTGTATTAATATACACATATGCCTCCGTTGAATAAACTGACAACCAAAGCCCGCGAAGCCCTGCGCCGAGCCCATGAATTGGCCATAGAACGCGGCCAGAACCATGTGAATCCGGTGCACCTGCTCTGCGCCCTCATCACCCAGGAAGAGAGCATGGTCATTTCCATACTCGACAAGATGGACATAGATACGCCCATGCTCATCGACGTCGTCCTCGAGCATATAGAGGCTCCCGAGGGCTCCAATGTCCTTTCTCCTTCGTACCAGATATACCTTACTCCGGATCTTGCCCAGATACTCGATAATTCGGTGCGCGTAGCCGAAAAGCTCAAGGACGAATTCATCTCCACAGAACACCTGTTCCTGTCCATCTTCGACATCCCTTGTCCGGCGAAGGATATCATCGCTCGATTCAAGATAGAGCGCGAAGCCGTGATAAAGATAATCGCAGACATCAAGACCAACCCGCCGGGCAAAGACAGCGAACCGAAGAAATTCCGCACGCTGTATAAATACGCACGCTCGCTCACCAGGCTGGCCCAGGAAAATAAGCTCGATCCCGTCATCGGCCGTGATGCGGAGATCATGCGCATCATCCAGATACTGTCGCGCCGCACCAAGAATAACCCTATCCTCATCGGCGAAGCCGGCGTAGGCAAGACTGCCATTGTCGAGGGTCTGGCCCTGCGCATGGCCCAAGGCGACATTCCGGAATCTCTCAAAGACAAAGAGCTCGTCTCTCTCGACCTCGGCTCGCTCATCGCCGGCACGAAATACCGTGGCGAATTCGAAGAGCGCCTGAAGAACATCCTGAAGGAAGTCGAGCGCGCCGACGGCAAGATCATCCTCTTCATAGATGAGATCCATACCATTGTCGGTGCCGGAGCATCGGAAGGCTCCATGGATGCTTCCAACATGCTCAAGCCCGCCCTGGCCCGCGGCGAACTCCGCGCCATCGGGGCTACGACCATAAAAGAATACCAGAAATACATCGAGAAGGACCCGGCTCTGACCCGCCGCTTCCAGCCGGTATTCGTGAACGAGCCAGGCACCGAAGACGCCATCGCCATCCTCCGCGGCCTCAAGGAGAAATACGAGCTCTTCCATGGCGTGCGCATCACGGATGATGCCATCATCGCCGCCGTGAACCTCGCCAGCCGATACATCACGGACAGATTCCTGCCGGACAAGGTCGTAGACCTCATAGATGAAGCCGCTTCCTCTCTGCGCATCTCGTTGGAGAATATGCCGCCCCAGCTCGAAGAGACCCGCCGCAAGATCATGCGCCTGGAGATAGAGAGGGAGGCTTTGAAAAAGGAAACGGATAAGGCCGCCAAAGCCCGCATGGCCGCTATTGAGAAAGAGATCGCCGATCTGAAGGAGAGCACCTCGGAATTGGATCTGAAATGGAAGAATGAGAAAGAGACCATCACGGACCTCAAGCGCATCAAGAAAGAGCTGGAGGCTTTGCGGATAGAAGGCGAGGCCGCTGAAGCCCATTCTGACCTGGCCAAGGCCGCCGAGATCAGATATGGCCGCCTGCCCGCCCTCGAAAAAGACCTTGAGATGAAGTCCAAGCGTTTGAAGAAATTACAGTCTTCAAGGCGAATATTAAAGGAGGAAATAAACGCCGAAGATATCGCCGGCGTGGTCTCGCGCTGGACGGGCATTCCGATATCGAGGATGCTGGAATCAGAAGCGGCCAAGCTCACCCGCATGGAAGCAGACCTGCAAAAGCGTATCGTCGGACAGAGCGAGGCGGTTACAAAGATATCCGATACCATCCGCCGTTCGCGTGCCGGCATCGCCGACCCGAACAGGCCCATCGGCTCATTCATCTTCCTTGGTCCGACCGGCGTGGGAAAGACCGAGCTGACCAAGGCTCTGGCCGAATTCCTCTTCAATGATGAAAAGGCTCTCATCCGCGTGGATATGTCCGAATTCATGGAGAAGCATTCTGTTTCCAAGCTCATCGGCGCTCCTCCGGGATACGTCGGCTATGACGAATCCGGAGGCCTCACCGAAGCCGTCCGCCACCGTCCGTATTCCGTGATCCTCTTCGACGAGATTGAAAAAGCCCATCCCGAAGTCTTCAACATACTTTTGCAAGTGCTGGATAACGGCCGTCTCACCGATTCTAAAGGGCGCATCGTGAACTTCCGCAATACCGTCATCATCATGACCTCAAATATCGGCGCACAGCATATCGAGCGCATGGAAAAGCTCGGCTTTGCCAAGAATTCCGTCGACCGGGACCGCGATAACTATGACGAAGCCAAGAATAAGATCAATGCCGCTCTGAAGGACTTCTTCCGCCCTGAATTCCTGAATCGCGTAGACGATATCATCATCTTCGACATCCTTTCGCCGGAAGCGATCAGGGAGATCGTACAGATACAGATGAGCCAGGTCATGAAGCGCCTGTCTGACAAGCAGATAGACCTCGTCCTCTCGCCGGCAGCCTACGATTATCTCGCCAAAGAAGGATACAATCCGCAATACGGCGCCCGTCCTTTGAAGCGCCTCATCCAGACCAAGATCCTCACGCCGGTCGCCAACCTGCTCATCTCCCAGGAAGTCGCCAAGGGAGGGAAGATCATGGTGGATTATTCCATGCCAGCCAAAGCTGTTGCTGGCGATACCGGCCGATTCACTTTTGAGGTGAAAAAGAAGCACAAGGGCGAAAGTCCGATAATCATGCATGAACTGGTAGGGAGCAAGTAGCGTAGCGTTTGTTATTCTCTCATTTCTGTGCTATTATCCGCCAATTATGGCTGATCAGCATGGGGCAAAAAAACATCGCGACGAGACGCTCGGCGGACAAGCTGGCAAGATCGTCGTCAAAGGCGCGCGTACGCATAATCTTAAGGATATCACCGTAGAGATGCCGCGGAACGCTATGATCGCCATCACCGGTCTCTCCGGTTCTGGAAAATCTTCGCTGGCTTTCGATACCATCTTCGCCGAAGGACAGCGCCGCTATGTCGAGTCGCTGTCCGCTTATGCGCGCCAATTCCTGCACAAGATGCAGAAGCCGGACGTGGACGAGATCACAGGGCTTTCACCGGCCATCTCCATAGACCAGAAATCACGTTCTAATAATCCGCGCTCCACTGTCGCTACCATCACCGAGATCTACGATTATATGCGCGTGCTCTTCGCGCGCATCGGTAAGCCAAATTGTCTCGTCTGCGGCCGGCCGATCCATCGCATTTCCAAAGAAGAGATCATGAATGCCATCCTGACGGCCATCGCTTCCAAGGCCGCCAAGGCCAGAAAGGTCTTCGGAGTGGATATAAACGATGCCAAGATCCGCATATATGCGCCGGTCGTCGTCGGCCGAAAAGGGGAATACTATCAAATGCTCTATGACATGCTCGGCAAAGGCTATGATCGCGTACGCATAGACGGCGCCATCCACCGCCTGCGCGAGCGGATAGTCCTGGATAAGAACAAAAAGCACGATATAGATCTCCTCGTCGATGAGATATTCTTGAGCGAGTTCAAAACCGCGAAAGACACAAAAGCCGCCGATAATGCCCGCGAAAGGCTCTCCGAATCGCTCGAGAGAGCCATCACCGAGGCTGACGGGCTCATCAGGATCGAATATCCGGATGCCGCCGAAGCGCTGATGTCCGTCAAATTCATGTGCCCGTACGACGGCTTCTCTTATCCGGAGATCGAGCCTCGCTTATTCTCGTTCAATTCGCCTTATGGGGCATGCCCGGCCTGCAACGGCCTCGGGACTGAATCCATCTTCAGCGAAAAGCCGTGTCCGGCATGCAAGGGCGCGCGCCTGCGCGATGAAGCCCTGCATGTACTCATAGACGGGAAGAATATCGTGGACATCACGGGCATGTCCATAGACAAAGCCGCTGATCATTTCAAAGACATCAAGCTCACCGACTCCGAAAAAGACATTGCCAAGGTAGTCCTCAAAGAGATATCCGCGCGCCTTTCATTCATGGTCAATGTCGGCATCCAATATCTGACGCTCGATCGCCGCGCCCACACTCTTTCCGGCGGCGAAGCCCAGCGCATAAGATTGGCTTCCCAGCTGGGCTCCGGCCTTGTCGGCGCCCTGTATGTCCTGGATGAGCCGACCATCGGCCTGCATCAGCGGGACAATGACCGCCTCATCAGCACGCTTCTGCACTTGAGAGACCTCGGCAACACCATCATCGTCGTCGAGCACGACGAAGACACCATGTTCGCCTCCGATTACATCGTGGATATAGGGCCCGGCGCCGGCGTGCACGGCGGCAAAGTCGTCGTTTCGGGCTATCTGGACGAGCTGCTCACCGCCAAGAAGAATACTTCGGGATCTCTGACGCTGTCATATCTACGCGGCGAGGAGTCTATCTCTTTTTCTCCAAAAAGACGCGAGCCGAAAGGCAAGATCATGATCCGCAACGGAAAGGTCTTCAATATCAAAGACATGAACGTGGACATCCCGCTCGGGTGCATGAATGTGATTACCGGTGTATCAGGCTCCGGCAAGTCTTCTTTGATGTATGAGATCTTGTACAAGAATCTGGCAGCGCGCCTCGAGGCTCGCGTGCGTAGCAATGAAACCATCAATTGCAAAAGCTTCACTGGCTCCGAATATGTCGGCCGCGTCATCCTCATAGACCAGAGCCCCATCGGCAGGACCCCCAGATCCAATCCCGCCACTTATACCGGCGCTTGGACGCATATCCGCGACCTTTTCGCCGCCGAGCCAGAAGCGCGCGCCAGAGGCTGGGGCGCGGGACGCTTCTCTTTCAACAGGCCTGGCGGACGCTGTGAAGCCTGCGAAGGCAATGGCGAGATCGCCGTGGAGATGCATTTCCTGCCGACCGTCTATGTTACCTGCGATGTCTGCAACGGCAAGCGCTTCATGAAAGAGACCCTGGATATAAGATTCCGCAAGAAGAATATCCACGAGGTATTAGAATTGACCATCGAAGAGGCTTTGGAATTCTTCAAAGACATCCCTGCCGTAGAAGACCGCCTGCAGACCCTCATAGACGTGGGGCTCGGCTATATCAAATTGGGGCAGTCCGCCACGACGCTTTCCGGCGGCGAAGCCCAGCGCGTGAAGATCTCTTCGGAGCTATACCGCGCGCATATGCAGAAAACCATCTATCTGTTGGACGAGCCTACCGTCGGCCTGCACTATGAAGATGTGAAAAAATTGATAGACATCCTGACCAGACTGGTAGACAAAGGGAATACCGTGGTCGTCATCGAGCATAATCTGGACCTCATAAAGAATGCCGACTACGTCATAGATATCGGCCCTGAAGGCGGCGAGCGCGGCGGCAAGATCGTGGCGAGGGGCACGCCGGAGGACGTGGCGGCCAATCCGAGATCATACACCGGCGAGTATCTGAAGAAGGTGCTGAAATAAAAAAACCGGGCGCGGGAGGCGTCCGGTAAAAGCGAATGTTGCGAATTTTAGTGCGTCGGTATGGGGCCGCGAACTCCGAGAGGATCACAACGATACCGCAATAAACCTTATGACAAGGGCGACAGAACCGATAGGGATGGCCAGGCCAATAATGGCCATGATTACTAAGGAAACTGGCAATGTGACTTTCCAAATTTCAAGGTTTTTACCGCGTTTTGCCATGATGGACTCTATGGGCCAAGTCAGGCGATCGACTGTGAAGTCGACCACGCAAGCCACCGCGATAAAACCGTAAAGCAAGAGCAGGGAATAGAATCCGGCAAACAAATGCGCGGACGATTCAAGATCGATCTTGTGAAAGATAGCTGTCATAAAATCCCCTTTGTTTTTTAGTTTTGCAGGTTGCAAACTTCCGCTACATACAATACGCTTAGATTTATGATCCGTCAACAACTGCAAAAACTCGATTTGCCGGATTCGCCCGGCGTCTACATGTTCAAGGACGCGAAGAAGCGCCCCATCTACATCGGCCGCGCCACTTCGCTCAAAGACCGCGTCAAAAGCTATTTCAGTGCGGATCTGATAGAGACGCGCGGGCCGAGAATAGTGGACATGGCCGCTAAGGCCGGATCATTGTCTTGGCAGAAAACAGATAATGTCCTTGAAGCTATCATCCTCGAAAGCGTCTTGATAAAGAGATATCAGCCGTACTACAACGTGGACGAACGCGACGACAAGAGCTCGCAATACGTAGTCATCACCAAAGAGGCCTGGCCGCGCGTTTTTTTGGCGCGCGCGCGCGATTTCGACTTGGCGCGCCGAGGCGGCGAAGGCGCCAAAACTATCGGAGCATTGAAAAATAGCGGCTTGCCTTACAAAGTCCTTAGATATTTCGGCCCGTACACCGAGTCAGGGCTGATCAAAGAGGCTCTGAAGATACTGCGCCGCCTTTTCCCATTCAGGGACAAGAAAGCCTATGATCCGCGCCATGAAGGATTCTATAAAGCCATCGGCATGTCGCCTGATCGGCCAGACGGCAAGGATGGGAAGGCAGCCAGGCGAAGATATCTACGCACCATCAGGCACCTCATCCTCTTCTTCGAAGGCAAGAAGAAGCTGCTGCGTAACAAGATAAAAAAGGAAATGGACCAGGCGGCCCGCGAAATGCGATTCGAGGACGCCATGCAGCTCAAGAAGCTCCTCTTCGCCATAGATCACGTGAATGACATCGCCCTTCTCAAAAGCGAATCTCTGCCTAAGAATGGGACTTCTGCAAGAAGTTTCCGCCTAGAAGCTTATGATATCGCGCATCTTTCCGGCACCAATGTCGTGGGAGCCATGGCGGTTTCGATTAACGGAAAACTTGTGCCTTCGGAATACAGAAAGTTCAAATTATCGAGAGAAGCGAACGACGACATAGCCGGACTGACCGAGATGCTATTCCGCAGACTGAATCATTCCGAATGGGCCTATCCGGATATGATAATCGTGGACGGCAATCGGATACAGGCCAATGCCGCCGAAAACGTGCTGAAAGCGCGCCGCATAGATATTCCGGTAGTCGGAGTAACAAAAGATGACAGGCATAGAGCGGCCTCGATCATCGGGGATCCGAATATAATCAAAGGACAGGAGAAAAACATCGTCGCCGCCAATGCCGAAGCGCACAGATTTGCCATAGCGTACCATCGCCAGCGGAGGCGGATTGTGAGATAATATAGTCATGCCACATCGTCTTCGTGTCGGGGTATTGCGCGGCGGCCCCAGCGCCGAATATGAAGTATCGCTGAATTCCGGCGCCGCCGTGATGCATGCGCTGGACGAGCATTACAAAGACAGATTCCGCCCGATAGATATATTCATAGACAGGAAAGGGGTCTGGCATATAGATGGTGTTCCGATAAAGCCGGAACAGGCTGTTCACAGGATGGATGTCGCCTGGAACGCCCTCCACGGCGCCTTCGGGGAAGACGGAAAGGTTCAGGGATTTTTCGAAGCTCACGGCATGCCTTTTACGGGGTCGGGCTCTTTAGGCTCGGCTTTGGGCATGAATAAACTGCTGGCCAAGAAGATCTTTCGCGATCATGACATCAAGACGCCGGCGGGTAGGGAGGTTTTGGCCGGCGAGATCTCTGCTCCGCGCAAGATGGAAGCTCTGATGAAAGATCTATTCAGTACTTTATTATTGCCTGCGATAGTCAAACCGGCGGCCGGCGGTTCGTCCGTAGGCGTTTCCATCGTGCGCGCCTATGACGCCCTGCCTGAAGCCCTCCAAAAGGCCGCCAGACACGGCGATTCGATATTGATCGAGGAATTCATCCCCGGCACAGAGGCGACCTGCGGCGTCATTGAAAATTTCCGCGGGCAGGCGCTGTACGCCCTGCCTCCGGTGGAGATACGGCCGGCGGCGGCATTCTTTGACTATGCCGCGAAGTATGAAGGAAAGTCATCCGAGATAGTTCCGGCCACCTTCGCCGAGAAGACTAAGAAAGCCATCGAGGATATCTCCCGCCGAATCCACCGCGCGCTGGGCCTGCGCCACTATTCCCGTTCCGATTTCATCATCCATCCCCGCCGCGGAATCTACGCCCTGGAAGTCAACACTCTGCCCGGACTCACCGCCGAATCTCTTCTGCCAAAATCTTTGCGAGCAGTCGGAAGCGATATTCATGAATTAGTAGAACACGCCATAGGACTGGCGATGAAGAGATAGGAACTATATACGAGTCCATTGGAACCAAATCGTAGCAGATTTGTACCAGTGGAATCAGTTAATGAAATTATTTGCTCAAGATATCCACTGAGCGTTTTATGGCAACAAATCCATATGCCCACAAAAACGGAAGCCAGAGAGGCATCAGCCCAAACAAAGTATTTCTGTTGAATGTTTCAACGCCGGTACTTATAAATAAATACTCGGAGGCAATCATTATAAAAAATCCAAATGCAAGGATGAGAAAATCATTTCTCTCCCTTTTTATTATAAGAGCGATGAAAATAATACCGATACATACTGCAGTTAGAATATAATCATTTTGGACAAAAGGTATTAATGTAATCATTACCAAGATAGGCAGTGAGTTTAATAAGATTTGGAATGATTTATTCATAAGGTTCTAAATATATTATTGTGGACCCGAGCGGACTCGAACCGCTTGCCTCCTCATTGCAAATGAGGCGCTCTACCAGATGAGCTACGGGCCCGTTGATGCGAGTACAATAACCTGGACCGGACGATTCATACTAGCTTGAAAAAGATGATTTGTACACTTTACAGAAGATTTAATGTTATAATCATCCCAGTGGTCGAACTATCAGCCAAATAACATAATAAAATACCATGGCCGATGCAGAAGTTTGCAAGACATGCAACCACGAGCACAAGAACCCTGATGGCACCTGTTCTTGTGGATGCCAGGAGAAGAAATAGGGTCAAGATAGAACGCATTTAATAAAAGACCGCCCTGAATCAAAGGGGTGGTCTTTTATCGCTTAGACGCTGAATCTCCATTCATGATCCCACAATCTGTGGACCTACCGGGAATTGCACCCGGGCTTCGTCAATGCGAATGACGCGTAATGCTACTTTACTATAGGCCCTAGCGAGAAGCGAAGTGAATATACCATATTCATTTCGTTCGAGCGACCGGCCTATATGAGTGACGATTATAGGCCCGTGAAATCGTTAAGGATGTCCATTTTTAGGACACGGATATTTTCCTGCTGGAAAATTCCTCGTGCTCGCGCCGGTCGCGCTCGCAAGGTCCTTCAAATGGACATCCTTACCGATTTCTTTCAAATAACTGTCGGGGTGCCGGGAATCGAACCCGGACCTCACACTCCCGAAGCGTGTATACTACCACTATACTACACCCCGATGTGGACCATAGCGGACTCGAACCGCTCGCCTCACCCATGCCATGGGTGCGCTCTACCAGATGAGCTAATGGCCCTCGCGTACAAAAAGAATCCTAGCATAAATTGAGAATTATTCAAAAATAGCGTAAGCTACCTTGGTCTATGCGGGTTATACGCACCCTTAGCTCAGTTGGCTAGAGCGTACGCTTCACACGCGTAAGGTCGCAAGTTCGAGCCTTGCAGGGTGCACCTCATTACGCTAATATCCCTTTCATGGAATCGATAACAGGATTGTTCGGCGCGCTCATGGACGTCTGGAAGGAGATGTTCGCGCTGGCCGCAGAGGTCATACCCAAAGCCTTTTTCTTCCTTCTCTGGGTGGCCTGCGGCATCATCATCCTGCCTTGCGTATACATCTCTGCGATCCTGTTCCCGATGTGGACAGATTGGGGGGAAAAACTGTAAACTGTGCGCATGACACCTTCAGAGGATCTTAAAAGGGCATCTGATGCGCCGGCGCTCCATCCGACTATCTTCGTCATCTTCGGCATCACTGGGGACCTTGCCGCACGCAAGCTCTTGCCGGCTCTTCTTGCCCTCTTCTCGAAAAAGCTCCTGCCGCCGCGCTTCGCCATCGTCGGCTTTTCCCGCAGATATTTCTCCCGCGAGGAATTCCGCGAGCTTATCCGCAGCCGCTTGAATATCAAGCCCGGCCAATTCAAAGAAGAAGACATCAAGCACTTCTTGGACCACATATCCTACGAGCAGGGTAATTTCGACTCCCCGCCGGCATATGCGCGCCTTTCGGAGCGCCTGGCCAATATAGACAACGGCTGGGGCCAATGCTCCAACAAGCTGTTCCATCTTTCGGTGCCGCCTAATCTTTACGAGGGCATCCTCACCAATCTGGCTTCTTCCAGGCTGACAGAGCCGTGCGACGACATGACGGGATGGACGAGAGTGCTTATCGAAAAACCATTCGGCAACGACATCATCACGGCCCGTTCGCTCGACAAGCTGCTAGGCAGGCTCTTCAAAGAGCAGCAGATATTCCGCATAGACCATTATCTGGCTAAAGAAGCCCTGCAGAATATCATCGCCTTCCGCTTCGCCAATCCCATGTTCGAGCCGATGTGGAATAAGAGCTATATAGACAAAGTCCACATCAAGCTCTACGAGCGAGGCGGCACAGAAGGCCGCTCCGCCTACTACGATCCGATCGGGGCTCTGCGCGATGTCGGGCAGAATCATATGCTCCAAATGCTGGCCCTCATCGCTATGGAAGAGCCGAAGTCGTTCGCCGCCAAAGACATCCGCAAAGCGCGCGTCGCCGTGATGGAAGCCCTGCGGAAATTCTCGAAGAGGGAATTAGCCGACGCGGTCATCCGCGGACAATACGCCGGATACCTGTCGGAACAGGGAGTGCCGGCACAATCCCGCACCGAGACTTATTTCCGCATCCGCGCTTTTATCGGCCTGTCCAGATGGAAAAATGTGCCTTTCTATCTCGAAAGCGGCAAAGCTCTCTATGAATCGAAAACGGAGATAGACATTTATTTCAAGCCGAAAGAGCATTCCCCGGAAGCGCAGAACATCCTGACTTTCCGCATCCAGCCCGACGAAGGCATCAAGATAAAGTTCTTCGTCAAGACCCCTGCCAATACCTTCGCCACGGAAGCCAAGACCTTGAAATTCAAATATTCTGATACGCCTTCATTCGGCATCATCCAGAACGACTATGAGCGCCTCCTCCACGACGCCTTCATCGGAGACCAGACTCTCTTCACCTCCACAGAAGAGATCATGGCTTCCTGGGAATTCGTAACCCCTATCCTGCAAGGTTGGAAAGACCTGCCTTTGAGGCAGTACCAGAAAGGCGCAAGAGAGATAGAATAGCTTTGCACTTTATTCTTTTACCTGTAAACTGTCCGCATGTCCCTATCCATCGGTGCCCTCAAGATGCAACACAACCTGATCTAAGCAATAGCTTC
>Ga0172379_10008429_pt1 | contig 12974 bp, 12 predicted proteins | sample GrowelOW334metaG_FD_119756 | JGI IMG/M metagenome (GOLD analysis project Ga0172379, IMG submission 119756) | Groundwater microbial communities from an aquifer near a municipal landfill in Southern Ontario, Canada - Groundwater well OW334 metaG | ecosystem: Environmental > Aquatic > Deep... | reverse complement strand
CTTCCACTTTGACGTAGCCGACCTCGTTCATGGAGACGACGCCCTCGAAGCGGACGCCGACCATGTTGCCGTTCACGGCGACTACGGTTCCTTTCGTTCCGGTCATTTCGGTTCTCCCGCTTGCATGTTATTTGGAGCGGCTTCCATGACGGAAGCATATATCTTCTTGTATTCCATAAAACCTTCCTCGACGCGGAACAGGGTCTTCCTTTCCAGAATGAGGAGCTTTAGGAGGTAGGCATAGAGCGTGTCCCTGCCGAAATAGTCGAAACCCTGGAAACGCTCGATGGCTGCCCAACGGGCTAGATCCAGGGTTTTTTCGGCTTCCAACGGCGAATCCAGCGTCATCACAAGTTTTGCCAGTGTCGAAGCATCGAGCGGATCTGATGGAGCTTCGGGAAGGGCTGCATCGTCGCGTTTCAGCCTTTGGGATCTATTATGCGCCATATTGATCCGTAGCGACCTTTCCCACCCCGACCAGGAATCGATCAGGCTAGATCCGGTAGACTTCCCGGGTTTCGGCTCCAGGACGCACGCATCAAGCAATGCGAAGTCCCCGGCGTTCATCAAAGTGGCGCATAAGGACCGAAAATGCCCCGAACTCATGGGAACCTGAGCTCCCCACGAAAGAGTCGGTAATTGCGATACCAAATAATAGTAGGAACCCACGCTCAGGATCCTTTGACCGAAGCCTTCAATATCTCCGCCAAGCGCGGATTAAGGTAGGCGGACAGAAGCTCGGCGACAGAGTCCGCTGAAAAATCATAATATGAGGATCCATCTTTTGCGGCTATGCGGAAACCGGCACCAACCATGCGGTCGCCTTTGAGGGTTACACCTTTCTTAAGCTCCGCAGTAAGCTTCTGCGAAAAAAAGGATTCGAGGCGCCCGAGGGCTTCAGGTGGAAGAAGCAGATCCAGGGAGTCTACTCCCTTCGTGGACCATGCCTTGAGAATTTCCGGAAGCACCAGCTTGAGAGATTCGTCGGAATAAGCCGAAGTTGCCTCCCTGTTGATGATGAGATTCAACAGGGTTCCAATCTCATCCTTGAAGGAGAGCACGAGGTTTCGTGAGGCCTGTTCAAGGGCGGCGGATGCCGCTTTTACGAAACGATCGGCGTCTGCCTTGGCTTTGAATACCAAGGCCTCGGCTTCCTTGCGTGCGGCTTCCACGATTCGCCGGGCTTCGGCTTCGGCTTCCGTACGCACCCGCTCGGCGTCCACTCCAGCCGCTTCGATCCCGTCTTTCTTGATTTTATCGATTAGTTCCTGCAACTGAACGTCCATAGGCTCCTCTTCGATTACGTATGATATGTTTACCGCCAACTTCCGGAAGCACCGTCGGCTGGCGACCCTGAACGCAATGGTTTAGATCGAACCCTCCGAAACGTACTTGAGCACTTTCAGGAGTTTTCGCTTGGCAATACTGTATACGGCTTCGGGATCCTTAAAATCCAGGACTTTACGCTGGATGATCATATCCACAGCAGCAGCCAGATCCTCAAACGAAGCATAGCTTTCCAATACGACATCGTCAATCGAGGCAAGAACATTCTTGAGACCATTCAACTCCCGGGCAAGGAGGCCTTCGTTCTCCTGATACACGTAATTTGAAATTTCATCGGATCTGCGACGGCGTTCGTACAGGTTTGCCAAATCTTCAACGTCTTCGAGGCAATCCTCAAGCTCAGCTTTAAGTATTTTAAGAAAAAGCTTTTTACGTTCGGACATCGCAAATCGCCTCCCGAAAAAGATCTACAATTACTCTAATTGAGAGGCATGCCGGACGCAAGCCCCGACAATCAGTATTCAAGCGGGATGGCTACCATTCGAAACCGAATACCGTCCTCTCGTGATATTTCCTCTTGGGACCAAAAATACAGTCCGGGAACTCGTTGCGGTTGGGACCGTCCGGAAAGTGCTGGGTTTCCAGACAGAAACCCGAATGTTTTATGTAGTTGGAACCGAGTTTCCCTTGGACCCCATCCAGGAAATTGCCTGTATATAGCTGAACCCCTGGTTGCGTCGTGCATAACTTCATGGATCGTCCGCTTGAGGGTTCGAAGACTTCCGCGCAGGGACGCATTTTTCCCTCTTCACCGTCAACGACGAAACAATGGTCGTATCCTCCTGCGGCCGCGATATCGCGACCCAAGAATTTTCGCGTACGGAAATCGAAAGGGCTGCCAGAGACGTCTGCACGTTTGCCTGTTGGGATGAGGTTAGCATCCACGGGAAGGTATGCGGATGAGGACAGGGTCAACTCATGGCCCAAAATATCGCCTCGGCCTTCTCCTTTAAGGTTGAAGTAGGAGTGATTGGTCATGTTGATGGGACAGGGCACATCAACCTTGGCCCGGTAATCGGCAAGTAGTTCATCATCGCCGGTAAGACCGTAGGTGACGGTAGCGGCAAGCGCACCGGGGTAGCCCTCATCCCCATCGGGACTTTCAAGGCTGAGCCGTACATATACGCCTCCCTTCTCTTCGTAGGCTTCCGCATCCCACACCAGCTTGTCGAAACCGTGGATGCCTCCGTGCAGGGTGTTGGGTCCGTTATTTTTGGCCAAGGCATATACTACCCCGTCGAGTTCGAAGCGGCCCTGGGCTATACGGTTGGCGAAGCGTCCTATGGTAGCGCCAAAGTAGGGTTGTTTTTGCGTGAAGGGTCCCAAGGTCGAAAAGCCCAGGAGGACATCGTCGCAGCGTCCTGAGCGGGAGGGCACGATAAGTGATACCAGGGTCGCACCGTAATCCATGACCCCAAGCGAGAGTTCGCCAGCCTTTAAAAGATATAAAGTTATTTCCTCGCCAGTAGCGAGGGTTCCAAAGTTTTTTTTCCTTATTTTCATGACGAAGCTCCTCATGGATCATGGTCGACATATTGTTGGTTACATTCTACTTGCTCGCCTATAGCCCCGCAAGTGGGTCTGCTTAGGTTGCCATCCACCATTCAGCAATCCAAGCCGGACCATGTTGGGTGCATTGACCTTTGATTTATGCTATCCTTAGCTTGAATGGTTGGCAGCGTTAAATGGAAGCCGATTTAGATTCGGCGAAGGAGATGCCGGTATGTGGATAACCATCGCCCTTGTGGTTTATGCGTTGGTGATCATGGGTATAGCATTATTAAGCTTGCGTTATGCCGACAGCATGGAAAATTTTCTTGTAGCGGGCAGGAAACAGCGAAAGATACTGGTGGTTGCCTCCATGCTGGCTTCCACCATAGGCGGCGGGATCACGATTGGGACTGTCCAGAATGCTTCTAAAATAGGATTCCCTGCTTTCTGGTTTGTCGCAGCCGGCGGCATAGCACATTTCTTGCAGGGTTTCCTTCTTTCCCGAAAAGTCCGGGAAAGCGAAGCGCTTACCATGGCTGAACTTGCGCATAAGATTGCCGGTCCACATGCCCGATTCTGGACTTCCATCGTCGTACTTGTCACTTGGACAGGAATAGCAGCAGCCCAGTTCACCGCGGCGGCGCGCATACTAACAACCCTGGTGGGTATACCGCATTTTGGGTCCGTAGCCATCGCGGCTGTATTCCTGATCCTTTACACCCTGATAGGAGGACAGAAATCGGTACTCCGCACCGATCTGTTTCAGTTTGGCTTGCTCGCGACGGCAATCATCATTACCCTTGCATACCTCTTCATCGCAAAGCCACCAGCGATTGGTTCAGTACCTCTCGAACTCTTCAATTCGCAGTTCGGTCCCTTGGACTTGGTCTATTACGTTGTCGTGCTGGGCGGGTCCTACTTTATCTGCCCCATGATGTTCGGGCGAATACTATCAGCCGACACCCCTGCAAATGCCCGGAAATCCAGTTTCATGAGCGGAATCGGCATGTTCCTCTTCGCATTTGCTCTGGCGTTCATAGGTTTATGGGCCAAAGCGAGCACGTTCTCGGCCGGCAACCTGGATCCCCTGAACGCCATCGCAAAGACCGTGCTTCCCCCGGCGCTCGGCATTTTGCTCGTTATCGGCTTGCTTGCTGCAATACTTTCAACAGCTGATACGGTACTGCTGACCGCAGCCGGAATTCTTGAAAACGACTTGGTAAAGCGAAAATCCGTGAATGGTGTCCGCTTGTTTACGGTCCTTATAGGCGCGGTGGCAGCTTTTTTCGCCCTGTTTCAGAAAGATGTAATCGCCATGCTTATAAAAACCTACAACGGGTATACGGCCGGACTCGTACCGGCACTCTTCGTGGCACTCAGTTTTGCCAGCTTCAAGGATGGAGCCTCAGAACGCCGACCGCAGCCCTTGGTTTTTTCGGCGGCCATCATCATCGGTTACGGATTGGGGTTGGCCGGCAGCCTCGTGCAGGCAGGAACCTTGGCAAAGCTTCTGCCACTGGGGGGCATGATAGCATCCGCATGCCTGGCGGTTTTATCATTTACCGTTTTCAAACCGGAAAGCGCCCGCGCATGACAAGGCTCTACCTGGTAAAACTCGGGGAACTCACGCTTAAGGGCGGGAACCGGGAAGAATTTGAATTAAGGCTTAGAAACAACCTGCGCGTCTTGCTGAAGGGTTCGGGTACGAGTATCGAGATGAGGCAGGGGCGGTTTTTCCTTCGCTGTCCGGATGCATCCCGGAAGCGGGTGGAACAGGTGCTCGGACGGACCTTCGGAATCGCCGGTTGGGCCCTTGCAAGGGAATGCCCCAAAACCACCGAGGCTGTCTTTTCCATGTGCGTGAAACTAGTGCGGGAGGCTGCGGAAAACGGGTCCCGTACTTTCAAGATCGAGGCTCGCAGGACGGATAAAAGCTTCCCTCTTGATAGTTACGCGATCATGCGCGAGGCAGGCGGGGCCGTTCTGGAAGCCTTGCCGGAAATTCGTGTGGATGTGCATACGCCAGAATGCAAGATTGAGGTGGAAATCAGGGAAAAGGCCTACGTGTATGGAGCCACCATGCAGGGTTTGCGGGGACTGCCCGTGGGTTCCGAGGGGCGGGGCCTGCTTTTATTGTCCGGTGGCATAGATTCGCCCGTGGCCGGTTATCTTATGGCATCCAGGGGCATGCGTTTGAATGCCATTCATTTTCATGCGTACCCTTACACCTCGCGGGAGGCACTGGAAAAGGTGGTTACCCTCGCCCATCTGCTCGGACAATATGCCATGGGTGTGGAATTGACCAGGATACCCTTCACAAAAGTCCAGATGCACATAAAGGAAAAAGCACCTTCGTCATGGATCACCCTGCTTACGCGGATGGCCATGATGGATATCGCACACAAGCTGGCCCGTGCTGTAAAGGCCCAATGCCTGATCAGCGGCGAAAGCCTGGGGCAGGTGGCGAGCCAGACCATAGAAAACATGGCCTGTGTCCAGAGCAGGTGCTCGCTGCCCATCCTTCGTCCCCTGATTGGTACGGACAAGATACGCACCATCGAACTCGCCAAGCTGATAGGAACCTACGAGACGTCAACGCTACCTTGGGAAGACTGCTGTGTGGTATTCAGCGCTTCCCACCCGGTGCTTAAGGCAGAGGTTGGGGAAGCACTCTTTTTATTTGAAAAACTTGGGCTAGAAGGACTTCTGGAGGAGGCCTTCCTGAGCCGCGAAAGTTCTATTGAAGGTATGTAAAACATGCATGGAATGCTTCGCATACCCAAAACGCCGGAAGAGCAATAAGACGTTCCGGATCAGACCTGGACGGTTTTCTCCACACCCAGAACGTCCTTGATGGCCTTCTCGAGCGCTTGTTTCGGGAGGGCTCCCTGCGCAGCCTGTGGTTTGCCTTCCTTGGGAATGAACAGGATGGTAGGTATGCTCTGGATGCCAAAAACTGAAGATAGTTCCTGTTCCTCGTCGGTATTAACCTTGTACACGTGCAGGAGTCCCTCGTAGTCCTTGGAAAGTTGATCGAGTATTGGGGATACCATCTTGCACGGCCCGCACCAGTCCGCATAAAAATCGACAATGGCTGGAAGGTCGCCTTCGTACTTCCATTCCTGATTTTTCTCGTAATCGAAAACCTTGGACTTGAAATCCACTGTGTTTATTCGTTCGGACATATACACTCCTGTGCCGCCTTCCGGCTTATGATGAGTGTAATATATGATTTTCCATATATTGAGTCAAGTCATAATGCACACTTTGACACTGATCTTTTATGGTTTGGCAGCTTGGATTATTCCAGCGGCGGGAAGTAGCCAATCGCATCACGGCCGGATCGGGTAAGCAGATAGGCTTCGGCTTCGACGGGGAGGTACGCGCGGCCAAAATCCGTGGCCAGGCTGGAGGTGTATTTGAGGGAATATGAGCCGTTAGGCGCGGACCTCAAGGCATCCAAGGCCGGAGCCAGCCCCGATGGCCGGTATACGCGTATGAGCTGGCCGCCGGTTTGGGCACAAAGATACGTCAACTCGCGATCAGGAACCTCATCGGAAAGGATGGCGGCATAAAAGGCTATACCGTTGTTCGCCAGGTATGCAGCGAGTTCGGACAATCCGTAGCGTTCAAATGCTTTTTCTCCCAATTTTCCGGAACTGACAAAAAAGACAGCCCGTCTTTTGGCACCCGCCAGCAATTCGGTAGCGGCCAGGCGCAAGCCCAGGTCGAATTTCCAGCGTCGCGAGTAGGCGGCAGGAACCGAACGGGATGACGCGGGCAGATCCGCCTGGGTTATCCGTTCCTTGACCGGCTGTTCACCCGCGGATATGAGGGCTTTGAGCGTATCGGTGGCGCCTTTAAGGTCGCGCACGGCATCGGCTATTTCTGCAGTACGGGAGGCTGTCAGCTCGGAACGTTCCACCAATATGGCTATTTCTACTTGGGAGGCCAGGTAGGACGCGCCCACGAACGTTTGGCCGGATACCGGGCGTCCACCTTCACTCAGCACGAAATTGCGCTGGTCCAGCCCGACGATAGCCCGCCTTCGCCTGTCCTGAACATTCACGTCCACGGTGATTTCCGGAAAGTGATCGGATACCACCCGCTCGATCTGTACGAACAAGCCCGATGACAGGTCGTCCATACGCGCCAACAAGGCCACCTCGTTGGAACCAAAGTCCGCCGCCGCGATATTGCCGTTCCTGTCCGAATCGGCACAAACGATGCGGACCTTCGCGTTTCCCAGCCCCCCCAATTCGCGCAGGAGCCCCGTAGATGGATCCACCAATACGATGCGCCGGGTATCGGCTACCAGCAATTTGCCGTCATTCGACACCCGCAGGCTTTCGGGGTTGCTGAGCACCCCTTCCGCAATATACCCCTGAAAATTGCCACTCCGGTCGAAACGGGCGATGCGCGCCCTGGAGGAATCGGCGACGAAGACCTCGCCTTCGATGGCCGCGACGCCGGTGGGCATGAGAAAACCGTCGAACCCCCTACCCCTCTCCCCGAAACTCAGCACGAACACACCGTCGGGATCGAATTTAAGTACCCGCCTGTTCCCGAAATCCACTACGTACAGATACCCTTCGGAATCGACCGCCACGTGTTGGGGGCCGACGAATTGGCCGTCTCCCCTGCCTTTGGAACCGATATAGGCCTTCCATGCGCCATTCTTGTCCAGGATGCTGACGCGATTGCCCTTGTATTCGGAAACGTAGATCCTTCCGTCCAGCCCCCGGGCTACATCGTAGGGCCGGTCGAAACCGTTCAGGGGACCCCGGACTCTAGCGCGCACTATGCCGTTGGGATCGATCCTCACCAGCTCGTTGCTGCCGTATGCGACTACCCACACGGAACCGTCGTCGTTGGCGAGTACCGAACTTGGCTGGCTGAAAATGACCAGATCGCCATTCTTTCCTGGATAACGTCCCGCATCCACGTAACGGGCGTTCTCATCCAGTTCCGGATACAGGCTACGCCTGTTTTTTACCGTTTCGACCCAACCGCCAAGCTGCAAACCTTCCGTCCCGGTGGGCGGATAAAATTCGAGGGCTGCCTGCCACTGGCGCAGGGCAGTATCCTCAAGGCCGCTACGATAATATGAACGGCCAAGCCAGTTGAGGATGAGCGGTTCTTCAGGCTTCCAGGATAGGGCCTTTTCCAGGGAAAGTATGGATTCATTGAAGGCAAAACGGTTGAAAGCCTGGACGCCACGACGAAATTCCTCAGCCGCCAGGACCGCAGCCCTATCGACGGATTGTTGTTGGGCTTTTAAGATAGTCTGTGGCATTACGATGGCCATGAACAGAAAAAAGCTTATAAAAAGGGGTTGCTTGCAGGATACACTTCCTTGGCTATGGGTCACGACTTGGCCTCTCCGAGGACCATGCGCATGTGGGCGGCAATCTCGGCGTTGCGGGGTGCCAGATCCAGGGCGCGGCGCAACCAGGTACGCGCCTCGGGAAGGTCTCCGTTCTTGAAATGCGCCCAGCCCAGGGAATCCATATAGGCCGGATTTTGTGAGACGAGCTCGACAGCGCGTTTGCAGAATCCGAGACCCTTACGTACGTCCTTATCTGAATCGGCCAGCACGTAACCCAGCCCATTCAGGGCATTGGCGTTTTCAGCGTCCAGGGAGAGGGCCTTCCTGTAATAATCTACGGAAGAATCCACCCGTTTCTGGCTCCAGGCGGCGTAGGCGAGGGTGGAATAAATCTGGGGGCTCTCGTAGCCTTTTTCTATCAGGTGATTGAGTTCGAATTCCGCAAGCTTTGAACGACCGGTAACGGAATACACGTAGGCAAGCGCCATGCGGCACTGATACCCGCGCAACAGGTCCAGACCGGAAGTTACTACCTGCTCCAGATACAGGAGAGCGTCATCGTAACGAAGGAGCTTTGTATAACAAAGCCCCAGATAGTAGGCAAGATCGGCGTTGTCTTGGGGATCCGAACCGGCGGGCTCGGCCTGCAACAATTCCGCAAGGGAAAGTTCCCAGCGTTTCGCACGGTACAGGCGTATGCCTTCGCGTATGCTCCCGGCCATGCCCCTACCCCTTTACCCGGGCGTTTCCGATTCCAAGGGAACCGGTGCCGTTCGACTGAATCGTATCGGAGGAAGACGATGCTTCCCTTGCCGATATCCTTACCGGGCGGGATGCGGCCTGTGCGGCGGCGGTGCCCGGATAATCCTTGGGAATACCCTCCCGCTGGGAGGCATCAATACCGGAAGCATAGGGACGGGCAGAGGCTGCCGCGTGGTCGGGAGCCTCGACACAAACATCCCGAAGGACGATGGGATGGATAAAAATGGGGCTTACCGATGCATAGCCCCGTAAAATGGCATCCTGATCCGAACCCGCTTCGGGCTCCGTATCTATACCGCCGCTTTCTATGAAGCAGTATTCATTCGCATCAGGGGCACGGAAAACCGAGAGGGAATCGTTATAGCGCCTGCGGGAAGGAAAAGTCCGCAACAAGTCGATTGGTCCTTCAGCCCGGTTTGGAATGTTCACGTTTACAAAGATATCCGGTACGCAGAGTGCGGTGAATTCCTCGAGGTGATCCGACGCGAAACGGGCAGCGGCTTCCCATTGAAAGGGGGCCTCAAAACAGGCGAGGCTGAATGCCACACCGGGAATGCCGTGCAGGGCGGCCTGTCTTGCCGCTGCGGCGGTACCGGAATAGACCAGATCGGTGCCTATATTGGGACCGACGTTTATACCCGAGACCACCAGATCCGGAATGAAGGGCAAGCCTCCCAGTGCGGCCACAATCGTGCAATCCGCGGGCGTGCCCGAACAGGCCCACACACGTTCCGAACGGCGCACCAGCCGGATTGGTCCGTGCATGGAGATGGAATGGGAAACCCCGGAACGATTGCCATCGGGTGCTACTACATAGACCTGGTCATTTTTCCGTTTTTCTAGGGCGGTTGCAAGGAAACGCAATCCGTCGCAATCTATGCCATCATCATTCGTCAGAAGTATCCGCATCAGACCCCTCGCGTAAGATCACGCGGGCCGCCCCCGCGGCGGAGACCTCGTGGATTATTGGCTTGAAACCGAAAATGCGCTCGTAATCCTCAAGGCGGCGCCGGTACTCTCCCAGCGCGTCGGCTGCGATTATCGTGTAGGTACATCCACCGAAACCCAAACCGGTAATTCTAGAACAAAGCACTCCATCTATTTCCTGGGTACGCTTTACAAGCCAGTCTATCTCGGGACAGGAAACTTCGTACAGATCCCTAAGACTTTCATGGGAATGGTAGACCAATTTGGCGAAAGCAGGCAGGTCGCCTTTCCTGAAATATTCCTCCGTATCCCGTACCCTGCGGGATTCCTGCACTATATGCAAGCTTCGACGGCGTATCTGTTCAGGTAGGGCGCCCATGGATTCCATAAGATCTTCTGTCTCGAAATCGCGCAGGCTCGCCCCAGGACGGGTTTTTGAAAGGATGTCCAGCCCACGCCGTAAATCGCCCCTTCGTTGTTTCAGCTCCGATTCAACTCCAAGGCGGGGGACACGCGAGTCGGTAAGAAGGATGCGGTAACCCGCGAGAGGAGGGTCGATATGGCGGACGGTCATCGAACGGGCGTCGACAACCATGAACAGACCCTCTTTGGCCTTTAAGGCGACGAGCCTGTCAACAGAACTCTCGGCACGCCCGAAAAAGCCGGTAGATGCGTCCTTAAGCAGGGATATGAGGGTCTCATCCGTCATTTCGGGTTCAAAATAATCCCTAAGCGCCGTGGCGGCAGCCACTTCGATCGCACTGGACGATGCCAAACCTACTTGCTGGGGAATTTCTCCGGCCAGCGTGAAATTGAAACCCTTGACGGGATAGCCCCGCTCGATGAAGGAGTGTACCGCGAGCTTGATGAAATTTGCCCAGCGGTCTTCCCGTTTGTACTTGAGATTGATAAGGGTCGTCCGTTTGCGTTCTCCCAAATCGGTGGCGAAAAACCGCAGGGAACTATCCTTTCTACTTCCCATGGCCACGCGGATGGTCCGGTCTATCGCCATGGAAAGCAACAATCCACCATCGGCCTCGCCATGCTCTCCGAAGAAATGCATCCTTCCCGGAGCCTCGGAAACGATAAGGGGACCTGGATTATCTGGGGAGGTATCGTATTCTTCCCGATGGATCGACTGGATGTCCTTCATTCGGTACGCTCCCGCTTTGCTTGTTAATCTTTCTCATAATAGATTATAAGCCGCTATTATTCAATCGAAATTATCTGTTAGAATAATAAGATGCCGTTGCTTGCGACCATTTTTTCCACGGGGCTCCTTGCGCTGGCCCTTCCGAACGAAATTGCGCCCTACGGGATTGCCCTCTTGGGCCTCGTCTGCCTTGTACCATATTTTACCGCCCTCGCCCATTGCCGCTCGTACCGGGACGCGGCCTTGCTGGGCGCGGTTTTCGGAGCGTTGTCCCACGCGGCCACGAGCTACTGGCTGGTATTCTTCCAGGATTTCGCCGTCTGGACCATCGGAGCCACTAGTGTAGCCTATGGACTGCTCCACGCGATCCTGGCTGTTTTCCTGCGCCGCTTCAGCCTTGGGCCACGGATGCACCCAAAGAGCGGTCTGGCGCTACGCCCTGCAACGAATCCGCTCAGGCCTTTTTTGATCGCAGCGGTATGGACCGTCTGGGAATGGCAAAAATCCATAGGTTTCCTGGGGTATCCTTGGGGACTGGTCGCGTACGCGGTGAACGAAGTCTCACCCCTCATCCAGATAGCCGATTCCCTGGGTGTGTACGGCCTGACTTTCCTGCTTGCCTTGGCGAACGCGCTGATCAGCGAGGCAAACCTGTACAGAAGAGCCATGGTCTTGCACCCGGTTTCCGCCAGCACCGGGTCCGGGGCCAACGGATTCATCGTTCTGGGGACCCTGTCGGTCTGGTTTTTGGTGTACGGAGCATGGGTGCTGGCCCATCCGACCCCGATTGTGGACCGCGTTCCCTTCGTACTGGTCCAGCATAACGGTGATTCCTGGGAAACGGGCGGCGAGATACAGGTCCTTAAAACCTGCCAGGCCCTGAGCCGCGAAGGCATTGCCCGCATGGAAAAGGGCGATATCGCACTTGCAGGGAACGGAACTTCGGGTGCGGGCTCCGCAGCCGGAATGAAACCAGCCTTGGTGGTGTGGTCAGAAACCGTACTCAGGCGGCCATTTGAGGATTACCGGCCCTTTTTCCGGAAAAGCCCCCCCAACGATCCTTTCATTCCATTTCTGGCAGATATCGACACACCCCTGCTCACCGGCGCCCCGGTGGTCCTTGACTGGGAACGATACGACGCGACGAATTCGGCCTTGCTGATATCGAGCCGGGCGGAGGTCATTGCAAGCTACGCAAAATCCCATCCGGTACCCTTCGCCGAGGCCATTCCCTTCTGGGAATACCAATGGATGCGGGATTTCATGAAGGATGTTGTCGGCCTTGAAGGCGGGTGGGTAGTCGGGACCGAGGCTACGGTGATGGAGATAGAAACTCCTTCGGGACGGCCCCTGCACTTCGGTGTGCCAATCTGCTTCGAGGATGCCTTTGCCGATGTGTGCGCGGATTTCTACAGGAATGGCGCGGACATACTGATAAATATTACCAACGATTCCTGGTCAAAAACCGTCTCGTCCGAAACCCAGCACCTCGTCGCCTCCCGTTTCAGGGCTGTGGAAAACCGGCGGGTCCTGGTGCGTTCCACCAACGGTGGCGTCACTTCCGTCGTGGACGCGGAGGGTCGCATGATCGCTTCGCTACCCCTCTTTACCGAAGCGTCCCTGCCGGTGCTGGTACCCATCCAGATATCATCCGCCCCTACCACATATTTCCTGCTGGGGGATTGGTTTCCCGTGTTGATGGCTGCCCTGGTATTGGCCTTTCTGCTATTCGATGCCTTGGCAGGGGTACGCAAGCGATCGCGAGGGCACAATCCGGTCTGAGAGACTTAATAATTGGTAGGCACCTGCGGTGTCAGAAGGATTTCCCCCTATTTCCAAGGAGTTCCTGGTGCAAAACAATCCACACACGCTATTGAGGACGAGCCTGGTTGCCCTTTTTGCCGCCCTGATGGCGGCTGGAACCTTCATCGCGATACCCATCCCCGTGTCGCCCGTACCTGTGGT
>Ga0172379_10008428_pt1 | contig 12977 bp, 11 predicted proteins | sample GrowelOW334metaG_FD_119756 | JGI IMG/M metagenome (GOLD analysis project Ga0172379, IMG submission 119756) | Groundwater microbial communities from an aquifer near a municipal landfill in Southern Ontario, Canada - Groundwater well OW334 metaG | ecosystem: Environmental > Aquatic > Deep... | reverse complement strand
CCCGTTCATCACCGAGATTTACAAGGAATTCCTGATCGAGCCGCTCGGCGAGAAATCTCACCACCTGCTTCACACGAAGTACACGAAGCGCGGCATTAAGTAATAACGCAATCCGGCGGCGCCGGAACCGAAAAGCTCGCCCGCGAAATTTTCCTCCAACGGGAACTTTCCGGGCGCGCCGAACGGTTATATGTAATGGCTGTTAATCAGCCATAAGCGCCGTCAGTAAAGAGCCGGGAGACCGCATCCTCTTGATGATGGTCTCCCGGCGCTTTTATTTTTAGGACCGGCCGGACGACCGATCCGGGAAGGTATGTGACATCAGATGGCAGGCTTCATCGACGAGGATCGGATTTTTAAAACCCTCGAGGAAAACAAAAATCCGGACAAAGCCCGCGTTGCGGAGGTAATCGCAAAAGCGCGCGAAATGCGCGGCCTCAATTTCGAAGAGACCGCGATTCTGCTTCAGGCGGAAGACAAGGAATTGGTGGAAAGCATTTTCAACGCCGCCCGCGAGGTCAAACTCGGCATCTACGGCAAACGGCTCGTGCTCTTCGCCCCGCTCTATGTTTCCAATCTTTGCCCAAACAGTTGTCTTTACTGCGCGTTCCGTGTGGAAAACAAGGAACTCAAGCGCAAGGCGCTCACGATCGACGAACTTAAAGAGGAAGTGCAAATCCTCGAGGACATGGGCCACAAGCGCGTCCTACTCGTTTACGGCGAAGCGGCCGGCATCCAATATATCGTTGACACCATCGGCGCCGCCTACTCCGTGAAATCCGGCAAAGGCGAAATGCGCCGCGTTAACGTGAACCTCGCCCCGCTTTCGGTCGAGGACTTCAAAACTCTGCAGGCAACCGGGATCGGCACGTACCAGTGTTTTCAGGAGACGTACCATCTCGACACCTACCATAAAATGCATCCGGCTGGCAAAAAAGCCGACTACGAATGGCGACTCTATGCGCTCGACCGCGCTCAGGAAGGCGGCATTAACGATGTCGCCATGGGCGCCCTGTTCGGGCTCTACGACTGGAAGTTCGAGATTCTCGCGATGTATCAGCACGCGGAACACCTCGACAAGAAATACGGTGTCGGCCCGCACACTATCTCTTTCCCGCGCATCGAACCGGCTCAGAACTCGGATATCGCGGACAAGCCTCCCTATGAAGTTTCGGACGATGAATTCCGGCGCGCGGTTGCCATCACGCGACTTATGGTCCCGTACACCGGCATGATAATGTCCACACGCGAAACCGCCGAGATGCGCCGCGAGCTGTTCGACCTCGGAGTCTCACAGATCAGCGCCGGCTCGCGCACTCACCCCGGCGGCTACAAGGACGCCCGCGAACACGCCCCAGAACTCGAACAGTTCACCGTCGGCGACACGCGGCCGCTCGACGAAGTCATCTACGACGTCGCCCAAATGGGATACGTGCCCAGCTTCTGCACCGGCTGCTACCGGCTCGGCCGCACCGGCCAGGATTTCATGGAGCTCGCAAAACCCGGACTCATCAAAGAGTTCTGCCTGCCCAATGCGCTCCTCACTTTCATGGAATATCTCGAAGACTATGCTTCGCCTGAAACTCGCATAGCCGGCCTGAAAACCATCGAGGAGCAAACCAAGGATATTCCTTCCGACGCCCGCATCAAGGAAACCATCGAACGCCTCAAACGCGTCCAAAGCGGCGAAAGGGATCTGTACTTTTAAAAATTGCTGGAAAGAATGAAAACCTATTTGTAATGATGATTTGAGTTTGAGCATCGAATGAGCCTCTTGATCAAAATTAGATTGATGAGGCCCAAATAAAAAGCCGGCTGGCCGGCAAAGGTTTTCAAACTTTCCAAAAATTTTCATTAAGGGCCTCAGCAATATTTGTAAGTCAGATTTTCAAAATCGCAGCAATTTATTTGTTGCGATTTTTTTTAGGGGATGAATATATATATTTCAGATAATGTAAAATGTCCTAAGGACTGACACATGAGGCCCGAAACTGAAAAGTTTTGGAAAAGGAGCTTGAGGAAAAACCTTTCTCAAAAGGGTTTTCCTCAATAAAAAATCATGCAAAGCGCGCCAAAAGGATTCAGACTGCACATCGGGATATTCGGACGCCGGAACGCGGGCAAGTCGAGCCTGCTCAACGCGATCACCCATCAGCAGGTTTCAATCGTATCCGACCAGCCGGGCACAACAACGGACCCGGTTGAAAAACCGATGGAGCTGCTCCCGCTCGGTCCGGTTCTTTTCATAGACACCGCAGGCATAGACGACACCGGCGCTCTCGGCGAACTGCGCGTCTTGAAAACGAGACAGGTTTTCGACCGCACCGAGCTTGGCGTCATCATCTCTGTCGCGGGCGAATGGAACGACTTCGAGGAAAAACTGCTCGAAGAACTGAAAACGCGCGGCGTTCCGATAATCGTCGTTTTCAACAAAACCGACCTCGCAGCGCCCGACCCCGCGATTATTGACCGTCTCGCTGCCGAAAAGATCGCGACCGTTAAAACATCGGCCGCCACCGGCGCGGGAGTTCTCGATTTGCGACAGGCGCTGCTCGACGCCGCGCCCGAAGAGTTCGTCAACAATCCGAGCATTCTCGGCGACCTCGTCGGCGCCGGCGAAACCGCCGTGCTCGTCGTTCCCATAGACAAAGAAGCGCCGAAGGGCCGCCTCATCCTACCGCAGGTGCAATCCATCCGCGACCTTCTCGACAACGACGCCTACTGCGTCGTGGTAAAGGAGCGCGAATTGCGCAGCGCTCTGGACAACCTCAAGCGGCCGCCAAAACTCGTCGTCACCGATTCGCAAGCGTTCCTTAAAGTCGCCGCCGACACGCCGCCCGAGATTAAAATGACTTCCTTCTCGATCCTATTCGCCCGCTTCAAGGGCGACCTGAACGAACAGGTTCGCGGCGCGACCGCGATAGATTCCCTAAAGCCCGGCGACCGCGTTCTCATCGCCGAGTCATGCTCTCACCATCCGATAACCGACGACATAGGCAGCGTAAAAATACCGCGCTGGCTCACCCAGTACATCGGCGGCAAACTCGATTTCGTTCACTCTCAGGGCCACGACTTCCCGGACGACCTGCCGCAGTTCAAGCTCGTCATACACTGCGGAGCCTGCATGTGGAACCGCCGCGAAATGCTATCGCGCATCCTTCGCTGCCGCCGCGCCGGCGTCCCGATCACCAACTACGGACTCACTATCGCCTACTCGCTCGGAATCTTCGAACGCGCTCTCGAGCCGTTCCCTTCCGCGCTCGACGCATTCAGAGAGGCAAAGAAGAAAAAAGTTCCGCAATAAACCGTAGGGGCGCAGCATGCTGCGCTCAAAACATGCTTGAAAGCAACGTTACATGACACGCGACCAAATTATCGGATGGCTTAAGGAAGACGACCCGGCGCGGCTCGCCGAACTTTACCACATGGCGGACACGGCGCGGCGCGACACCGTCGGCGATGAAGTCCATATCCGCACGCTCGTCGAGATCTCGAACCACTGCGCGCGCGGCTGCGACTACTGCGGGTTGCGCGCCGACAACAGCGCCCTGAAACGCTATCGCATGACGAAACAGGAAATCCTCGATTGCGTAAGCGCCGCCGCCACGCGCGGAAGAAAAACAGTCGTCCTGCAGTCAGGCGAAGACCCGCGGCTGACCGCCGAATGGGTCGCCGCCCTCGTGAGCGCGATAAAAGACGAAACAGGCATGGCAGTCACGCTCTCGCTCGGCGAATACTCGCGCGAGGACTATGCCGCAATGAAAGCCGCCGGCGCCGACCGCTATCTCATCAAACAGGAAACGGTCAACCCGAATCTCTACAAGAAACTGCATCCCGACATGAAGCTTGAGAACCGGATCCGCTGCCTCGAAACACTGTTGGAACTCGGCTTCCAGACCGGTTCCGGAATGATGGTCGGCCTGCCCGGCCAGACGCCGGAAATCATCGCTGACGATATACTGTTCATAAAGAAAATGCAGTTCGATATGTGTGGCATTGGACCTTTCATCCCGAACGAGGACACGCCGATGGCATGCGCGCCGGCCGGGCCTCTCGAAATGACGCTGAAGGCCGTTGCGCTCACGCGGATTGCCGTTCCGCACCTGCTTATGCCCGCAACAACAGCCGCCGGCACCGTCGCCGCCGACGGCAGAAAGCGCGCCCTGCTCTGCGGCGCAAACGTCATCATGCCGAACTCGACCCCACCGAAATACAAGGAGCTTTACCGCATCTACCCCGGCCGCTCCGGAATCGACGACACCTCGGAAGACTCGATGGAAACCGTCGAAGCCCTCCTCCGCTCCATAGGAAGAACGATCGCCACAGGCTACGGCCACAGTTATAAAAAGTAGCGTTGAGGTATACCATGCATCAGCTTTGTAGTCAAAAATCCCCCAAAGCCGTAGTTGGGATGTTTGTTTTCATATTATTTATATGTAGCGTAAAAACACTTCAATCTAACAACAACGACAAATCAGAGCTTAAATATGCAACGCCATATAATCACCAAAATTATGTTAAATGTTCAGCTTATTCCATAAATAAAGAAGTAATTAAAACGGATTCGGATGAAGCTTCAGATAGATGTGATTGTGTGCCAGTCAAGGATTTTACGATTGATAAATATCAATATCGATTGTGTGAAGCAAATTGGGCAGGTAATTTCGATTTATGGATAATTAAATGCAAAAACAATATTTGTGACAAACCATTGCTTACGCCTTTCTCGACCGAAGTAATAAAGCAAAGATTATGCGAACACAATGATGTCTGCGGGCTGAAGGATGAAGATATTATTGTTAATAAAATATTTTATGTGAAAACAAGAAACTTGATAAAGATAGGATTCTGGTACACAAAAAAAGGAAGTGTGAGAGAGCGCAAGCGATACCTTGTATTTAATTTTGACATGGACGCGATCAAGAATGATATTGATAAGGATGGGTTAACAGACATTTTGGAAAATGAGATAGGAACCGATCTGAATGATAAAGATACCGACCATGATGGAATAACTGATAACCTAGACAATAATCCAGTCGTATCAAACAAAACTATGAATACTGACGAGTCAAAGATATTCAGCGCAGTATTTAATGATCAATATAACTATATAAAAAACGATTTCATATTTAATGTTTATCAATGTCGTTTTGAAGGGTCGCAGTATTATATTGGCAATAACAATATATTGTTTCTATCAAAAGAAAATAAAATGAACGGCGCATACGGTGTGTCTTTTAAGGATATTAGACATATTGATAAAAATAATGTAAAAGTAGACGTGATATACTCTTACTACCAAAGAGTTGCTGAAGGTTATCAGTATGAACTTATTAAAAGAAATGATAATTGGGTAATATTAAATAAAAAAGCAAATTATTGGGAGTAAATCAGGCAGAGTTATGATAATTTGCTTGTTGTTATTAGGCATGCGTTAATATCGAATCGCTGTATCTTTCACTCGTTTACTTCAGCAGTCCGTTGACGATGACTTCGGTCGCCCGATCAACGTCCAGACCGCGGCTCAACAGCAGGTTAAGCTGTTCGCTATCGATACTGCCGATCGCCGCCTCGTGAGTGACTTTTGCCTTGTCATTGGTTACGATAGCGACCGGGACCGCCTTTGCTTTCGCGTTCCTGCCCACTATTATCTCAATGCAGTCCATGTGGCCGCGGGAGCCGTCGCCTTCGCCGACTATCTCATTGACGATCTCCGTGCTGGCGTTGTCGCGTATCACCATCCGCGTTTCGAGCAGTCCGCGCGAGTTCGCTCCAAGCAGATGCGCCCGCTCCCGAATCACTATCGCGTCGTCGAACTTTCCGTACACCTTGGCGAGCATGTGGCACAGCGTGTTGGCCCGGCACTCGATATCGTAGTCGAACTCCATTTTGCCGACCGCGCCCTGAACGAGCGAGAAACTGTTTACGAGTTGCGCGCCCTCTTCGAGAATGATCTTCGCGTGCGGGATCACCCGCACCAATCCGCGGTCGCCGTGCCAGTGCACCTCGTTGTAGTCGTACTTCGAGTTCGGCCCTATGACTATCTTCGCCTCCATCGCGTGAAGCACGTCCACCGCGTTCGGGAACAGGCAGTGCGCCTGCAACCCGATCGCGGAGTCCTCTTCGGTCGCGATGTCGAGATTGATCCTCTGCGCCATCTCCGGCGACAGAACGCCGAAACAGAGATGCAGCGGATCCTTGAATTTATAGCCGGCTTTTACCCGCAGCTTTATGAACAGTTCGCCGTTGCGCGTATCGGTTTCAACCTCGACGCCTTCGACGCCGTTCGCGCTTATGACTTTATCGTCGTTGATTACGAGGCTGCCGATTTGCTTGTCGTGCAGCGCTTTTGAATGCCCGCCCGCGAGCGAGTATGCCTCATCTATGGTGCCTATCATTGTGCGGTGGCGCTCCTTTCGTAGGGCGGAAAATTCACTGTATCGCAAACGTCGCAGTGGTCCTTGAAATAATGGATCGCTTCCTCCGGGGTTCCCTCGCGGATGATCTTCGCTCCGCAGAGCAGGCCCGCCCGCGTGCTGATGTGGATGATGTCTTCCTGATGCGTTATCAACAGCACCGCGCCGTCGGACGCGATACGTCGTATGACCTCCATTATCATCGCGAGCGAAACCGCGTCGATGCCGGAGTCGGGCTCGTCGAGTATCGCCAGCTTCGGATGCGCCGCGAGAACGCTCGCAAGCTCTATCCGCTTCCGCTCGCCGCCGCTCAGCTTCGAGTCCAGTATCCGGTCGAAATAGTCGCGCGCGCACAGTCCCACCGCTTCGAGACAGCTTTCTATCTCGCCGTCGGTTATTCCGTTCCTGCTGCTGATACGGATGTATTCTTTCGTCGTCAGTCCCTGTATCGTTATGTTCTTCTGCCAGCCGAGTATTATCCCGCGTTTCGCGCGGTCGCTAATCGACAGGTCGTTTATCCTCTCGCCCTCGAAATATATGTCGCCCGACTCCGGCGTGATCAGTCCCAGTATCACTCCCGCCATCGTGGATTTTCCCGTCCCGTTCCTGCCCAGAACCGCGTATATCTCGCCCCGCTCCACATTCAGCGACATATTGTCGAATATCCGCTTTCCGCCGAGCGTCAGATTCAGATTGCTTATCTTCAACATCTTTCCTCACATCCTTTCAATATCGTCTATTAATATAACACCCGCGCTATGAAATAACAAATAAATAGTAGCGGGCAGCGAGCGGCGAGAACGCAGGGAAAGATAAAAGCTTAAAACGTCAGTTGGTAGCCGGGAAAAGAAAAAACAGTAGCCTAAAGCGATATAACATTAGGATTTGACGTTCCAAGCGCTTTTTGTCATTCCGAGCGAAGCGAGGAATCTTCAATAAAACAATCCTTTATATTTTTCCCTTCCCCCAATCCCCAACTACCAACTACTAATCCCGGTTTTATCTTTTCCCTATGTTCTCGCTACTCGCCGCTGAAAATTGTTTATCCCTTGTCTCTGTGTTATGATTTTCATACGCAGAAGCAAATGCGCTTTACTAACAACACTCAGGGAGCGGGCCGCTTTTGAAAGTAACGTTTCTCACTCCACCGCCGCTCGACGGCAACCGAGTCGCCGACCGCGTCGCAGGCTGCGCTTACGGCCTTTATCCCGTTCCCAATGTCTTCGAACTCACAGTAGCCGCCGTTCTCGAACGCGACGGCCGCGATGTGCGCTATGAAAATTTTCCAATCCAGAACGAAGGCGTCTCCGAATTCGACCGCTTCATCGCCAACGACGACAGCGACCTCTACGCGCTGTACACCGTCAATCTGACGCGTGAGACGGACAAGCGCGCGACAAAGAAAATTCAAGCTGCCCGACCCGGCGCCGGCATCGTTTTCTACGGCCCCTCGCCGACTTATAACCCCGACGAGTTCCTGATCAGCGAAAACTGCTACGTCGTTCGCGGCGAACCCGAACTCTCTTTCGCCGATCTCGCGAACGCGCTCAGCCGCGGAGTTCCCTCGGACCCGCCGGCCGGCGTCACCATGCTGCGCGCCGGAGCGCCGGCCTCCGGACCCGAGCGGCCTCTTATCGACGATCTCGATTCGCTCCCCTTCCCGGCGCGGCATCTCGTTCAACGCGATAGCTACTACAACCCGAAACTTGGCGTGAAGCCATTCACAGCCGCCTACGCCTCCCGCAACTGCCGATTCAAATGCGTCTATTGCGTGCCGTGCTCGCTCAGCTTCGCTCGCGAACTCGAAAACCGGCGCTGGCACGACGGACGCAAGCCGCCCGTCGGCGTCCGTTCCGCTAAAAATGTCATCGCCGAATTCGAGAAGCTAAAAAGCGACGGCTACCGCAGCGTCCTCTTTCTCGACGACCAGTTTATCTGGGACGAACAGCGAACGCTCGACATGTGCGATGGCATCGCCCGGACCGGCATAATCTGGGGCTGCGCGTCCCGCGCTGATTTCATCACCGAGCGCGCCGTCGCCGCCATGGCCGCCGCGGGCTGCCGCTTCATAGACATCGGCGCCGAGTCATTCGATCAGCGTATTCTCGACGACGTCCGCAAAGGACTCAAAATCGAAGCCGTCGAAAACGCAGTCAAAATTATCCGAAAGCACGGCATCGACGCGAAACTCAACATCCTCGTCGGCTGCAGCGCCCTCGAATCAAAGGAAACAATCCGCGCCAACAGGCGCATGATCAAAAAACTTAAAGTCGATCAGGTGATGTACAACATAGCGAACCCGTTCCCCGGCACCGACCTGTACGAAATAGCGCGCCGCGACGGCTGGTTCGTCGACGGCGACTACAGGCCCAGCGACGTTCAGAAAGAAGCCATCATCAGGCTCCCGAATCTTGAGCCGGACGAATTGGTAAACGAAGTGCGCCGCGCCAACATGGCGTTCTTTCTCAGTCCGCGCTTCATTTTCCGCCACATATTCAGGTTCCGCTCGCTCTCGGATATCGCCGATGCGTTCCGGGCGCTGAAAAGAAAATTGTTTTAAATAATAAGAATGAACATATTTCAATGAAAGATCTGTCGATCATATACATTACCTACAACTCTCTGGCGCTGCTGAAGCAGAGCGTGGAGTCCGCGCGCGCGGCCACGAGTGTCACGGATTACGAAATAATAGTCGTCGACAACGGTTCTGCCGACGGGACGCCGGACTGGCTGCGTTCGCAGCCGGGCATCAAAACGATATTCAACGAAACAAACCGCGGAGTGGCGCCGGCCCGGAATCAAGGCCTTAGCGCCGCGACAGGCAGATACCTTCTTATCCTCGACGCGGACACCATCGTCGAGCCGGGCGCTCTGGACACGCTCACGGCGGCCATGAACGCGCATCCGGAAGCTGGACTCGGCGCCCCGAAACTCACCGACGCGGACGGCGCTCTCCAATTCACCTGCCGCTACTACCCGACTGCGCTCAGCAAAATCTACAGGCGGCTTCCATTTGCGTTTGCCAAAAAGCGACTCGCCGCCGAGTTCCTCGAAGACTGGCCTCACGACTCAGAACGCGCGGTGGACTACGCAATCGGCGCATGCCAGATTTTCCGCCGCGAGGCGTTCGAAAAAACCGGGCCGCTCGACGAACGCATCTTCTACGGACCCGAAGACATCGACTACTGCATCAGAATTTGGCGCGCCGGATGGACGGTGATGTACTTCCCGCAGGCGGTCGTCCGCCACCTCGAACGCCGGATCACCAGACGCCTGCTTTCAAAAACGACATTCAGGCATGCCGCGGGCCTCGTTTACTTTTTCGCGAAATACCGCTATATCACAAATGTGAATAAACTGCCGGGCAGCAGGAACTTCGGAGCGCAATAAACATGACGGCGGCAAAACGAAAATCGAGACGCATAACAGTCGGCAATGTCGCCATAGGCGGCGGCGCGCCCGTCGCCGTTCAGTCGATGACTAAAACCCAGACTGAGGAAACGCGGGCGACTGTCGCCCAGATAAAAAAACTCGAAGCCGCCGGCTGCGAACTTATCCGCATCGCCGTCCCAAACCGCCGCGCCCTGAAATCCTTCGGCGAAATCCGCGAAAAGATAAAAATCCCGGTCATCGCCGACATCCATTTCAATAAGGAACTCGCTCTCGGCGCGTTCGAACATGGCGCGGATTGCGTGCGGGTTAACCCCGGCAACATCGGCGGACGCGGCGAATTCCGCGCTGTTGCCATTGCGGCCCGGAATCTCGGCCGCGCAGTGCGCATCGGCGTCAACTCCGGTTCGCTCGACCCGAAAATTAAAAACAATAAGCGTCTCTCAGATAGCGAAAAGCTCGTCGAGAGCGCTCTGCTGTATATCGAAACCGCCGAGAAAGCAGGTCTGAAAAACTTCAAGGTCTCTTTGAAAGCTTCGGACGTGCTGACAACGGTCGCCGCCTACCGGGGCATTGCCCGGCTGACTGACGCGCCGCTGCACGTTGGAGTAACCGAAGCGGGCGACGCGTTCTCCGGCGCGATCAAGTCAGGCGTCGGAATCGGCATTCTGCTTAACGAGGGAATAGGCGACACGATCCGAGTGTCGCTTTCCGCGCCGCCCGAGGCGGAAGTCCGCGCGGCGTGGGAGATACTTCGCTCGCTCGGGCTGCGCCGCCGCGGAGTGGAGATCATCTCGTGCCCGACTTGCTCGCGCACGAAAACGGACATCGGCGCGTTATCAGAACGCATACGGGAAAAAACAGTCGCCGTTACGCAACCGCTCCGGATCGCCGTTATGGGCTGCGAGGTGAACGGGCCAGGCGAAAGCGAAGGCGCGGACCTCGCGCTCGTGATGGACCGCGCGGGCGGCGCGCGGCTGTACGCCGCCGGAAAATTAGCTCGTAAGGTCGCCGCACGAGCCGCGGTCGCGGAGCTTCTCAAGGAAATGGACAAGCTGATTCGGGCCGATGCTGAAGGCCGGCCCGAGGAAATATCATGCTGTTAACGACAATATCGGGAGCGGACTTATGAAAAAAATCATTATATGCGTTTTTCTGATAACGCTCGCGGCCGCAGGGCCGGCGCTCTGCGACGACGTGAACATCGCTCCTCGCTGCCGGGTTCTCGCTTCCGAGCCGGCGAACGCTGCATGGGAGTCAAAAAATATCGTGGACCAGGACATCGGCCCGACGAAAGGCTGGCTCGGCATATTCGACGCTGTTAATCCGCCTTGGGCGCGCTTCGTCATTCCCTATCCGGTTAAGATTACAAAAATACTCATCATGCCCGCCTCTTACACCGAGCTCGAACGGCGCAGGTATTCACGCCCGAAGACTGTCAGCGTGGTGCTTAAAGGCGACAAACCCTCCGTCAAAGAATTCACTCTGCTGGACAAGGAAGACGGGTTTCAGGAGCTCGCGATCAACGAAGACAACGTATACGAACTTTCGATCGTGATTAACGATGTGTATCCGAGCGTCAAATATCCGAATCAGACCGGCTTTCAGGAAGTCGAGATAATGATTCCGCCCGAAGTTCAGATTCTGACTCCTGAAGGCGGGTTGAAAAATGCTGAAGGGGCGCTGAACCCGGCAGAGGAGGCGCGAAAGATTCTCAATAAGACTCAGGAGGCCGCTTCCGAAACGCCGGATGGAAAAAAAGCGGAACCGGCGCAAAAGGGCGAGCTTTCGCAGGACGAGCAGGAAATTCTCGACCTGCTGCGCGAATTGCTGCAGCGTCTGGAACAAAAGTTCCGCGAGGAATAGTATATATTGAGCGATTGCGATGAGGTGTGACTGGATATGGCTTATTACGACTACTACTGCGATAAATGCAAAAAACCGTTCGAAATTCAGTGCGGCATAAACGACGATCGGAGCCGGGTGCGCTGCGATAAATGCAAAAGCGACAAGGTGCGCCGCGTGTTCGACAGCATTCTGGTGCCGAAAAAAGTCGGCTCGGGGAAGAAATCAGCGGGTTCATCCGGCGGAAGCTCCTGCTCTTCCTGCTCATCCCACAACTGCGGAAGCTGCCATTAAAACCAACAAGAGGTATTCATAACATGAAAAACGAAATCGCTTTCCCGGAAGGGTTCATTTGGGGAACCGCGAGCGCAGGCCATCAGATCGAGGGCCACAACGATAAATCCGACTGGTGGAAGTTCGAGCAGGAAGGAAAAGTCTACGACGGCACGGTGTCCGGCCGGGCGGTCGACTACTGGAACCGTTACGAGGAAGACCACGAACTGATGTCCACTCTCGGCTATCAGGGATTCCGTCTCGGAATCGAATGGGCGAAGATCGAGCCTGAGGACGGCCGCTTCGATATGGACGCCGTCGAGCATTACAGAAAAATCCTGCAATCGCTCCGCGACAGGAAAATCAAAATCTGCCTGACGCTCTATCACTGGGTGTTGCCGCTTTGGTTCGCGGACAAAGGCGGCTGGGAACACAAGGACGCAGTGGACAGGTTTATCCGCTACAGCGAACTGATCGTAAAGGAACTCGGCGAGTTTCCGGATTTATGGGTAACGCTCAACGAGCCGGGCGTGCCGCCGACTGCCGGCTTGTTCGCCGGCATTTTCCCGCCGGAGAAAAAATCGGTGTCCTCATACGCCGCGGCGTCGCGCGCGCTTCTCAAATCACACGCCCGCTGCTACAAGCTGATCCACGATATGGTTCCGAACGCGCCGGACGGCGGCCCGACTATGGTCGGCGTCGCGAACGCCTATCAGTACGTCACCGCCTACGGCTCTCCAAACATATTCGCCGCCTACGAAAAGCTGATGGCGCCATTTGTCGCCTATGCCAGCTACATCGCATGGGATTATTCCGTCGCCACCGGCTGGATTCTTCCGCCGTTCGGACTCGAATTCGTGCCCGGCCTCAAGGGCAGCTACGACTTCTGCGGCGTGAATTACTATACGCGAATGTCCCTTAAATTCGACCCGTCGAAAAAAGACGAGATGATGATCGACATGCACGGAATCCATCCGGGGATCGACGTAAACCAGATGGGCTGGGAAAACTATCCGCCGGGCTATTTCAAAACTCTGAAGTTCGTGTGGG
>Ga0172379_10008427_pt1 | contig 12978 bp, 15 predicted proteins | sample GrowelOW334metaG_FD_119756 | JGI IMG/M metagenome (GOLD analysis project Ga0172379, IMG submission 119756) | Groundwater microbial communities from an aquifer near a municipal landfill in Southern Ontario, Canada - Groundwater well OW334 metaG | ecosystem: Environmental > Aquatic > Deep... | reverse complement strand
TAAAGTAAAAGGCTTTGATGTTGATTTGGGAAAGCCATGGGAAAAATATGATTATGTTTCAACAATTTCAAAACACACAAAAGTAAATGTTTTGGAAGCCAGTTTGCCTGAAATGGAAAAAGCTTTGCAGAATTTAAAAATTGATTACGACAAAAAAGGATTCAACAGAACAAGGGCAATGGATAACTTATGGAAGTTTTGCAGGAAAAAAATTGCGGGCCCGGGGTTTTTAATAAATACTCCAATTGATGTTTCTCCTTTGGCAAAGAAAAATGAGAAAAATCCAAAAACAGTGCAAAGATTCCAGGTTATTTTGGCGGGTTCTGAAAACGGCAACGGATATTCAGAGCTTAATGATCCTCTTGACCAGGCGCAAAGATTTGCAGAGCAGCAAAAATTAAGAGAGGCCGGCGACGAAGAAGCTCAAATGTTTGACCATGACTTTGTTGAAGCATTGGAATATGGCATGCCTCCAACCTGCGGTTTTGGAGTTTCTGAAAGATTATTCAGCTTTTTAATGGATAAGCCCGGCCGCGAATGCCAAATTTTTCCCCTAATGCGCCCCAAATAATAAATATTTTTTTCAAAATTCGTATTATTTATTTTAAAACATAATAGACTAATTCGTGAGAATTAGCCTATAGTTAATTAAATATGAATAATAAAGAGTTGGTTAAAATTTTTAAAGCGCTGGGTAACGAGAGGAGGTTTTTAATTTTGAGGCATCTATCAAAAAGAAAGGAACTTTCGGTTGGCCAAATTGCAGAACTTATAGATTTATCTTTTAAAAGCGTTTCACGTCATTTGGCTGTGCTGTCTGGCGCCGACTTGATAGAAGCAAGGCAGGCAGGGTTAAATAGGTTTTATTATATTCGAGATGGCGTTTCTAAAGATGTTCTAAAGTTTTTGAATTAAAAGTTTCTGCGGCATATGGGCTTATTCGTACGAATAAGCGAATAGTTTTTGGAGAGTATAGTAGTGGATAGGTTATTTAGGTATTTATCAAACGCTTCAGACCGGTCTGGAGCGTTTTTTTGTGCAAAAAAAGAACCCCGCAAGTCGCTTGCGCGATGCGGGGCATGAGGGCGACCGACTTGGCCGTCTTTACTTGGTTGCTGGCTTTTCGGCCAGCGGGTTGGGGATATTGATTCCGCTAGTGGCAAGTGGAAGAAAGGCGATTTTTCCTTCCTGTTTTACCACAATACCTTTGGTCGGTGGCTGTTCGTTGAAGCGTAGCCCAAGGTATTTTTCCTCAATCTTCACGATTGCGTACCATCCCTTCTCGTTGATGTTGACAAGAGAGGTTACGCACTCGTAGACTTGTCCGACCTCGAGCTTGCTATCGGCTAGCGCGATTTCGCCAGCCCCCGAACGCTTACCATTTTCTACGGCCATGATAGCCGCCACCGCCATGATAAGCATGAACAAGTAGCCAACCAGAAGCCCTGTAATTTTCACGTCAAACTCCCTTCATAAAATAACCATCGGATCTGTGAAAAGTCATGTTTAATCATAGCACAAAAGGCAGCAACTTGTCAAGGTATTGTTGTGTTTGGCAAGTTTGGTATACGAGTAAAAAAAAGACCCCGCGAGCTGCTTTGCGCAACCGCGGGGAATGTTTATTCAGACTTCTGGGGAAAGGGGCATTTGTCAGCATAGACAGTAATCGCTGTTGCTATCCACAGCGATTGCTCTTTGCTGGAAATTCCAGTTTCCTGAAAAATTTTGGCAGCATGATGGTCAATGGCGAAGAGCACATCTTGCCAGGTTAGTTCATCTCCCAGCGTGCAGTCAAGAACAGTATCGGAATTTCGTAGCGCTTCTGTAATTTCGCAGAAGCGGTCAGAATCCATTCTCGAAATTGATTTTAGCGAATCAATCACGCTTTCCTGCTGTTTTTTAAGGAACGCATTTTGGGCGGGGTAGGCCAAAAGAAGAAGGCCAAGCCCGTTGGCCAGCATAATAATGCCGAGCAACCGTTGTGTGGCCATGGAAACTCCGCCCACTATAATGAGCAGACATCCAAATCCCACACAAAGCAGAAAAATAATCAGAAAGCTTTTCTTGCTCACGATTTGCTCCTTCACGTTTGTGTAAAAGTACAGATATAAATATCATATAATAAATATATACAAAGTCAAGGTGTTTACTGGCTCTGGCAAGTTTGGTATTATGAATAAATAAAAGTTGAATATGAAAAAAGTGATGGTTTTTGGGACATTTGATAGGTTGCACGAGGGGCATGTGGATTTTTTTCGGCAGGCTAGAAAGCATGGCGATTATTTAATCGCGATTGCTGGCAGAGATAAGAATATTTTGAAAATTAAAGAGCATCTGCCAGAAGAATCCGAACAGCAACGCCTAAATGGCCTGAAAAATTGCAAATTGGTAGATGAGGCGCATCTGGGTTTTGAAGATGGGCCTTATAAAATTATTGAGAATTTAAAGCCCGACGTTATTTGCCTTGGGTACGACCAGTCGACTTTTACCAAAAATTTAAAAGAAGAAATCAAAAAGAGGGGATTAGAGATGAAAATTTTTAGACTAAAACCTTACAAACCCGAGCAATTTAAATCATCTATTTTAAATAAATAAAATTATGTTAGATATAAATTTTATAAGAGAAAATTCTGACATTGTGAAAAAAGCCTGCAAAAATAAAAACGTCCAGGTAAGCGTTGACTTGGTTTTGGATTTGGATAAAAAGAAAAGGAGAGTGATGACAGAAATGGAAGCCCTGAAGGCCGAGCAAAATAAAATTTCCAGGGGTGGCGCGGAAAATAAAGAAATTTTTGCTCAAGCAAAAGAAATAAAGGGAAAAATCAAAGAAATGGAGCCGAAATTGGAGAAAATTGATCAGGAGCTAAAAGACCTGCTTTTACAGCTTCCAAATATCCCATTGGAAGATGTGCCAATTGGGTCAAGCGAGGACGAGAATCAAATTATAAAAACCGTAGGCAAAAAACCTCATTTTGATTTTGCGCCAAAAAATCATTGGCAGCTTGCCGAAGCTTTGGATTTGGTTGACAAAGAGCGCGCGGCGAAAGTGGCAGGCTCAAGATTTGCTTATTTAAAGGGTCCGCTTGTTTTGCTTGAGCTGGCAATGTTTCGTTTTGCATTTGATGTTCTTACAAATGAAAAGGTTTTAGCTGGGATTGCGAGAAGTGCGAAGTTAAAAGTTAGCACCAAGCCGTTTGTGCCTGTTTTACCTCCATTTATGATAAAAACAGCGCCGTATACGGCAATGGACAGGCTTGAACCAAAAGAAGAGCGATACAAAATTGAGGGTGAAGATTTGTGGCTGGAGGGGTCAGCTGAGCACGTGCTGGGAACAATGCACATGGATGAGACGCTTTTAGAGGACGTTTTTCCAGTACGTTACGCGGGCTACGCAACAAGTTTTAGAAAAGAAGCCGGAACATACGGAAAAGATATGGAAGGTATCTTGCGAATGCACCAATTTAACAAGCTTGAAATGGAAAGCTTAACTACTTCAGAGAATTCTTTAGTTGAACACCATTTCTTAATTGCCATACAGGAATACTTAATGCAACAATTGGATTTACCATACGAAGTTATGTTAAAGTGCACAGCCGATATTGGGAAGCCAAATGCCAGAGGAGTTGATATAAATGTGTGGCTGCCAGGACAAAATAAATACAGAGAAACTCACACAGCAGATTATATGACCGATTATCAGGCAAGACGTTTGCAAACCAGAGTTAAGAGAAAAAATGGCAAGACCGAACTTGTGCACACAAATGATGCCACAGCCCTTGCAGAGCGCCCATTGATTGCAATTATAGAAAATTATCAGCAAAAAGACGGAACAGTGAAAGTGCCGAAAGTTTTGCAGAAATATTGCGGTTTCAAAATAATTAAACCCAGATAAAAAGTGGAAATAACAGTTAACGGAGTTAAAACAAATTATTTGTCTTTCGGTGAAGGCAAGCCTTTTATTATTTTGCATGGATGGGGGTCGGGCTCTGACAGATGGATCAAAGAAGCAGAAATTATTTCGGCAAAGGGTTTTTTGGTAATAATACCCGACTTGCCCGGTTTTGGCGCCAGCGACAAGCTTTCAAGGCCGTGGACAGTAAACGATTATGTAAAATGGCTTGAAGACTTTACCAATGAATTAAATATAGACACATTTTATTTGCTGGGGCATTCTTTTGGAGGGGCTTTGGCAGCAAAAATGGCCATAAAATATCCTCAAAGAGTGCAAAAATTATTTTTAGCTGCGGCGGCTGTTATCAGGAAAAAAACAACCCAGAAGAATTTATCCGCTAAAATGTCAAAAGCGGTGAAGATATTCAGTTTTTTGCCCGGGTATGATTTTTTTAGAAAGGCAGTTTATAAATTTATAATCAGAAAAAGCGACTATATTTATACAGAGGGCATAATGAAAGAAACTTATCTGAATGTTATTTCCGATGATGTTTCTTTTAAATTATCTTTCATAAAAGTGCCCACAGTTATCATCTGGGGCGATAAAGATCAATCAACTCCAATTGAAGATGCAAAGTTGGTAAACGATAAAATTAGAAATTCAAAATTGGTTATCATTCCGGGCGCAGACCACTTGATGCACAAACTTATCCCGGAAATTTTAGCTGAAAAAGTTTTAGAAAATATTTAAATTTTTATTCGTATGTTTTTTGTTTTAGTTTCTCTTTGGTTTTTTAGAGCCATAAAATATGTTTTATTTTGGCTGTATTTATGGCAGTTGAAAGAATATCACATTGGCCGATTTTTAGACCATTTCAGCACCTATAAAGGTAAAAAGTTGGTTTCAAACCCCTTACAGGGTTTTAAGATTTTACTTGTGGTTGTTTTTCTGTTCAGCCAGGATTTATTTGCTTGGCTTTTGTTTTCTGTTTATTTGGCAGAATCATTTTTATTTCTGAAAGCAATTTTCCAAAGAAGGGTAAAAAAGCCGGTGATAACTTTCAAAACAGCATTTTTATTGCTGATTTTATTGTTTGTAACATTTTTATTCCCGATATTTTTATCATTCAGCACGCAAAACGAGGCAGTGTTTTATTTCTGGCTTTTGGTGTTTGATATTTTAATGCCGGTTGTTGTTTCAGCAGTGGTGCTTTTGTTCCAGCCGTTTACGGTTTTTTCCAGAAATAAAACTTTGGCAAAAGCAAAGAAGAAAATGGAAAGCTTTCCAAATCTTATTGTTATAGCCGTTACGGGCTCCTATGGCAAAACAACAACAAAAGAAATTTTATCAACAATACTTTCCAAAAATTTCAATGTTTTAAAAACCAAGGAGCACCAAAATTCAGAAATGGGAATTGCCGGATGCATATTGAAAGATTTAAAGCCAGAACACGAAGTTTTTGTTGTTGAAATGGGGGCCTATAAAAAGGGAGGAATAAAAATGCTGGCCGATATTGTAAAACCAAGAATAGGAATTATTACAGGCGTAAATGAACAGCATCTGTCGCTTTTTAAATCAATGGACAATTTGCTTTCAGCCGAGGGCGGGGTGGAACTTATTAAGGCCTTGCCGAAAGACGGTTTGATAGTTTTTAACGGAGACAACAAATATTGTTTGGATTTATACAGAAAAACCAATATTAAAAAAAATATTTATGCAGAGAAGAGGGATAAGATAGACACGGATGTTTGGGCAGAAGATGTGGCAGCAGAAAAAGACAGCATTTCTTTTCTGGCAATGCAGAAGAACATGGAAGCTGTGCCGTTTAAAGTGAATGTTTTGGGCAGGCAGAATATCCAAAACATTTTAGGAGCTGTTCTGGTTGCGAGACGCATGGGCATGAATTTGCAGGATATTGCAGAAGCCGCAAAAAATATAAAACAGGAGCAAGGGGGAATGGTTTTAAAGCAAGGCAAGCATGGAATAAATATAATTGATTCCACATACTCTGCAAATCCGGACGGAGTTAAAGCAGATTTGGAGTATCTTAAAATTTTTAACAAGAAAAAAGTTATAGTGATGCCGAGTTTGATAGAGCTTGGAGGCAAATCAAAAGAACTTCACGAGAAAATTGGGAAAACCATTGCAAGAGTCTGCGATATGGCGATAATAACAACAAAAGACAGATTTGAAGATATAAAAAAAGGAGCAATTGAAGGAGGAATGAAAAAGGCCAATGTGATGTTTTGCGATAACCCGGCAGACTTGGCGATGACAATATCGCTTTTTTGCACAAGCGGAGATGCAGTTCTTTTAGAAGGCAGAATTCCTGCTGAAGTTATAAAATTGTTGAGCGAATAGATTTTTATAAAAAAAGCGCCACACTATTAAGGTGGCGCACTGAAACCGGGCAGTTTACTAGATAACCAATCAGCTAATTCTTTAAAGTTTTCTTCGGCTCTTGGCCCGAGAACCGTTTCTAATGGAAGTTCCACAGCATGTCTTACAGCTAAAACACCAAAGCCCAGCTCTTTACTTATTGTCTCTCCAAGTTCTGAATATCGCCGGCGGAATTCAAAAAAAAGATGTCTATCAATGTTCGAAGATCTCATAACAGCCGAAGCGCGATTATAAAGATTGGCTACATCGTTTAAGATCATAATACACCTTTTTTCAAAAGATAGGGAAAAATACTTTCGGAGTTCATCCATAATTTTAATCCGCCAAAAAGTATTTGGGTTTGCGAGGGCAAAACAGTGTCCGGAGTAATTGTTTTAATGCCGCTCATAGAGTGTTCTTTACCCAATTCAATGCAGATGGTTTCAAAAATTATCTGCATAATATCGTAAAATTGCGTAGAAAAATCCTGGAGCCCGTGCACTTTTTCAACGCAATGCACTGTTGTCATAAAATCCATTACATCAGCCCACGTGTTCACGAGCGTCTCCTTGTTGTTAAGGTGCATAAAAAGATTTTTAATGTTAAACTATAAAATAAATATTGTCAATGAACAATAAATTCAAGCCGATTTCAATTTCTTTATCGCCCAATGTTGAAAAAGACGACGTTGCGCTTGCTTTGAACTTGATTGTCAGGCCGTGGTTTTGGAAGCAAGGCAAGGGGATTAAAGAACTGGAACGGGAAATAAAAGAATATTTGGGGGTAAAATATGCGGTTTCTTTTAATTCAGGAAGAAGCGCGCTTTTTGCTATTTTAAAATCTTTGGACGAAAAAAATGGAAACAGCGTTTTGTTGCAGGCGTTTACATGCAATGCGGCTATCAACCCCATTTTGTGGGCTGATTTAAAGCCCATTTATGTAGATTGCAATAAAGACGATTTTAATGTGGATGTTGAGGATATAAAGAAAAAAATTGCCGAAAACCCCAAGACTAAAATTTTGATGGTTCAGCACACGTTTGGAATGCCCGCTAACATGGACGAGGTGATGGCTATTGTGCGACAGAATAATTTGTTTTTGATTGAGGATTGCGCGCATTCGCTGGGAGCAGAATATAATAATAAAAAAGTGGGAACTTTCGGTAATGCCGCATTTTTCAGCTTTTCAAGAGATAAAATTATTTCTTCTGTTTACGGGGGCATTGCCGTAACAAATGATGACCAGCTTGGAAAAAAACTTGAAGCTTTACAGAAAACTTTCGGACCGGCGTCTAATTTTTGGATATTCCAGCAAATTTTGCATCCTATTTTGCTGCATTATATAATTTTGCCGGTTTATAATTTTTTGGATTTGGGGAAAATATTTTTGGTTGCTTCGCAAGTTTTAAATATTTTATCAAAGGCGGTAAGCTGGAAGGAGAAAAGGGGAGAAAGGCCCGATTATTTTCCAAAAGCTTTGCCTAATGCCTTAGCCCTGATGGCTTTGAATCAGTTTGGCAAATTGGAAAAATTTGAAAAGCATAGAAAAGACATTTCAGAATTTTATTATAAGGAATTAGCCGCCTTCGCTGAAGCTTCGGCGGGCCAAGCAAAATTTGTTTTACCCAAGCAATTCGAGGAAAGAAAAAATGCTTTTTTGCGTTTTACGGTAAAGCACAAAGATGCCCATGATATAATTTATGAAGCCTGGCACAAGCAAAACATTTTGCTGGGCGATTGGTATACAACAGTTATTGCCCCGTTTGATACAAAATTGGAAGAAATGCATTATAAAAAAGGCATGTGTATAAATGCTGAAAGATTGTCCAAAATCACTTTAAATTTGCCAACGCATATAAATATCTCACGGGAAAATACAGAAAGAATAGTTAATTTTCTAAAAAAATGGAAATAAAATATGAAAATAGCAATTTGCACCAGTTTTTCTTTTATTAAAGAGGCAATGGAAATTAAAAACGAGCTGGAAAAAATGGGTCACGAAATATTTATGCCTCACAATGCAGAGCTCTATGTTAATGGAACGCTCGCGCCGGAAACAAGAGAAAAATCAACAGAAAATAAAATAAAAGATAATTTGATAAGGCGGTATTTTGATGTAATCAAGGAATCAGACGCAATTTTAGCAATTAATAAAGATAAACACGAGATTAAAAACTATATTGGAGGAAATACTTTTTTGGAAATAGGATATGCGCACGTTTTAAATAAAAAAATATTTTTATTGAATCCTGCGCCGGACATGCTTTATTCAGATGAAATTTTGGCAATGGAGCATACTGTAATAAATAACGACTTAACTAAAATAGTTTGATATTTATGGAAATAAAAGAAATAAATTCGTCAGACGCTGGAAAACAAGAATGGGAAAATTTTCTTTTGCAGTGCAAAGAGAAAACTTTTTTGCAGTCGTGGAATTGGGGCGAGTTTAATGACAAGATGCAAAGAAAAAGCTGGCGGTTTGGGGTTTATAATTCAGGAAAAATGATTGCCTGTTTTTTGGTTTCTAAAATTGGAGCCAGAAGAGGTATTTTTTTGTTTGTTCCTCATGGCCCCGTAACAATTGACCAATTGTCTGCAAAAGATAAAAAAGAAGTTGTGGAATTGCTTTTAGGGCGTTTGAAAGAAGTTGCCAAAGAAGAAAAAGCAGTTTTTATAAGAATTTCTCCGATTTGGGTAAGAAACGAGGAAAATATAGATATTTTTAAGAGTTTGGGATTCAGGCCTGCTCCCGTGCATATGCACCCTGAAACAAGCTGGGAGTTGGAAATTTCCGGGTTAGAAGAAAATCTTTTAATGCAGATGAGAAAAACAACCAGATACCTGATTCGCCAGGCTGAAAAAAATCCGGACATAAAAATTGTAAAAAGCCAGGATACAAAAGACTTGGAAGATTTTAATCGCGTTTATTCAGAAACAGGCAAACGCCAGCACTTTACGGTTTATAACAAAAAATATATAGAAACCGAATTTGAAACTTTAATGAAAGACAATCAGGCATGCTTGTTTTTGGGAAAATATAAAAACGAGGTTGCTGTTGCAGCAATGTTTATTTTTTGGCAGGGCGCTTGCTATTATCATCATTCCGGGTCTCTTGCAGAATACAACAAATTTCCAATTTCTTATTTATTGCAGTGGGAGGCGATAAAAGAAGCCAAAAAAAGAGGCTGCAATCTTTATAATTTTTGGGGAATTGCGCCCGATATAAAAGAGGAGGCAGATGTGAAAAAATCAAAACATCCGTGGGCGGGGCTGTCGCTTTTTAAGATGGGGTTTGGCGGATACAAAAAAGATTATGTTATAGCGCAGGATTATATTCTTTCGCAAAAATATTGGATGAATTATATAATAGAGAAAATAAGAAGAATAAAACGCGGTCTCTAGTTCTATACTTAGATACTTCCCTTCAGAAACACGCCGTCGTTTGAAATTGCAGTTTAAATAATATGCAATTTCAAACGCGCCTGTTACGCGGCAGCCACAACGGGCTGCCTTACGTAGCCGTTTCTTTCGGGAAGCATCTAAACTAAATAATATTGCATGTCTTACAGGCATAAACACATAAAAACAAAGATACACAAGCTTACTCCCAAGAAATCTTTTTACGAAAAGCCCTATTTTTGGTTTGCGCTCATATTTGTTGCTGTTATTTCTTCTTTTATATATTTTTTGATTTTTTTCCCAAAAATACAGGTTAATTTTATTGAAATTTCAGGCAACGAAAAAATTGAAAGCAAGAATATAGAAAATACGGTTGCAACGGCCATTGAAAAGAAGTTTTTTAATTTAGGCGGTTTCAGCCTGGCCTCAAAAAGCATATTCTTGGTTGATTTGGATGATTTGAACGCCAGGCTGACAAGCCGGTTTCCTGAAATTGAAACATTGAGCGTGAATAAAAAATTGCCGCAAACGCTGGTTTTGGAAATAAAAGAAAGAAAACCTTTTGCCGTGTTCTGCAAATCGGGGCAGGGCATGCCTCCTGAAGATTGTTATTTTATTGACACAGCCGGAGTAATTTTTGAAGCGCTGCCCGCAGTGCCCGAAGGCATGGCTATTGTGCGACAAACCGTGAACGAAAGCGTTTTTGTGGGAGAAAATGCAATTGCCCAGAATATTATGTCGGCAATTTCCAGAATTTCAGACAGCCTGAAAAATAATTTTCAAATAGACATTTCAGAAGCTTTGATTTCAACCCCTGTAAGATTGGATATAAAAACGGCTGAAAGCTGGCAGATTTACTTTAATCTTGATTCTGATGTTAACTCGCAAATAACAAAATTAAATCTTATTTTAAAAGAAGAAATTCCGGCAGACAGCAGAAAAAATTTGCAGTATATAGATTTGCGGTTCAGAGACAAAACATACTATAAGTAGCGGGCTTTATCTGCGATTATTGTTGACTTATAAAGAATTTATGTTAATATATGAATGCTTTGAACCTTGAAACTTTTAGTTGGAGAACCATGAATGTCAAATCTTCATATTCTAGAAAACGCAATAGGATACACTTTTAAAGATAAGCGTCTTTTGGTGGAAGCTCTGACGCACCCATCCGCCAAAGTTGCAGGGAGGGGCGACAACGCCCTTTTTGAGTTGTTAGGTGCTGCCGCCATCCAATTTATTGTGACCAAAGAAGTGGTCGCGCGCCGTCTTGGTACAATAGGCGTAATAAGCAAGACGAGGGATAATGTTTGCAGTAAAGACGTTCTTTTGAGGATAGCATTGTCTCTCGAGATAGAAGACTACCTTTGTATCTCGAAGGGGATGCAAAATAATTTATCTGCTGGATTGGAAAAAGCCCTCGTATCCGCAGTAGAGGCGATAGCTGGCGCCATTTTTTCTGATGGCGGTTATTCCGCGTTAGAGGGTTTTGCCAGAAAATTCCTGTTTTTGGAAATTGACAAAGTAGGGGTAAAAGACCCGAAAACTCTGTTGCAAGAAGCCATGCAAGCGAGGCAACAAATAGCGCCGGTTTATCGCTTATTAGAGGAAGCCGGCCCAGAACATAAAAAAGTTTTTACTGTCGGCGTCTACGCCGGCAGTTATCTGTTGGCTCGGGGGTCTGGATCAACAAAGAAAGAAGCGGAGAAGGCAGCTGCTCAAAGAGCGCTTCAAATCATTGTTCAAAAATAGGTAAATATGCCTGCTGTAAGGAAAACAGCAGGCTTTTTGTTTGACATTTAGATGCTTTTACATTATAAATTATGTAGTTCCTTAACCTCACTTTTTGGCATTTGGCGCAAAAGCGCAAGGAGAACGCCATGTATTGGTTGATTATCAATGTGATTGCAACGTGCGTCAGCATTTTTATGTTTGGCCTATCCTTTGAAAAATTTTGGAAAAAAGAAAAAGATAGCGGTTTTTCTTTTGCGTTTTATTTGTTTCTTGCCGCATTTTTTATGGGTGCCAGCGTCTTGACCACTCATGGATATACGAGAGGAAGCGTAACGTACCCTGCCTTTATTCCAGAAGATCCGATTTTTGCGGTTGCCGGCCAAGTTGAAACGTCCAAGGGACCTGTCGTCATCATCGAAGACGGTGAATATAACATTTATTGTGTTTGGGCAAAGGTGGGCGAAGACAAATTTGGTCTGCCGCCTGAAGCCAAATTTGTAAGAAGGATGGTGCCTAGCGGCGCAAAAAACCCATGGCCATGGGTTTTAGAACCCGTTGAAGTACGACCGTAAAAAAATATGCCTGCTGTAAGAAAAACAGCGGGCTTTTTGTTTGATTTTACAAAAAGCGGTTTTTAGGATAGAATTAAGTAATAAGGCTTGACAAAACACTTTATTTGTTATATTATTAAAGTATAGGGTAACTCATCAAAATTATGGATTATAACTTAGAAGAAGAATTAGTAAGCAAGGCTTTTTATAAGCTGAAAGCGCTATTTTTCCCATTTGAGGACAATAACTATTGCCCCAAGTTTTTGCAGAGCAAATTTTCATTTTATTTCATCATTTGCCTGTTAATTTTAAAGATAGCCGTTGTGGGAGTGTCTTTTAATTTTCCTAAAAATATATTTTTTGCTGATGTTACTAAAAATGCTTTGGTTGAATACATCAATCAGGGCAGAAAACAGGCAGGAGTGGGAGTGCTGACCGAAAACGTGAAACTGGACCAGGCGGCCTTTTTGAAGGCGCAGGATATGATGGCAAAAGGCTATTTTTACCACGTAAGTCCGGATGGAGTCACTCCATGGTATTGGTTTGGCGTTTCAGGGTATGACTATAAATATGCAGGTGAAAACCTGGCTATTGGGTTTTTTGAATCTGACGAAGTTTACAACGCTTGGCTTAATTCGCAATCTCACAAAGATAATATTTTAAACCCAAATTACAAAGAAGTGGGTACAGCTGTTTTAAAGGGAAATTTTAATGGAAGCAACACAACTGTTGTTGTGCAGCTTTTTGGAAGCCCGGCCGTAACGCCGACAACTGCAAATACAACAGTGAAAAATACTCCTGTAGCAACCAACACAGAAACTCCGGCTCAACCGGCTGAAACAGTTGAAACAATTGAAACAATTAATGACACCGAACCCGAAAATAATTCAACAACTGGCAGCCAAGTATTGTCTGAAACATCAGAAAGGCTTATATTCAAAGGTATCAAGGAAGAGGGAGAAAATAATTTTTATTTGAGAATTTTAAATTATATATTTTACAGCTCAGATGAAATTATACAGAC
>Ga0172379_10008426_pt1 | contig 12979 bp, 10 predicted proteins | sample GrowelOW334metaG_FD_119756 | JGI IMG/M metagenome (GOLD analysis project Ga0172379, IMG submission 119756) | Groundwater microbial communities from an aquifer near a municipal landfill in Southern Ontario, Canada - Groundwater well OW334 metaG | ecosystem: Environmental > Aquatic > Deep... | reverse complement strand
TGTCTGCGTCGTTCCATAATTGTAAGTGCCAGCTCCTCCGACTGTACCAGAACCAGATCCTGTCTTATTTACTGTCAGAGTATGAGTATTCAAAGTGAAATTCACAGAGACAGTACAAGGACTAGTAATTGCACCTGTTGTATAAGTAGAAGTACCAGAACCACTACAGCCAGATACAGATCCGATGGAGTAACCAGTAGTAGGGGTAACAGTAAATGTTGTCGTTGCTCCATAATTAACTGTTCTAGAAGTAGGAGAAATAGTACCACCAGTATTTACACTTGTTGAAACGAGATTTGTATCTATTGCACAAATACTTCCATCCCAATGTGTGTTTGCTGTACAGGAAGATGTAGCTCCCGCTTGTGCCAAAAGAATAGCATTGTTATATAAATAAAATGTTCGAGAATTATAAGGCACAGTAAATGCTTGACTACCGGAGTTACCATTTACATCTATCATACCAGAAGCTGTGACCGCAGAGGTAGCAACAGGATTCGTCGTAGACCAAGAAAGTGGAACTGTACAGCTGCTAGAATTTAAAGCAATGGTACAAGATGAAGATGATGGTGTGAGAGTACCTGTCATTGCTTTGAATGTGGCAGAAACAGTACAAGCTCCTGTAATTGCACCAGTGGTATAAGTAGAACCTGAGAGTGATCCTCCGCAACCTGTCACAGAATTTATCAAGTGGCTAGAGTCTGGAGTAATAGTGAATATTGTAGTTCCACCATAGTTTACAGTTTGAGAAGTTGGTGAAATTGATCCACCAGCACCAGCTGAAGTTGAGATGATGAAATTATTTAGTGTGAAATTTGCTGTACAAATTTTGTTGGAATTCATTGTCACCTGCCCACTACTATTACAATCTCCACTCCAACCTGAAAATGTTGAACTCACATCAGCGGTTGCAGTAGCGGTAGCGGTAACATTATAATTATATGTTCCTGCCCCACCGACAGAACCAGTACCTGTCCCTGTTTTATTTATAGTTAAAGTATGAGTTCTCGTACAATTTATCGTCGGAGAATAAACTTCAGTACTCCATGCTCCATTACTTGTATTTTTAGTATGAACCCAGAAACTATAACTTGTATTCGGAGAGATAGGGAAGCTGTAGGAAGTTCCCACCACACCCTCATTATTATAACCACTTGAGGTTCGTGTATAGAAAGTATTGTATCCACTAGGAGCAGTCCAGCTCACATTAGCAGTTAAACTATCTGCACTACATGAATATGCTACATTTGTAGGCATTGGAGGAGTAGTAATAGTAACAGAATCAGAAGCTGACTGACCTGTAGAGTTAGTACAAGAAAGTGTAAAGGATTGAGACCTAGCACTAGCTGTTCCTCCTTGTGATCCACCTGAAACAGAAACACCTCCACCATTTATCGTACAACTTGTCGCGTTTGCAACTGCATTCCAATAAAGAGTATAGGCGGATCCAGTATAAGTTTCCATTGGTCCATCAGAATGATCATAGCCCCAAGCAGTCGCTTGAATGTTTGGAGCTGGAGTACATGCGTTTACAACTGTAGAAGAAGTTGAGGCGGAACCAGATGTACCACCTCCATTTGATGCTGTAATAGTGTATGAGTAAGATGAACCAAGACTAAGTCCTCCATCTGAAAATGAAGTTCCACTCCCATCGTATACTAATGATCCACTTCTATAAACTTTATAATTTGTCGCTCCCGATGAAGCATTCCACCAAAGATTGAGCCAATTATTATTACAGGTACTAGGAGCAGCACCGAAGCCTGTCGGAGTTGATGGAATATTTGTATAAGATTGAGTCGAAGAGCCTACACAATCTGCTCCACCATATGCGGGACTTGGGCTGGTACATGTACGAGTTTGGGTTCCTGTATATCCTGGAGTATTATCTTTAGCACTCCAAGATGACCAACCTCCATCAACTGCTTTATTCGCAGAACAACTTGCTGTACTTCCACCATAAGACCCACCACAAGACCACGTCCATGGCCCTGATCCAGAGATACCAGAATAAGTACCAGATGAACAATACCCAGAAGTTGGAGCTACATAGAAACTCATGCCATTTGATGAGCCACATGATCCATTAATTGGTGTCTTTGTAAATGTAGCCGTGCAAGTTTTTGGTCCATCTATATATACTTGTCCACTTGCATTACAATCACCACTCCATCCGGCAAAGTAAGAGTCCCCACTAGCAGAAGCAGTGGCTGTTGCTGTTGTACCGTAATTTTTTGTTCCTCCACCACCTGTCGTACCAGAACCAGTGCCTGCTGTATTTACAGTTAAAATATAAGTATTTATCACACAAGTATTAGATGTAGTATACCAACTTCCAAAAGAACAAGTAGAATAGGCGCCCTTATCTCTTCTTTGTGTTATAGATCCTGAGTATCCAACTGAACAAGATAATGTTTGTGTCTCATAAGCAGGGGCTGCACAAGAACAATTGTTTGATGAATCTACCCAGCCTCCAAAACTACAACTTGGATAAGCACTCTTTGTACTAGTTTGATCAATCGTTCCTGTCCATGCTGAGCTACGACTAGAACATTGAATTGTTTGAGATTGTGTTAATGGAGAACAACAAAAAGCATTGCAACTTGTACTTCCCCATTGTGTTGCTCCAGTGGCATAAAGACAAGCAGTACCACCATTGGCTGCAGCTGTTGTTATAGTATAAACTTGTTGATTTACTCCTCCTCCACAACTTTGACTACAGGTAGCCGTATCACTCCAACTGCCTACACAATCGACTGGTGGTGGAACTTCAACTGTTACAGTAACATCACTTGAGACATCTGTAGCACTTACAGAATTTATACTTATAAAAAAGAAGGCAAGGAGAATAAATAAAAATATTTTTGTAGTTTTCATATAAAAAATTTAGTATTAGTATTATACCACATAGAATAAAAACTTCCCACTGAATAAGTGGAAAGTTTTTATTTGTAATATTTAATTAATTTTCTGTGTAATTTGCATTAATATCGTTTACTAATACCTCTTTATTAACAGTCACAGACCCCCAAATTTTCCCTAAACAAGACAATGTGAACAATGTAGCTTTTTTCAATGCAGGTGGTGAGTAAGGAGTTCCATTAAAGTTTGGACAATCTACCTTCTTGCCTGTGGAATCCTTATAAGTACAAGTACACTTACTAATATTTTCTTCAGTCCAAGTCATTGTTATCTTGCCATTATATGGAATCTTACCTCCATCAACTATAACCTTAGTACTTCCACTAGAACTTGGAGGATTAACAGGATTAGAAGGATCAACAGGGATTGATGGATCAACAGGAATTGATGGGTCAACAGGTTTAGGAGGAACTACTATAGTAACAATAGGTGGAGTAACGACAGGACAATCAGTATTTACATAATCCTTAGTTAGCGCAAGACCGTCTGCATCGGAAGGACAATAAGCTCCTTTATTGGATGGATTAGAATATACGCAAACGCGAGTCTGTGTACCACTTGCCCCACAAATGTCTGATCTTGTTGGACTCCACATTGACCAAACTCCATCGGTTTTGTCTCCTACAATGGCTGGATACACACAATCATCACTTACATAAGTAGAATTATCGGCTGTTACTGGTGATCCGAATGTACATTGTGGATAAGCTGATTTTGTTTGACTTCGGGTAACTAGACCTGAAGTAGCAGCGTCACCATTGGAATTTACATCACATTGGACGGTGACTGTTTTGGTGAGAGGAGCTTCACATGTTGTTACTACTGGATACACACAATCATCACTTACATAAGTAGAATTAGATGTTGTCACTGGTGATCCGAATGTACACCCCGGATAAGCACTCTTTGTTTGACTTCTGGTTACTGATCCTGAAGTAGCAGCGTCACCATTGGAATTTACATCACAAGAAACTTTTACTGTTTGAGTTAGTGGTGTTGAACAAGAACTAGGAGGATACACACAATTGTCAGAAACATAAGTAGAGTTTGAAGTTGTCACTGGTGATCCGAATGTACATTGTGGATAAGCACTCTTTGTTTGACTTCGGGTAACTAGACCTGAAGTAGCAGCGTCACCATTGGAATTTACATCACATTGGACGGTGACTGTTTGGGTGAGAGGAGATGAACATGTTGTAATTTCTGCTGGTACAGCTGAACATGTTCTTGTTCCTGCAGTTCCCGAACAAATACCATTTCCACCAGTACACACTTGAGTCTGAGTAGAAGATGGTGAACCTGCGGCTGTTGGGCAAGCAGAGGTATATGACCAAGTACCGGTAGGAATTTCTGTATAAACACAATTGTCAGAAACATAAGTAGAATTAGATGTTGTCACTGGTGATTCAAATATACACCCTGGATAATCTGATTTTGTCTGACTTCTGGTTACGGATCCAGATTTATAAGTAAAACCACTTTTAGGGTCACATTGAACGGTGACTGTTTGGGTGAGAGGCGAAGTACAAACATTTGGAGTACAAGCTGCGGTACTGCAAGATTGAGTTTTAGTCGCGCTTCCACCATCTAGGGCACTACAATCTAATCCTCCACCTGATGGACTAGGGTTTGTACAAGTACGCGTTTGTGTTTGTGTCCCTGTTTTTCCACAATCCGTGACGCTGCAAGCGCCCCAACTACTCCAACTAGTCCAACCACCATTCGTTCCACAAGATTCAGTTGTATTAACTGTAGGATTACAAGCTACTCCACCATTTGAAGCTGGTGTTGAAATAGTAAAAGTATGAGAGCCATTAGTACAAGTACTCCAACTTCCTACACAATCCACAGGTGCTGGTTCAACTGTTACAGTAACATCACTTGAGACATCTGTAGCACTTACAGAATTTATACTTATAAAAAAGAAGGCAAGGAGAGTAAATAAAAATATTTTTGTGAATTTCATTTTATTGATAAAATTGATTGATAATAAAAAGTAAACTATTGTTTTTATTATACCATATATAAAATAATAATTATATAATAAAAAAAGTTGCTCCTAATTATGGAACAACTTTTTCTATTAATTCCACAATATTCATAGAACATTGCGTTTAGCTTACCAAACAGCAGTTACTTCACCTTCAAATGCAGCAAAGGCAACCCGTTCTCCTTTCTTTTTACCCAAGACCGATCTCCCAAGTGGAGACTCTGCTGAAACAGCAGTTATAACTGTTCCATCTAGTTCAACGTTGGTTCCCTGTGCTCCATTGAACATGAAATAGCTTTTGGGATTACGATCCTTACCAAGAAGGTTAAAAATAGCGCCAATTACTACTTTTTCTTGTGAAGAAAGCTTTAAATTCTTCAAAATTTTTAGAGTTTCTTCAAGCTCTTTTAATCGACCGTCTTGGACTAAGGCTAATTGGCCAAGCTGATACCTGGAGGTGTCAGAATGGGATTCACTTGCTGAGGGTGATTCATTAGCCAATTTGCGTGTCTCTTCTAGAACTGTTCTTTGCTTGAGAATTTGATCTTCAAGCTTTGAAATAAATAAACTTGCAATCGTGTCCTTGTTCATGGTGTTTAAGGTATTTGTGAGTACTATTTTTTGTTGATATACTAATACCAAAAAAGCCTTCTGTCAATAATTTAATAAATAGTAAGAAATTATTTTTTTACTAAAATCCCCCTGAAAACAGCTCTCGTACCAGTCGAAACATTGGATTGATAACGAACGAGATCTTCTTTATTTACTGGTGTTAATTTTTCTTTTGAAGCCAATCCTAAAAACATCTCTGGTGAAATTAAAACCATTCTTAAATTCTCTTTTGTCAAATATAAAAAATTTGTCTTATTTATAAGCTTTAAATCTTTTGATAAAAATTCGTTTGTAAATACATTAAAGAGAAGCTTGCCATCTTTCTTTAAAATTCTTGAACTCTCAGAGACTGATTTTTCAAATGTTTTTAAACTAAAAGCATTGTGGTACACACCGTGACATATAACTATATCAAAAAAGTTTGATGGGTAAGATAGATTACTCATTGATTGCCTTGTGATTCTTTCCTTTAATTTTTTATCAGGCCATTGAGCAGACGACATGCCTTTCCTAGTTTTCCCAACCATTCCAATATATCGATCGCAAGCATATACATCAAAACCAAATTGATTTAATAGTTTTGTATGTCTTCCAGCTCCACACCCTAGATCTAAAACTTTTTTCGTCTGTTTATTTTTGATTGTCTTTAAAAATTTTACCCAATAATCAGAAGCTGGATAATCTTCAAACCATTTTATATTTTGTTTGTCGTTCCAAAATAAACTTTCTTTTTTATATTTCATAGATTTATTTTATTTAATACCTGATAAGAATCATTATAAATTTCGACAATAAAAGAGTCTAGGTTAGATTTTTTAAAAGCTTTTAAACAAATATCTGGCTTATTAGTAATAGCAAAGAATCCTGGACCCACAGAAGAGACAGAGAGAATTGGCGCAATATTTTTTACTTTAAGAAAAGACAATTCTTTTGCTATTTTAAATAAATTTTTATAACAATATGAACAATTTTTTATACTGCCCATTTTAAAACGATAATCATAGACCAAATCGCCTATAGTTTTTAAGTCATTCTCCCTCATTGCTGGTAGGACTTCATGGAGCATTCGATAAGCAATGAGCTGCCCATACTTTTTACCACACAGAATAAAACCAGGGAAAGATTTTATCTCTAGTTTAAGTAGTTGCTGTGCATCAATCGGATGAAAATCTTTAGGAATCCCTATCACAACCTTATATTTAGGGTCAATATTCATTTGAGAAATTACTCTGCTGTCACCAGCTAGTACGAGCATCCCTCCTGAATAAAGACCAGAGGCAGCAGAACCACCAATGCACTGTACTGGCGACAATTTATTATTATCATTTTCTATTTCTTCTCCGTGATTTTGCGCTAGATATTCAAGAAGGTCTTCTTTGGGAATAGGACAAGCAAAAAGTTCATTTATAGCACAAGCCACAGAAGAAATTAGGCCACTACTGGACCCCAAACCGGCATGTTTAATTTCTTTTTCTTCCTTAACTGAAATCTCAAACCCCCCATCATAAGACAGGGCTTTTTTCATTATTAGAGCAGCATGTTTAATCAAGGAAGGTCTTTTAGAGTCTGGGGAGATAATAATTTTATTGGAATCTAATAATCTAATATTTACTTCTTTAAAAATATTTACTTTAAAAATCATCTCACCAGAAGAGTAATGTAAATTATTATTTTTTGCTATTTTGCTTGGATCTAAGGCCATCGCATTTAATCTACTTGGATATTTTATAGTAACAGATTTATAAACAGGAAATTTCTTCTCTTTTAGATATAAAGGGTTAAAAATTTTTCCAACAATAAACGGGGTAAAATTATTTTTTGATTTCATATTTAAATTTTTAAAATTACTTTTTTTAATTTAATTAAAACCTTACGATGAATTGATTCCGAACTATGAACCGTCATACGCACATAACCCCTGTCTTTCAATTCTTTGTCTTCATCAAGGTCAAGGCAAAGAAGACCTCCTTTGTGTAAAAAGTTGTAAATTTTTTTATTCTTGTGTTTAAAAAAAAGACAATTAGTCAAAGATTCTTTGATTATTATTTGTGGATTTAACTTTAAAATATCAATCAATTCATTTTTATGATCAATGATTTTTAACCTTAGTTTATTTATCAAATCTTCGTGATCTAAAATATTCGATAAACAGTACTCAGCAAATGATGAGATTGGAAAAGTAAGATTTTTTTCTTCTAAAATAGATAGAAATTCATTATTACCAGAAGCAAAACCAATACGAAGACCGGGCACTCCATAAATTTTACTAAAGGTTGATAATATTACAGCATTGTCATGTAGACCACATTTATCCACCATTGAATACTTCCTCCAATTGGGTAAAGTAAAAATACCAGCTTCATCTATAAAAAAAATGACTTTAGGAAATTTACATAAAAGATTTTGTATTTTTTCAAAACCGTAACTAATACCAGAAAATAAATTAGGGTTTTGCAACCAAACTACATCATAATTATTAAAATCAAAATTAAATAAATCTTTTTCTTCTATACAAAATTTTTCTCCATGAAAAGTTTCTCTGACTCGATAAAATAATGGGGTAACAAAGGCTATTTTATATTTTTTACTTTCTACAATATCATTTAATCTAATTATCAACTCTTCACTGCCACTACCTAAAACTATCTTGGTTTTTATATTAAAATGATTTTTTATTTTAGTTTTTATCTGACAATAATCATCTAAGGGGTATTGAGAAGCCAAACTTATAACATTTTTACTGCTTATTTTTGGATAAGCTTTTGTGTAACGTTCATCAGTATTATTAGTAAGAAAACAACCAATAGTGTCGCCAGATTGAATATACTTATTAAGTTTAAGATAGTCAGTGCTCATATTCTTTAGTCTAATGTAAGCCTATTTTCATCTCATTCTTTATAATATTTCCAGCACTTTCACCAACTTTCTTTAAAATTAAACGTTCATTTTCTATAATATATTCAGACCCATCATTTAATTTAAAATTTCCTTCTTTAAATAATTTCACTATCCACTGATCGCAATATTGCATTTCTTCCTGATAATCACCACTACGAGGATACTTTTCAATGAAACCATCCAAGGCTTTATTGTCTATATAAATCCAACTTTCCGCTTCTAGTTTTGGATCAATTCCAAGTAATCTAATTAAATTTCCTTCATAACTTCTTCGGTGATAAGCTGCTGTAACTTCAGGTAACCAGTTGTTTGGTTTTGATCTCCCTGAAATTTTAAAATAACTAACACCTAATTTTTCATAAAAATCCATGTCTTCTGGGCGAATAACCCCACCTGAAAGTAAGAACTCGGATGGATTTTCAATTTTTTTAGTATTACAGGCTGTGTGGAATGAACCATCTTGGTTCTTCTGAGCTAAATATTTATAATGCATTTCTCTATTGGGACACTTCCTGAGGCAGCTTTCTGTAGATAATAATTCCACTTCTATATTATGTTTTTTTGATACTTCTATTAATTCTTTAAGCGTTGCAAAATCCTTACCACTATCATGGTGTGGAACTAAACGATTCGGGTTAAATTTTAAATATTTTTCAAGATCTTCTTTATTCTTTACTCCAGCCACAGTAGAGATATGAATAGGAATAGTAGAACTAATCTCACGAACAAAACCCATTAACTGAGGAGAGGTTATTGTTAATGCATCTGGACGAAGTTCATTAATAATCCATTTTAAATAATCATCGAGCTCAGTTCTTTTATCATCTCCACTTAATTGAAAAGGTGCATTTAATAAATAGGTAAAATTTAATCCTTTTTCTTTTAAATATTCTCTAAATTGGCAAGCCTCTTCTTTGCTAACTTGAGTAACACTTTCCCTAGAACGGCCATGTCCAACAGGCCCTCCGTCAGGCAAGGCTCCGTAGACCTCTATCACTTGAGGGCCACCAAGCTCTTCATTTTGTTTAACAATTGTATCTATTATATCCTTGTCCCAATAGCAAGGTATCGTTATACTCCCCTTATTTGAGTTGTTCATAAAATTTATTTAGTTACCAATTTTTGGTATTATTTTTTCTTGGCAACAAAATGAATAAATTGTGTTTCTTTTCCTAATATATTCTCAGAAGTTTTCTTTATTTCAACAATATCCAAATTAAGAAGATTGCATAAAGATTTTATATAATCTTCTGACCATACCCTACGGAGATGGCCGTCAATATCTTCATATAAGTTTTTATTAACTTCAGAAGATCTTTCAATTTTAAAATCTTCTTTAGTTTTACCTTCAATCATTACTACCCCCTCTTTGTTTAAATTAGAAACAAACCATTGAAGAAATTCATTAGTTTTCTCATCGTTTAGATGAAGAGCAGAACGACTATAGAGAGCATCAAAAGATTCCTTATTGTTAAGTAAATTAGGAATATCTTCAGCATTAGCAACAATAGGTGTCATCTTGTCTAGAGTTCCATCCTTAGCTGCAGCATCGGTAAAGTTTTTTATTGCTTCTTTAGATATATCAACTCCAATTACTTTATTTTGATTTTCTCTTGCAAAATATCTTGCATCGTTTCCACTTGCAACACCAATTTCTAAAACCGTGCCTCCTGGTTTTATATATTTCATATAATTTACAGCAAAATCATTTGGACCACCTTCTATTTCGCTTGGTCTCATTCCTTTTTTATGCTGTTCATCCCAATATTCTTGTTGATTTATAGTAAGTTTTTCACTCATAAATTTATATATTTATTATTAATAACTTTTACATTTACCTGTTTAATAGCTTTTCTTTATCATATTGTATTTGATTTCAAATTAATGTGCAAGTTGATGCTGTATTGCATAGAAACAATTTTTTACCTATAATATAACAATGAAAATATATCTCTCAACCCATAATCCGGGTAAAATAAAAGCTGCAAAAAGTGCTTTTAGTAAATCTAATATAGAGGTTTTAATCGTCGAGAAAGATTATGATGAAATACAAGCTGACTCTAGTCTCGAAGTGGCAAAACATTCAGCGGTTCAAGCTGCAAAAGACCTTGGCGTCCCTGTTATACGTGAAGACCATAGTTTATTCATTAATGCACTAAACTTTCCTGGTCCATATACCAATTATTTTGAAAAAAGAATATCCGCTCATGTATTACTTGAATGGCTTAAAAATTATGACGACAGGGGTGGATATTTTGAAATTGCTGCAGTTTATGCCAAACCAGATGGATCTTGCAAGGATTTTGTCTATCAAGTTCCAATTGAAGTAGCAACAGAAGAAAGAGGTGAGCTACAAGATGGCTGGGCTAAAGTATTGATGTTGAAAGATGAAACAAGAACATTTGCTGAATATCCCGAGCAAGAAAGGGCATCTGCTTGGAATAAAAATTATCAGGATATCGCCACTTATCTAGAAAACGAGATATGATTTTTATTGTAGGAGCTCATGCTACAGGTAAAACACACTTAGCAGATATAATAAGTAAATTTAATTTCACAAAGATTGATTTGGGTCCTCTTCTTCGCACCATCCATAAAGAGTCTGGAAGTGGTGAGTCTTTTGGTGAATGGATTCATAATGGAGAAGAAAAATTTGGAAAAAATTTTACGGATGATTTGCTTGTAAATGAAATAAAAAAAACGGAAGCAAATTTAAGCAATAGTAATACTGCCCCAAATGACTTTATAATTATAGGAAGTCGCTCAATAGCTGGCTTGAGTTATATTTTGGAAAATATTGGACATTATAATCAAAAAGATAATAAGGTTATTTTTTTGGATGCACCACTTAATCTTATGTATGAGCGTTATAAAAAAAGAGAGGGATTAGATATAACAATTGAACAATTCGAAAAAATTCTTGATAAGGATAAAAAAATGGGCCTTGAAGATTTGCGCCATGTCGCCGACTTTGTAATTATAAATGACTCAACATTTGAAAAATTATCCGACCACATGTTAAGTTTATTAAAAAATGAATTAAAATATAACTTATCTGAAAATATGATGGAACCGAAGATGAAAATTAGATAATTTATTCTAAAAATCAAACACTAGAAATATTGACTAATTAAAAGTAATGCGGTAACATCTCAAGTGTAAGTCCGTCCTCGAACCGGGCTTTTATTTTTACTAAGATATCTATATTTAGTAAGAAATTACAATTTAATAAAAGGTATTTAGATTTTAGCTAATCCCTAAAACCTATCACCTAAAACCTAGTTATGTTAGACCTCAAAACGATGAAGTCGGCATTGGACCAGCTTGAACAAGAGCGCAAAATCCCTCGAGAGAAGATTGTTGACGCTATAGAGCAAGCCCTAGCCGCCGCTTATAAGAAAGATTATGGTAAAAAAGGCCAGATCATACGTGCAAAGATAGATTTAGAAACAGGAGTAATGGAATTTAATCAAGTTAAGATTGTTGTTGATGAATCTCTAGTGCGAATGACAAAAGAAGATGATGAAGAGGAAGAAATTGCTGAAGATGATGATCGTGTCCGATTTAATGAAGAACATCACATTCTCCTCGGAGATGCAAAAAAAATAAAAAGTGATGTACAACTTAAAGAAGAAATAATATTCCCTCTTGAAAACCAAAGTGACTACGGACGTATCGCTGCTCAGACTGCAAAGCAGGTCATCATTCAAAAAATTCGTGAAGCAGAGAGAACTGCAATCGTAGATGAATACGGCAGTAAAGAAGGTGAAATTATAAATGGAATAGTTCAAAAAGTTGATCGTGGAATAGTTTATATAGATTTTAACCGTGCTACAGGCATAATACTTCCAGAGGAACAAATTCCTGGGGAATTTTACCGACACGGAGAGAGAATAAAAGCTTATCTTTACTCTATAGAGGAAACTCCTCGTGGGGTGAATCTAAAACTTTCTCGTACTCATCCACAGCTTATAGAAGGACTCTTCGCAATGGAAGCTCCAGAAATAGCAAGCGGTGTAGTTGAGATCAAAGCTATCGCCCGTGAAGCTGGTGCCCGTTCTAAAATCGCAGTTTATTCTAATGATGAGCACGTAGACCCAGTAGGATCTTGTGTGGGTCAGAAAGGATCCCGCGTCACAACAGTCATGAGTGAATTAAATGGTGAGAAGATAGATATTATTCCTTGGTCAGCAGATCCAGTCGCATATATATCAAGTGCTATTTCTCCTGCAACTGTCCTTAAAATAGAAGTCTCAGCAGAAGAACACAAAGCGACAGTAGAGGTAGCAATGGAGCAACTCTCCCTCGCAATCGGAAAGGGTGGACAAAATGTCCGTCTCGCTGCTAAACTTACTGGATGGAGAATAGATATAAAAGGTATGGAGGCATTGGGAGTAAAGAGTAGTGATGGTTTAAGTGAAGATGATATACTAGATGGTGGCATCGTAGATGATGGTACAGAAGATAAGTAAATAATTATTAATTAATAAAAAATAAGTTATATGAATCCATTTATTATTTTTGCTCTTATAAGTTCTATAATTGCAATATTATACG
>Ga0172379_10008425_pt1 | contig 12979 bp, 13 predicted proteins | sample GrowelOW334metaG_FD_119756 | JGI IMG/M metagenome (GOLD analysis project Ga0172379, IMG submission 119756) | Groundwater microbial communities from an aquifer near a municipal landfill in Southern Ontario, Canada - Groundwater well OW334 metaG | ecosystem: Environmental > Aquatic > Deep... | reverse complement strand
GGATAAAAATGTCCGCCCGTGCCACCACCAGTAAAAACTATTTTCATGTTACTTTATAACTTTACGAACTTTATAACTTTAAACATTTTTTTGGAATCTGGAAACGTTTAATACTATACCTATAGCTATAAGATAAACCATAAGTGAAGTACCTCCTTGACTCATAAAAACCAAGGGCACTCCCGTTAATGGAAAAACTCCAATATTGGAAGCAATGTGCATAAATGATTGCACGGTAATAAGTATAACAATTCCAGAAACCAAAAGTCCACTAAAAAGATCTGGCGTCCTATTGGCAATACGAAGTCCCCGCAAAAGAAAAAGTATGTATAAAACTATCGTGGCAAATGACCCCACAAAACCCAACTCCTCGCCCAAGACAGCAAAAATAGAGTCTCCTTGCGGTTCAGGCAAATAGCTGAACTTTTGAACGCTCTGCCCGAATCCCCTGCCGAAAACGCCACCCGAACCAAGTGCTATTAACGATTGTTGAATTTGATAAGAAGAACCTTGCGCATCCTGTGCCGGATCAATAAAGGTTTTTACTCGTTCTTGTAAATATGGCGTAAAATAAACCAGAGTTCCAAGCAAAAACGCTAAGCCGAAACCAACTCCTAAAATATATTTGAAAGGAACACCAGAGATAAAAAGCATCGATATGCCGGTAATAGTAATTAAAATAAAACTTTTCGTATCCGGCTGTTTAAATAAAATGAGAGCAATAATTGAAATCAAAATGGCAAATGGCAAAATTCCAAATCTAAAATCTTGCACTCTATTTTTTACCCAAGACAGCCACGCCGCAAAATAAATCACAAAACCAAATTTTAAAAATTCTACAGGTTGAAAAGTAAAACCACCTATTTGCAACCATCTATTTGCTCCCCCATGGCTCCACCCCAAGCTAGGGATAAATACTGCCGCTGTGAGCAATATGGACCCCAGAAAAATCAGAAAAGAATAATTGCGCCAAAATTTATAATTTATTTTTAAACAAATATACATGCCCGCCAAACCCAGACCCAAGCCTAAAACCAGCTGACTAAAGAGTATTGAGTAGAAAGTTTTTTCATTTTTTGCCAGAACCCCTAAAGATGCCGACACAAACATAGCAACTCCGATAGAAAGCAAAAGAAATACAATTATTAAAAAAAATTTATCTACTTTTGCCTTTTTTTCTTTCATCTACTTATTATCGCTAAAATTATACCCACGATGGCAAACATCACTGATAAAACCCAGTAACGCATCGTCACCTTATAAGGCGACCAGCCGATGGCTTCAAAATGATGATGCAGGGGCGCGATGCGGAAAATTCTTTTGTCATTTCTGAATTTTCTTGAAAGCATTTGCAAGATAACCGAACCCGAAGTGATAACAAGTGGCAAGGCAACAACGGGAAGAATTAAAACTGAATCAGTCAGAAAAGCAATCGTCGCCAAGGTAATAGTGAGTCCCATGATGCCCGTCTCCCCCATATAAAATCTAGCCGGTGGAATGTTGAACCAAAGAAAGGCCAAGGTTACCCCCGTAATTACTCCGCAGAATGCCGCAATATCTATCTGATTATTAGCAAAAGCGATTATGGCATACGCGCCGAAAATTGAGGCAAGCACGCCTCCCGAAAGCCCATCCAGTCCGTCTATCACTCCGCCGGAGAATGTCGCCAGAGCCACTAAAATAAAAAAAGGTATAATTAAAATTCCTAAATAAATTTCTCCACCAAACGGAATGTGAATGGAAGTCATATCCAATTTGTCATAGAACCACAAACCTATTAGAAATGAAATGGCTATCACTAAAAAAGCTTTCCATTTGCGCCAAGATTTATCATCCCGAGCAAATTTGCCATTGCCGTAAATTTGAAGAAGGTCATCCCAGAGTCCGATTAGAGAACCGAGGAGAAGAGTGAAAAATGGTATTAGAGTTTGATTACGACTTAAAAAATTCATTTTTTCCATAGTATCGGATGGAAAGAAAAGTGATGCTAAATAAAAAATCAACGTCGTGAGTAATACTGAAATCCAAATTATCATTCCTCCCACTCGAGGAGTCTTTAATTCGTCTTCTTCGTTGTGTATTTTATGAAAATCAGTGGTAACAGTAGTTTCATTTCTGGAATACTTTCTCCACATTTTGTATTTATAGAAAAAGTGGGTTGCAAAAGGGGTAAGGAATAGACCTAAAAAAAAGGCAAACGCCGTCGGAATGGAAATTTTGACTAAATCTATAAGCATATAGGGATTATAGCATTATTCTTTTTTGATTAAAATGCACCCTTGTGTTATTGTGATGAGGTGGAAAAATTAACTTTTAAATACATATTCCCTTTTGTCGTGCTCGCAATTTCATTAATTTTAATTGTAGCTTCTTGGCTTTTAAATTTTGAGAAAAAAAGAGAAAAGGAAGCCCTTATGGAGAGAATTGTAGCAGAGCAAAAGATGTTGGAAGAAGCTCAAAAGAAAGCGGAGCAGAAAATTTATCTGATGGGTAAGTTTGACCCGAGCACGAGAGAAAACTTTGTCTCCGTGCCCGAAGCATACAATGTCGGCGGATATAAAATGTATTTGAGAAAAGAAACTCTAGACGCTTTTTCTAAAATGCGGGAGGTGGCAAAAAAAGATGGAATAAATCTCGCGATAGCTTCGGCTACCAGAAATTTTATTTATCAAAAAAATCTTTGGAATAATAAATGGTCTGGATTTACTCTGGTAGATGGTAAAGATTTATCGAAGAGCATCCCGGACGGAGCAGAAAGATTTAAAAAAATATTGGAATACAGCGCCGCTCCTAGCACATCTCGCCACCATTGGGGTTCCGACATAGATATCAACGCCGCTACCCCGGAATATTTCAAAACTCCTAAGGGCGCCTTGGTGTATGAATGGTTAAATAAAAACGCTCCCCTCTTCGGCTTTTGTCAGCCCTACAATGCGAAAGGTCCCGATAGACCTACGGGTTACAATGAAGAAAAATGGCACTGGTCTTACCTGCCAATTTCAAGAACCCTCACGCGAGATTATCCTGATTTAATAGATGAAAAAGATATAAACGGATTTCTTGGAGAAGAGTACGTATCAAAACTAAATTTAATAAATGATTACGTCTTGGGTATTAATCCTGAGTGTCTTTAGTTTTTTACTTAAAACTCTGCTATCGCAGATTTATAAATCTTTGGTTAAATATTTTTTTCTTCAATATTATTTTCTTCCTCCATATTTTTTACCGCAACATTAACAGAATTATTTACTTCTTCCCAATCCGGCAGTTCTTCTGTAGATTTTACACCCATATAAGATAATAGTTCAAAGCTGGGTTTGTAGATGAAGCGTCTGTTGTCTTTCTCGTCTACCGTTTTTTCCACCAGTCCGCGGACAGATAGCGCGCGGAGAGTAAAGCTGGAATTAACCCCTCTTATATAGTCTATCTCTGCCCGGCTGACACCATTTTTATAAAGAACAATAGATAATGTCTCTAAAGCAGCCTTTGAGAGTTCTTTATTTAATTCCTCTTTCTGCAAATCTTCAATCAACTTGGAAAGTTCTGGTGCGGTACCCAATGTGATTTCATTGTCATTTTCTATTAATACCACTCCCCTATTTTCTAAATTATTTTTTAAATTAAAAATTGCGTCTTTTATTTCTTCTGTGGAAACTTTTAAACCTACCTGCGCAGACAGGATCTCTTCTAATTTTTTAAAAGAAATTGGTTCACCTTTAAAGAAAAGTACGGCCTCAATTTTTTGTTCTAGTTGCATTTTTTAATTCGTAAATTCTCCGACGTCGGACATCTGGGATTCTTGATGTCCGACGTCTAGAACTTCTTGTTTTTCAATTATAATATCTTCCCCATCCCCTTCCTGAATCGCATTTATCATTCCTTGCCTCACAAGCTCTAGCATAGCAAGAAATCCGACAATCACAACCACTTTTTCTTCACGTGTAGCCACCTTACCATTGTGTCCGTGTAAATCTTTAAAATTCATTTTGAGCGAATTCTTTATTCTTTCGGTCAATTTATCTATCATTTCTTCTATACTTATCACTGTTTTCACTTCCACTTTCGGCAGAAATACTTTTTTCGGCATCCCATCGAGCGCCCCCCTCACAAAAGCCATCATAGACTCTCTGGTAATTTGTGCATCCGGCAAAAATACCAAAACGGAATCCTTTCTTTCAAGTGGAGCAAAAATTATTTTCTTACCAAAATTATTTTTTATTTTAACTCCCAGTTTTGTAAAAATCTCATATAGACGCAATCTCTCTTCTAAATCACGAATGTCTCCCTCTTCTTCAGAAGTAAGATCTAAATTTGGCAATAAAGATTTTGATTTGATTAAAAGCAAAGTGGAAGCCACCAGAACAAAGCTTGAAATCTCAGCAGGGGGCAGACCGCCCAGTTTGTTCATATATTCCAAATAATCTTCGGTTACCTGCGCCAAAGATACGTCATTGATATGGAGTTTACGCTTCTCCACCAAATTTAAAAGCAGACCAAAAGGCCCCTCAAAACCCGATGTTTTTATTTGATAAGTATCCGTTTCCACCTTTATATAATATACTTTTTATTTATATTCTTCAATAAACTTATACAGAAGCCTTACTGGAGAGCCTGTGGCGCCCAGGGCGAGGTTTTCACCCGCCATCGCGACCATTCTGGGAGCCATATCTATGTGAACCCATTTATGGCCTTTAATGAATTGGTGCAAGAAAATAGCGCCGTAAATCGCTCCGCCATAGCGAGAGTCTTTGTTGTGAACATTGGTAAAGTCTCCGATGGATCCTTTTATCTCATTTTCATATTCTTCCCACATTGGTAAACGCCAGACATAGTCTCCTGTAATTTCTCCGACTTTTTCCACCTTCTTTGCTAAATCATCATCGTCGGTAAAAATCGCTGAAGCTCTTTCTCCTAATGCAACCATCGCTGCGCCAGTTAAAGTCGCCACATCAATCACTACCTCCGGATTATATTTTTGTGCATAGGTCAAAGCGTCCGCTAATATCACTCGCCCTTCGGCATCTGTATTTAGCACTTCAATCGTCTGACCAGACATTGAACGGATAACGTCTCCGGGCCGGTAGCTTTTTCCTGAGGCCATATTTTCTACAGATGGAATGAGCCCAATTATATTTTTCTTTAATTTCATTTTTGCTGCAAGAGCAATCGTGTGTATCACCGCCGCTCCTCCGGACATATCCATATTCATTCCGAGAAGGCTGTTAGAGGGTTTCAAATTTATTCCGCCCGTATCAAAGGTCACCCCTTTGCCGACAAGCACTATCGGTTTCTCTTTTTTAGAACCACCGTTGTATTCCATAATTATAAATTTTGATTCTTCATCCGATCCTTGCCCGACAGAAGTTATCGCTAGCATTTTCTGTTTTTCCATTTCTTTCTCGCCCAAGACCGTCACTTTTACAGGCAAACCCTTCATCGCCACTTTCGCTTTTTGAGCCAAAATGGATGGCGTCATATCTCCGCCCGGCATATTGGAAAGAGAGCGTGTTTTATTAACCTCTCCGGCAATAATGTTTCCTTTCAAAATAGCTTTCTCTGTTTCTTTTGTTGCATTTAAAATAAAAATTTCTTTTATGAAACAAAACCCTTCTTTAGGTGGAGTTTTGTATTCAACAAATTCGTAATTTGCGAAATCAAGCTGAGAGCCAATAATTTCTCCGAGTTCTATATCCGTTAATTTTATATTACTAAATTTGAAGTCTTTAAAGTTTAACGCTATTTTATCTGCCTTTGCACCTTTTGCCACTAGAACCATTTTTCGCACAAGCAAATATAGCTTCCTTAAATTCATTTTTTCCGCCTCGTCGCATTTTAAATAAAGAGTTTTTATCCCGCCCTCTTTTATGACTTCATCTTGGTTTTTGGCCCCAACCGAGATAAAAAGAGTCTCTTTCGGTAAATCTTTTATATTGTTCTTAAAAGTTATTTGCATGCTCTGATTATACACTTTCCTGTAAAATTACAAAATCAAAAATCTTTAGATATTTTCCCTCAATTGCGCAATTTGATAAATCGCAAACACTAGGACAAATGCTGCTATCCATTGAGAAATAGATAATACTGTATGATTTACTACCATATCTAATAAAATAGCGATGAAAGGAAAAGTCAGCTCTAAAATAGTGGAAATGTGCACCGGAGTCTTGGCGAGTCCTTTGTAATAGATAAGGAGCGCAACCATGCCGGTAGACAAAGCGATAAGCAACAAGAAACCAAATTGTGAAAGAGTTGGAGCAACAAAGCCAGTGCCGACACCGGAACCAAACAATAGTAACACCGGCAGGGAAATTAAAATTGTAAACAAAAATCTATAAAAAGTACTGACTTTGAAATCCATTTTTCCTAAAAGCATTTTTGAAAACGTAGTGGATGATCCCCAGGCAAAGGCTGCGCCCAGAGCGTAAAGAGCTGCGATGATCGTCCCCTCTCCTGTTCGTAAATTTACTACACCATTCGGAAATGTTACAAAATAAGCAGAAATAATTGCGAGCAAGGCCCATTTGATATATCTTCTATCTAATTTTTCTTTTAAGAAAATACGAGCCGAAGAAATGGCGAAGATGGGCTGAAGTTTTTGTAAAAGAAACACCACTGAAATAGAAATGAAATGCACCTTGCCGAGTGCTGTGGTAAACCAGAGCGTTCCCAGAAGTCCGCTTAAAATCGCTATCAAAACTATCAGCCACCATTCACGTCTGGTGAGTTTTGTACTAAGCACATATCTAAAAACAAATGGAGATAAAATAATCAAACCGATTAAGTGTTCAAAAAATATTATAGTGATAGGCGGAAGCGTATATAAATGCTGGCGGATGAGCCCGTCAAAAGCCCAAAGAAGTGCCGCTATAATTATCAAAATGGGCCCTGTGTAATTTTTTAACACTGTATTTAACATTGTTCCAAATCTTTTTTAATTTGAGCGATTAATTCTTCTTCGGTGTTGAATTTTTTATACTCTCTTAAAAATTTATTTATTTTGAAAACCGCCTCTTTCTCATAAGCATCTCCGCTGTACCCCAAAAGATGCGCATCAATTTTATTCTTTGAATTAATTGCTATTCCAGCTCTGTATTCTTTGTCTTCTAAAACCACTGTCCCCGCATAAACTCCTTCCGGAGGAAATTCCTCCGTATTTTTATTCGGTTCAAGATTTACAGTGGGAAAACCCAACTTTCTGCCATATCCATCACCTTTCACTACTTTTCCGGAAATTGTGTATTGCATCACAAATTATTTACCGAGTTTTATTCCAAGCTCTTTTAGCTGTTTTTCTGGAACTTCAGACGGTGAATTCATCATTAAATCTTTTCCCTCACCATTTTTAGGAAATGCCATCACTTCTCTAATATTTGGTTCATTTTCAAGTATCATCATTAAACGATCAAAACCCCAGGCAATTCCTCCGTGAGGTGGAGTCCCTGATCTAAACGCTTCAAGCATATAAAAAAGATTTTTTTCAACTTCTTCTTTTTTAACTCCCATAATGTCATAAACCGCCAATAAGGCTTCTGGTTCATGATTCCTAATTGAACCACCCCCTATTTCAAATCCATTCAGCACAATATCATATTGGTTGGTAAGAATGTTTGGAATATTTCTTTTGTTCAGTAAGTCTTCATGAAATTGTGGCTGCGCAGCAGAAAAAGGATTGTGTGTAAATGTCCACTCACCTTCTGCTTGCGGATTATTTTTGTCATCGGCTTTTTCGAAGAAAGGAAAATCTATTACCCAGCAAAATGCCAAAACATTTTTATTATCTTTATCCTTTCTCGTGTCAGGTCTGTCGGAGCCATATTTTTCCATAGCCTCTTTATAAGTAATCCTTGGAAATGGAATTTCTTGGATCTCTTTTTCTGGATATAATTTTTGAACAATTTCTACTAATAAATTTTCATTTAGAGACATCACATCTTCACGCTCAACAAAACTCATTTCCATATCAAGTTGAGTAAACTCTGGCTGGCGATCCCCACGTAAATCTTCATCTCTCATACACTTGGCCATTTGAAAATATTTTTCCATGCCAGACGCCATTAAGAGTTGTTTGTATTGTTGTGGAGCTTGGGGTAAAGCATAAAATTTTCCCTGGTCCAGTCTTGAGGGAACAATAAAATCTCGAGCTCCTTCAGCTGTAGATTTTGAAAGAATCGGGGTTTCTATTTCAATAAAATTTTCTTTATCCAAATAATCACGAATTAGTTTAGCAACCTTATGTCTGTTGCGAATATTTTTCTGCACTCGAGCCCTACGCAAATCAAGATACCTATATTTTAACCTGTGTTCCTCTCCTATTTCATATCCATCCGTAGACAAATCAACCATTGATGTTTCTGCTTTATTTAAAATTTCTATCCCCGTCACCTCAAGTTCTACTTCACCATTTAATACTCCAATTTTTATATTCTTTTCCGGACGTTTATTTACGATTCCATTTATTTTTAAAACCCATTCTGATCTAATTTCTTTTGCTTTTTCTATCACTTCCGCTCGGCTTGGCAGCGCCACTGCTTGCACTTTACCTGTCATATCACGCATATCAAAAAATACCATTTTACCTTGGTCACGCCTGACATCCACCCACCCGGCGATGATGACCTCCTTACCCACATTATCTTTCAAATCTTTAATATAAATTCTGTCTCGCATGGTAAAAACATTTTAACATAAAAAAAATAAAATGGCGACCGGTCCCATGGAAGGAAACGGCCGCCAGTTGCTCGGATACGCCGAGCGCGTGCGAAGCTAAGGGTGCCTCGCTTCGCCGAGATAGTACCTCTCCCGAGGACGAGGGATCACGACGGCAGCGACACGAGACGAAGCAGGCTTACGTTTGACCACAAGTGGCTTACCACAGATATTGTGTTTCCACCCACCGTCTTCGTCGTATATCATGAAGAACGGGTCACCCGGATTTCGCGTGCAACCACACGCAAAAGCCAAAAAATAACCAGGGATCTCCACCGGCCCAGGCTTAGGAACTCCGGACATCCAAGTTTCAAGATTCTTCATATCCTTCTTCTCCTCTCCTTTTTCACACGGCCCCCAGCATCCGCCGGGTCCGCTGTGTATCGTGGGATGGTTATCCATCTTCTGGGTTTCTATCACTTCTCTTCCACACCCGTGACAAGTTTTCACACACACCCCCTATTCTGTTGTCATAGAACGAAAAAGCCCCCTTAGAGGGCTAGTGTTTGAGTTGTAAGTTTTTTGTTTGAGTATTTTTACAGCGCAAATATCAGCCCTCTAAGGTTGTGGCTAAAGAAGAAAAACTTAATATATTTGCTTTGCTGTAAATTTTTATTCACCTGTATAGTATAACCCATAATAATAAAAACACAAGCCTTAATATACATTCACTCCGATCTTTTCTCTTACTTCTTTCATTTTTGCGGAAGCTATTTTTTTCGCTTTTTCTCCCCCGGCTTTCAAAATAGCAAGTGCTCCAGGAATATCTTTTTCAAATTCTTTTCTCTTTTCTCGAAGCGGTGCGACAAATTTCTCTATATCTTCTACGAGCATTTCTTTGAGTTCTTTATATTTTCCTGATTTTTCTTCATAAATTTTTTTTAGCTCATCTTCATTGCGGAAAAGTTTGTGAATGGCATATACATTTTTGGGTATTCCCCCGCTAGAATCCGTCACTATGCCCATCACGCATTTTTTAATTTCTTCGTACGAAGCAAAAAGCGGGATAGTGTTATTGTAACTCTTGCTCATCTTCCTACCATCTGTACCGGGCACTACCGCCATATCTTTTAAAATCATCGGTTCCGGTAATTTGAAAATCTGACCTCCCTGCCCATAAATATTATTAAATTTTTCTGCTATATCGCGAGCTATCTCTACGTGTTGCTTTTGATCAGCTCCGACTGGCACCATATCTGGACCATACATCAGGATGTCAGCCGCCATCAAAACTGGATAATTAAAAGTACCCACATCAATTTCTTTATTTTTTGCTTGCGCATCTTTGAAGGCATGCGCACGCATCAAAAAAGGCATCGTAGTGACAGTATCAAAAATCCAAGCGAGTTCAGTGTGTTCAGAAATGTCACTTTGTTTAAAAAATGTTACTTTTTGTGGATCAAGACCAATAGCCAAATAATCAAGCAAAATACTTTTTATATTTTCGTTCATCTCTTTTGGATTCCTAAGAGAGTGCAAAGCATGATAATCTGCTATAAAAACAAAACCATCATGTTCATTCTGTAAATCAACAAATTGCTTCATTGCCCCAAAATAGTTCCCTATATGAGGTTTCCCGGAAGGTTGCACCCCTGATAAAAATACCTTTTTTGACATATTTCTATATTATCACATTTATTAACATTTTAATAACACCTTAACCCACTTTTTAGCTTTGACATTTTTTCTATCGTGATAGAATGACTCCATGATAAAAGCCGGAAGAAATAGTCCAAAAAACACCAACCTTCGTATTCCGCCCCAGAGCATCCCTTCTGAACAAGCAGTCTTGGGTTCTATTATGCTCCGCAAGGATGCAATGCACGAGGTGGAAGACATGATAACCCCAGATTCTTTTTATGTGGAAAAGAATAAAAAGATTTTTCAAGCAATGTTGGATTTGTCGGCAAAAAATGAACCCATCGACATGCTCTCGCTTTCTACAAAATTAAGTGAACAAAAATTTTTGGAATCTGTCGGAGGGAATCAATATCTCGCAGAGATTGTAAACGTCGTCCCCTCTTCCACAAATGTCAAACATTATGCCGATATCGTACAGAAAAAATATGTCCTCCGAAGTTTGATAGAGGCAGCGGATTATGTTTCCGAGCTCGCCTTCGAAGAAGGTGATGACCACATGGATGATATTTTGGATATGGCAGAAAAGAAAATTTTTAGCGTAGTTTCTTCTCCGAAAAATCAAAAATTTGTAAATTTGAAAGACGCTTTACCGGAAGCCTACGAACGATTGGAAAAATTGCACGAGAACAAGGGAATGCTCCGCGGACTTCCAACCGGATTTAAAGAATTAGACACCATGCTCTCTGGCTTGCAAAAATCAGATTTGATTATTTTGGCTGCGAGACCAAGTATGGGTAAGACTACTCTCGCACTAGACATCGCACGTATGTCCGGAGTATTACATGAAAAATCTATTTTAATATTTTCTTTGGAAATGTCCTCACAACAGCTCGTAGATAGAATGCTCTCCGCTGAGAGTCGCGTGAACGCTTGGAATTTACGCACCGGACGCCTATCTTCCGATAGAGAATTTTCTCAACTTCGCGATTCTTTAGACAAACTTGCAAAAGCTAAAATTTATATTGACGATCAGCCGGGAAATTCAATCGTCCGCATGAAAGCCTTGTCTCGCAGGATAAAAGCTGAAAAAGGACTCGACCTCATCGTCGTGGACTATTTGCAATTGATGACGACGTCAAAAAATTATGATTCAATGGTAAACCAAGTTACAGAAATCAGTAGATCATTAAAAAGTCTAGCAAAAGAATTGGATGTGCCAGTGCTCGCGCTTTCACAGCTTTCTCGCGCAGTGGAATCTCGTGGTGGTAAGCCTCGCCTTTCTGATCTTCGAGACTCTGGGTCTATTGAACAAGACGCGGACGTGGTAATGTTCATTCACCGAGAAGATAAAGGCAAAGATGAATCTGAAAAAACAAATATAGCGGAAATCTTGATTGAAAAACACAGAAATGGCCCAACAGGGAAAATTGAACTTTACTTCGACGAAAAAACCACTACGTTCTTAAACCTTGAAAAGAGCAGCCTCAGCGAATTTGCTCCATCAAAAATAGGTGGAGAATTGGATGAATTTTAATTATGGATATCATAGATAAACTTGCAGAAATTTTTAAAGAATTCCCCGGCATTGGAGAAAGGCAGGCTAAACGCTTTGTTTATTTTCTAATGTCCAGAAATCCTGCTTATACAGAAAATCTTTCTATTTTAATTTCAGAATTAAAAAAAGAAGTAGCACAATGTAAAGAATGTTTTAGGTTTTTTATAACAAAAAATAATAAAGATAAAGTCTGTGATATTTGTGGTGATAAAAACACAGACTCCTCTACTCTCATGATAATAGAGAAAGATTCAGATTTAGAAAGTATAAGAAAAAGCGGAGTCTATCACGGTAAATATTTTATTTTAGGCGGACTGGTACCCGTCGTTGAAAAAACTACTAAAAGCCGAGTGCGTATTGAAGAATTAAAACAAAGACTCTCTGCCTCCAAGTCAGACATGGGGGAAATAATTTTAGCTTTTAGTATAAGCCCACAAGGTGACCATACTGATCAATATGTTCGAGAACAGCTGAGAGACATGACAGAAAAATTTGGAATAAAAATCTCCTCCCTGGGCAAAGGACTCTCCACCGGCACCGAACTAGAATATTCCGACAATGACACTCTCAAAAACGCCCTTAAAAATAGACAGTAAGCAAAATAGACAATAAAAAAAATCCCACTCGTGGGATTTTTTTTATTTTATAGAAGTAATTTTTACTTTAAAGAATGGTTGGCGGTGGCCGTTGCGTTTTAGGTAGCGGGATTTTTGTTTATATTTAACAACCATCACCTTGCGAGAACGGCCGATTTCTACGATTTCCCCATCGACTTTAGCACCCTTTATATATGGTGTACCGATAGTCGTATCCTTGCCGTCATCCACCAAGAGAACCTTATCAAAAGAAAGCTTGTCCCCTTTTTTGTACTCAACGCCTGCGGTCTTCATTTTTTCAATAGAAACAAGGCCCCCCTCGGAGACTTTATATTGCTTTCCGCCTGTTGCTATAACTGCAAATTCCTCTTTCTTCATATGAAACTATATTATACGATATTTTACAAAAAGGCAAGCTTTTGCTACAATAAAACCATATGCAACCAAAAATTATAGAGAAATATTTTTTCTTTGGGCTATTGTTTGTCACCTTTGTTTTTACCTTTTTTATTTTCCAACCATTTTGGGTTGTGCTCGTACT
>Ga0172379_10008424_pt1 | contig 12979 bp, 14 predicted proteins | sample GrowelOW334metaG_FD_119756 | JGI IMG/M metagenome (GOLD analysis project Ga0172379, IMG submission 119756) | Groundwater microbial communities from an aquifer near a municipal landfill in Southern Ontario, Canada - Groundwater well OW334 metaG | ecosystem: Environmental > Aquatic > Deep... | reverse complement strand
TGTCCGTAACTCATTGAGAAAAGAGTTTGCAAAAGCGTTTGAAAACATGGACATGATTTTAACTCCCACTACTCCTTTTGTCGCTTGGAAAATAGGCGAAAAAAGTGATCCGATTTCCGTATACTTGGCGGATATTTTTACTATTACAGCCAACATAGTTGGAATACCCGCGATATCCATTCCTTCCGGTTTTTCGGAGATAGAAGGCAAGAAATTACCGCTTGGAATTCAATTAATGGCTCCGCATGGAAGGGAAGACTTGCTTTTTGAGATTGGTCAAAAGTTTGAAAAAAATAGAGATGAATAAAATTATGATATAATTGCTGTATGGATACGCTTAGCCAAAATCCTATTCTCGGGAATTCAGCTTCTGGCTTTAGGTTTTTTAATCTGGAATATTTATTTGATCAAGGCATTTCTTTTTTCCGTCAACTTTTTGATGTCGGCAACAGTCTAGGCACGAAGATAATACTTATTTACAATATAACCGCTATTTTGCTTTTTATCTTGGCGATATTTTTTATGGTTATCATTTCTTATACTACCATTAGAATGTTTGAAATAAGAAAAAAAGAACGCGAACATTTAAAACATGAAATTGCCGAGTATGCGCAACATCACGCCGAAAAAGAAAAGAAAATGCAGGAACAGGAAGAAATATCTAAAAATCCCCGCTGGATTAAAACCTTGAATTATCTTTTTTCACAGCACGGGAGCGACTGGAAACTGGCCGTTATTGAAGCGGATTCCATGCTTGATAATCTAATGGATCAGCTTGGTTTTAAAGGCGAAAATCTAGGCGACAAATTAAAATCTGCGAGTCAAAGCAACTTTCGCAACTTAAGTTCTGCTTGGGAAGTGCATACAATTAGAAACAGAATAGCCCATGAAGGTATTAATTTTGAGCTTTCACAGCGTGAGGCAAAAAGAATAATTGCCCTATATGAGCAGATTTTTCGCGAGTTTGGTTATATCTAATTGTTGCGGGAGGCCGAATCGAACGGCCGTCTTAAGGTTATGAGCCTTACGAGATGCCTCTTCTCTATCCCGCTATGTGTTTAACTTTATAATAAAAATTCAATTTTTGCAACTGAGATTTGAAAAAACACTGAAATATGTTATTCTCCATTTATGTCGGCGTAGCTCAGTTAGTAGAGCGGAGGACTCATAAGCCTCAGGTCGCAGGCGCACTCCCTGCCGCCGACACACTCTTTTAGTTTTTAAAAGAGAAATAATTGCGGGCGTAGCTCAACTGGTTAGAGCGCTTCCCTGTCACGGAAGAGGTTGCCGGTTCAAGTCCGGTCGCTCGCGCAAATAAAAAATACACTAGAAAGCACCTAGTGTATTTTTTGCAAAATAGTGAAAAATGAACTAGTATTTTCAATAGGCGCCATAGTTTGCCGTTGTAGCTCAGTTGGTAGAGCACGTCATTGGTAATGACGAGGTCATCGGTTCAATCCCGATCAACGGCTCCAGGATGGAGTTTGCCGAAGTAACTGTTTTGGTAGTTAAACTAAATTTGCCGAAGTAGCTCAGTTGGTAGAGCACCGCTTTCGTAAAGCGGGGGTCGACAGTTCAATCCTGTCCTTCGGCTCCATGAATATAGGATTTACAAAAATGCACGGTTTGGGAAATGACTTTGTGGTCATTGATAATATGAATGGGCGAATCACTTTGTCTAAAAAGCAGATTATTTTTTTGTGCGACAGAAATAAAGGTATCGGCGCGGACGGTGTCATCCTTATTGAGTCTTCGGATGAAGCGGATTGTTTTATGAATTATTACAATGCCGATGGATCAATGGCGGAAATGTGTGGCAATGGCGTTCGTTGCGTAGCTAAATTTTTAAAAGATGAAATATTAAAAAATGAAACTCATTTCAAGATAATGACCCGCGCGGGGATAAAAGAAATAGCATATCAAAATGACGGCACTTTTTCGGTCAATATGGGCAAGCCGGTTTTTTCACATCACGATTTTCCGAAGCAATCTTTGGAACTTGAAGGACTTGATTTGAATTTTGTTTCTATGGGAAATCCACATGCAGTAGCTTTTGTGGAAAATTTAGATGATTATGAGCTTCAAACTATTGGTCCACGGGTGGAAAATGATTCTCATTTTCCAAATAAAATAAATGTGGAAATAGTAGAAAAAAAGAATGATAAAGAGTTTGTGGTGAAGGTTTGGGAGCGGGGTTGTGGAGCGACGCTGGCTTGCGGGACCGGGGCTTGCGCTGTCTACGCTGTTGCCAGAAAAAGCAAGAGCGCTAATGCAGAAATTGTCATCAATTTACCCGGAGGGAAACTATTTATGTCTGAAAAAGATGGCGAGATAATCATGCGCGGGGAGGCGGCCAGTGTCTTTAGTGGGCTGGTGGAGATAATTGACAGATAGCGCCTTAGGCGCTATCTGGGAAGAAATTTATGAATGAAGATACAAATGCGATAAATGAACAAATTAAGAGATTAGAAGAGGAAATGACTAGTCCGGGTTTTTGGGATGATAAAAATAAAGCGCAAAATGTTTTGCGCGAGCTTGCAGAATTAAAAAATAGAAAAGAAGGTTTAGGAAAATACGATAAAGGAAATGCCATTTTGACTATAATTTCCGGCGCTGGCGGGGATGACGCTGAAGATTTCTCCGCTATGCTTTTGTCTATGTATGTGAAATATGTAAATGAAAAAAAATGGAGAGTTTCTTTTATTCACGAACACAAAAATGACCAAGGCGGTTATCGCAACATCACCATAGAAATATCCGGAAAAAATGCGTACGGAACGTTGAAAAATGAGTCCGGGGTGCATCGTTTAGTTCGCATTTCTCCTTTTAACGCGAAAAAATTAAGACACACCTCTTTCGCGCTGGTGGAAGTTTTGCCGAAGTTTTCTAAATTGGACGAAAAAGATTTTATCATTCCGGAGTCCGATCTGAAGATTGAATTTGCGCGATCCAGTGGTCCGGGCGGACAAAATGTGAATAAAAGGGAAACAGCGGTACGCATTGTGCACATTCCAACAAACATCTCTGTCCATGCTTCGGGCGAAAGATCTCAAGAACAAAATCGCGAAACTGCCATGAATGTTCTGCGCGCCAGGATTTTCAAAAAAGCGGAGGAAGAGAAGAAAAGTTTTGAGGAAATATTCAATAAGCATTTTAATACGGACATAGAATGGGGCAACCAGATTCGCTCTTATGTGCTTCACCCTTACAAAATGGTCAAAGACCACCGAACCAACGTTGAGACTTCCGATGTTGACGCTGTCTTAGGGGGCGATCTGGATTTATTCATAGACCCCGTCGTTCGCGAACGACAGGGTGGAGCAGAAAAAAAATTATAATTATGATATAATTCTAGGGTGATTTATTTCAATAATGTTTCAAAGATTTACAAAGATGCCGTAGCGCTGGATGATGTCACTCTGACAATCACGGCCGGGGAGTTTGTGTCTGTCGTTGGACATTCTGGGGCGGGCAAGACAACCTTAACTAAAATGATTTTAGCCGATGAAAGCCCTACTGAGGGCACAGTTTTCTTTGAGTCTATTAATGTGCATCGGTTAAGAAACAAGGATCTGACCAAACTACGCCAGCGAATCGGGGTGGTCTTTCAAGATTATAAATTATTGTCCAATAAAACTGCTTACGAAAATATCGCTTTTGCCATGGAAGCAGTCGGCAAGACAGACGAAGAGATATCTTCCGATGTTCCGCATGTTTTAGAACTGGTTGATTTAAGCCATCGCCTTCACCACTTTCCGAATCAAATGTCCGGGGGCGAACAGCAAAGGCTTGCTATCGCCCGCGCGATTATTAATCAACCCGAATTAATTATTGCCGATGAGCCGACAGGGAATCTGGATTCAATCAACACGCATGAAATAGTGCAGATTTTAAAAAAAATAAATGACCTTGGCACTACGGTAATCTTGAATACTCATGATCGTGGGGTTGTTGAGTCAGTCGGAAAAAGGGTGATTACGATGGAAAATGGGAAAATTATAAGAGACACAAAGCATCATAAATAATATGATATAATCAAGCGGAATTACCTCTATTTAAAAAATCATGGCCATCACAAATTTAAAAAGAATTGTAAAAGCAGGATTTAAGAACTTTACTCGAGGTGGCTTGGTTTCTTTCGCAGCGGTCTTAGTGGTTACCATTACTCTTTCTGTCATCACTGTTATTATTTTATTGCAAGCAGTGCTGAATTTTTCACTTAATCAGATAAAAGATAAAGTGGATGTAACAATTTATTTTACAGTGGATGCCCCGGAAAGCAAAATGATGCGCTTAAAAGAATCTTTGGAAAAATTACCCGAAGTAGCGGACGTTTCTTACACCAGCGCTGATGATGCGTTAAAACTTTTCCGAGAACGTCATGCCAACGATTATTCAACCTTGGCCGCCTTGGACGAAATAGGGAACAATCCGCTTGGGGCTTATTTAAATGTCAAAGCTAAAGAAATTTCTCAATATGAAAGCATTGCTAATTTTCTTAAATCCGACAATGCGCTCACAAACGGCGGGGCAGACATCATAGACAAAGTGAATTACCATCAAAATAAATTGGTCATAGACCGATTAAATACCATCATATCCGGAGCGCAGAAACTTGGCTTCCTGCTTACTTTTTTATTGGTGATTATTTCCATTATCATTACCTTTAATACCATCCGATTGACTATCTTTATATCTAAAGAGGAAATCGGCGTGATGCGCCTTGTAGGGGCCTCCAAGATGCGAGTGCGCGGTCCTTTCATGATTGAGGGCGCCATTTATGGCATTATTGCCACTTTAGTAACCTTGATTCTCTTCTTACCGTTGACTATCTGGTTTGGACGCAATATGAGCGATTTTCTGGGGATGAATATATATGATTACTACATTTCAAATCTTTTTCAAATTTTTGCAATTGTTTTATTTTCAGGTATAATCTTGGGGGTCATATCCAGCTTTATTGCGATTAGAAGATATTTAAATAAATAAAACAGTGGCGTCAAAAAAGAGAATAAAATATATTTTCGTAGTGGGAGGAGTGATGTCGGGTGTCGGCAAAGGCATTGCTTCCGCCTCAATAGCTAAAATCCTTCAGTCTCGCGGTATTGAAGTTACCGCTCTCAAAATTGATCCATATGTCAATGTTGACGCCGGCACCATGAACCCCACCGAACACGGTGAGGTTTTCGTTTTAGATGATGGTACCGAGTGCGATCAGGATATGGGCAACTACGAGCGTTTTCTAGACCGTGACCTGACTCGAATGAATTATATGACGACCGGCAGTGTTTATTTATCAGTGATTCAAAAGGAACGTAATTTGGAATTTGGCGGTAAGCAAGTAGAAGTCGTTCCCCGTATCCCGCTTGAGGTTATTGAACGCATAAATAACGCGACCGTCAAAGCTGGCGCAAAAGTTGCCATCACAGAAATTGGCGGGACGGTTGGCGAGTATGAAAATATTTTATTTTTGGAAGCGGTGCGAATGTTGAAAATTAAAAATCCGCAAGATGTGCTTTTGGTATTGGTGAGTTATGTGCCGGCGCTTGGCGCGGGTGGAAATGAACTCAAAACCAAGCCGACCCAGCATGCTGTGCGTAATTTAAACGCTGTGGGTCTCAATCCGGATATTATTCTTGCTCGCGCCCACATTCCGATGGACGACAAGAGAAAAGATAAGATTGAATTTATGTGCAGTCTGGATAAAGGAGATGTTATTTCCGCGCCGAACGTCAGCAATATTTATGAAGTGCCGATTAATTTTGAAAATGATGGAATCGCTGAACGTATCTTTAAAAAATTAAAAATACCTTCACTTAAAAAAGACATGAAAGAATGGCGCGCGATGGTGAAGAAAATGAATGATGCGACGGAGACAGTGCGTATCGGCATCGTGGGTAAATACTTTGGCACTGGAGAATTCGTTTTGGAAGATTCGTATATTTCCGTAATTGAGTCGATCCGACACGCCGCGGGCGCTGTGGGACGCAAGCCGGAAATAAAATGGCTCAATTCGGAGCAATTTGAAAAAGACCAGAAATCTTTAAAAGAGCTGGATGAATTTAATGGCATAATCGTGCCGGGCGGTTTCGGCAGTCGGGGAATAGAAGGCAAGATCGCTGTCATAAAATATTGCCGGGAAAATAAAATTCCGTATTTAGGCTTATGTTACGGTATGCAGTTGGCAGTAACTGAATTTGCTCGGCATGTGGCTGGCATGAAAGACGCTCATACGACTGAAATAGACCCGAAGACTCCTTTTCCAGTTATTGATATTATGCCCGAGCAGAAGAAGAATTTGAAGGAAAAAAATTATGGAGCGACAATGCGTTTGGGCGCTTATCCTGCCAATTTGAAAAAGGGGACTATCGCCAGCGCTACTTACAAGACTTCCACCATTTCAGAACGGCACCGTCATCGTTATGAAGTCAACCCAGCATATATAGAAAAATTGGAAAAAGCCGGCTTGGTATTTTCTGGTGTCTCGCCAGACGGACGACTGATGGAAATCGCTGAACTTCCAAAAGCCCAACATCCCTTTTTTCTCGGCACACAATTTCACCCAGAATTAAAATCTCGTCCGCTTTCTCCGCATCCTCTTTTTCTGGATTTTATTAAAGCTTCTGCTGAAAAGAATAAAAAATAGTTTTTTTATCTCTTCATTACCATTAAATGAAGATGAAAATGATCGGGAATGGATTTCTCTTTATTGGTAGCTTCCAATATAACCTCATATTTTAAGTTTATATGCGTTGCTTTGATTAAATCCAGTTCTTCTTTTTCTATTTTATTTAATTCTTCGTAAACTGTGTGTCTTTTGGGAATAACCATATGGTGAACCTTTGCCACTTTATCGTAAGGAAATTTATTGTTTACAATTCTCCAGTGCTTGAATTTTTTAATAGATTTGGCTTTTTTACATAAATTGCATCCAGCCTTTAAAACTCCGCTAGCTTTGACTTTTTCGTACTTTTCGAACACTTTTTTACTTCTAAATGGGTGAGGCATGGTCCATATTATAGCAAAACTAGGCATCTTGGCCAAATCCCCTTGGGCTTTTCCTTGTTTTTGCTATAATTAATCTATGGATAAAAAAATATTGCCAGGCATCTTAATAGTTATAGGTTTAGTTTTAATTGGAGGCGGTTATTATTATTGGAAAATAAAAACACAAAAATCAGCCACCCAACAAGCGGCGGAAGATATCCAGAAAACAGCGGCCAACATCTCGGCGGATATTGGTAATAATGTTTCGCCGGATGTCACGATACCGACCGTTAGTTTGCCCGATACGGACGCCAATCCTTATAATAAAACCAATCCTTTTTCAAATTTAAAAACTAATCCTTTCCAATAAAAATATGAATAAAAATACTCTAAGCATTTTAATACTAGTTTCCGGAGTCCTGATTTCCGGAGCGATAATCAATCCGGTCAATGCCCAAACAGAGCGACCGTTACAGCCCCAAGAACAAAAAATGCCCAGCGATATTCAATATCCGATTCCGGAACTAGGCAACTGCAAAAGCAAAAACGCCTGCAAGGTGTTTTGCGACGATTCCCAAAATTCTGATGCTTGTTTATCTTTCGCCGAAGAACGAAATTTAATGAGTCCCGAAGAATTGGCTAATGCTAAAAAATTTATAGATAAAGGAATGGTTGGTCCGGGTAGCTGTAAGGGGCAGGCTGAATGTGACCAGTATTGTGGCAATTCCAAACATATAGAGGAATGTATGACCTTTGCGCAAAAGAATGACATGATGTCGGAACAGCAATTGCAAGATTCTCAAAAAGTTTTGAAAGCTATCAAGAGCGGTTTAAAGCCACCGGCTTGTTCCGGGCCAAAACAATGCGATACCTACTGTAGCAGCGCCGAGCATATGGAAGAATGCATGACTTTTACTTTAGCGGCCGGAGTGGTTTCGGATAGCCAGAGGGAACAAATGCAAAAGACTTTAGACGCTCTTAAAAAAGGAATCAAGCCCCCAGCTTGTCGCGGTCAACAAGAGTGCGATAAATATTGCGGTACTCATCAGGAGGAATGCATGAGTTTTTCTTTAGCCACCGGCATGGTGCCAGACAATCAAAAAGAACAAGTGCAGAAAACTTTAGATGTTTTTAAAAAAGGAATTAAGCCACCGGCTTGTCAACCAAACCCGCCGGATAATCAATCTGGACAGCCCAATCAATCCAGTCAATCAGGGTTGCAGGCGTGCGAACAATATTGCGCCGAGGATAGCCATGTTGAAGAATGCGTGAAATTTTCCGTAGCGATGGGGAATATGACCGAACAGCAAGCGCAAAATTCCATAAAAAACGGCAACAAAGGGCCTGGCGGATGTATCGGCAAAGAGGCCTGCAATGCTTTTTGTGATAATCCCGACAATCAAGAGACTTGTTTTAATTTTGGCAAAGACAACGGGATGATTCCTCAAGAAGATCTGCAAAAGATGCAGGAAGGCCAACAAAAAATGAAAGATTCCTTCGGTCAAATTCCGGAGGAAGTTTTAAACTGCATCACGACATCTGCGGGCGCTGGCATTGTTGAAAAAATGAAAAGTGGCTCATACATACCTAACGGAAAAATTGGCGAAACGATGAATCAATGTTTCCAAAGCTTTGTTCCGCCACGTCAAGAATCGGATGAAAATAAACCTGGAGAACTCGGCGGACGAGATGGACAAGATAATATGCCACCGGGAGATGACAAATATGGTCAACAGAATCAGCAAAATCAGCAAAATAGAATTGATCAAGGGGAGCCGGGACAAGGTCAGCCAATGATAAATCCAAATCAATCCGGAACGCTTTTTCGAGAAAAAATGGAACCTATTATTCAAGGTCAACCCGGAGAGCCAGGTCAATTTATTCAAAGGGAATTTGAAGAGTCTGGACAACTTATTCAACAAAGGCTAGAACCTATCATCCAAGGTCAACCCGGTCAAATGCAGTTTCAAGAACAACAAGCACCCGGGATATTCATCCAGGGCGGGTCTGGAGAGCCAGGTCAAGTAATTCAGGGTGAACCCGGGCAAATACAGCCTCAACAACAAATACAGATTCAACAGCAACCCCAGCCATTGCTTCAACCACAACCACCAGCAGGGGAACAAACTCCTCCTCCGCCAACTAGTTTTCTACAAGGAACACAAAAACTCTTAGGAAATGTTCTGGGAGCGTTCAAGTAAACTATCTAAAAAGGAAAAGCAAAATAACAAAGAGAATTACAAAGCAACTAAAAAAACCAACTGTTTTTGCGAAAAAATTAATGGCTTCTTTTTTTCTATTTTCTATATACAAATAAATGGGTTCGGAAAAGAAAAGAAAACCCATTATTGCGACTGATAAAACGAGAAGGCCTAGCATGGTCATTGGAATAAAAATACTTTTTTGTGGCAACATAGAAGTGATGCTTTGGGTACTTTGCATAATGGAAACTATTAAAGCTATATATAAAGCCGCACCCAACGCATGTAAAAATGGTTTTTTCATAGTCCTATTATAACAAATTTTTAGGAGAATGCTAGTTTATCGTCTAATGGTAGGAAAAATATGCTATAATGCTCTTATGCCTAGTAATTGGAACAAGGGTCAAACCAAATACACCAATCTTTCTGTTAAAAAAATTTCTGATACCATGAAAGAAAAAAGAATTGATAATTTTAAAGAATGGAGAGATAAAATGAAAACGAAAGGTAAAATAAAATCAAAATACTTACCTCTTAAAAAAAAACGGAAATCTTGCTGAACTTATCGGTGTTGTACTAGGTGATGGTCATATTCGAGCGTATCCAAGAGCCGAAGAATTATCAATATTTTCAAATTCGAATAATCCCGGTTTTATTAATAGATATTCCACTTTAGTAAAAAATATATTTGGTAAAAAACCAAACATAACAAGACATTCAGGGAAAAATTGCATGAGGATACGTATTTATCAAAAACAAATTAGTAGTCGCCTAGGAGTGCCCTTTAGCCCTAGGGTAAATCTTAAAATAATCATACCTGAGTGGATTATTTCGAATAAAAAGTATATAGTTAGGTACTTGAGGGGGTTATACGAGGCCGAAGGATCACATTCTATTCACGAAGCTACTTGTACATATAAAGTTCAGTTTTCAAATAAAAATATTTCTATGTTAGACAATGTATTTAAGTTGGTTTCTGAGCTTGGATTTCATCCCCATAGAAGTAAATGTATGATTCAATTGTCGAAGAAAAAAGAGGTGTTTGATTTTCTTAGATTAATTGAATTTCGAAAATATTAGATTGCCGGATCGACTAATGGTAGGTCGTCGCTCTCTGAAAGCGAAAATTTTGGTTCGAATCCAAGTCCGGCAGCCAAGAAGTCAAGTGACTAGAATACATCATATTTTGATATTATATAAAAATGAAAGAGAAACTTTTTCTTAACCCCACAAGAGAACTTGTAGGTAAAAATAATTTTAAAGAAGACCATTGTATAGATGAAACAGGAAAAATTGTTCAACAAATTCGTCTTCAGTGTGACTCACAAGATAAAAGAGAGGAAATAATTCTTTATCATTTTTTAAGTCATCTTGATAATAATCAAAATTATTTATTTGAAATTGAAGATAGAGATAATCCGTGGGACTTTTTTATTATAAAAGACAAAAAAAATGCTTTTTTTGTCGAGATTACTTCCTTTTCTGAAAATACAAATTCTTTTATAAAGAAAAAGCAAGAAGAAAAGTACCACAGATTAAAAAAACAAGACAAAATCAGACTTAGTGATTTAAGAAAAATCGCACGAGAATTTGGTTTCGGAGAAAAGGTAGAACTGTGCCTTAAAGAAAATGAAAAACTAGAAAATAATACTTTAGTCGAAAATCCTCTGGAGAGAGAGTTTGTCATACTTATTAGTTCAACAAATGTTAATGATGAAAAAATGTCTTTTTTGGAACTTATACAGTGTGCAATACAATCTAAATCAAATAAACCAAGTAAAACACATCTACAAAAAGAGTCTGTTTTTCTTGTATTAGACAATAGAACTATAAAATATGATAAGGAGGATTATGAATACGCGGTACACGAACTTTCAAAAAATTCTAAGGAGTGGCCATTTTTAGGAGTTTTTATATATACTGGTTTTTACTCTGACGATGATGGAAAAAATTCTGAATTTTACCTTACAAGAATTTAAACAATCCAGTATGACTGAGACATCTCAATTTGGTATACTAAAAGTCGTCAAAGGACGCTTGTGGGGTCTCATAGGGTAAGGTTCCAGACTGAGTCAGTCAGCCAGTGTTTTTAACTATATTTTGCTATAATATTTTATATTTATGCATAAAGAAATAAAAATTGAGGATTTAGGTTATGATACTTTTTTTGAATCTAATCGTTATAAATTAAAATTAGAGGAATTTTCAGTTGCGCGAGTTATTGTTGAATACAGAGGAGCTTATAAAGTTAAAAATATAAATGGCGAGTTTTTGGCAAAAATAACTGGAAAACAAATGTTTAATGCCACATCAAGAGAGGACTATCCTGCCGTGGGAGATTGGGTGGCAATTACAGAGCTTAATAAAGAACAAGCGGTGATTCATAAGGTGTTGCCAAGAAGAACCATAATTAAAAGAAAATCAGGTAATAAAAACGAAATACAAATTATCGCAACGAATATCGATGTAGCATTTGTTGTTGAATCAGTTGATAGAGATTATAACTTGAATCGTTTTGAAAGATATTTTGCAATAACTAATGATGGAGATATAAGCCCTGTTATTGTTTTAAATAAAATAGATTTGATTTCTAGAGAAGAATTAGATTTAAAATTGGCTGAAATTAAGAATAGGTTTAATAATATTGATGTTATTCTAGCTAGTACTATAGCTGACAATGGCCTGAATGAATTAAAGAAATATATAATAAAAAGAAAGACTTATTGTTTTCTTGGTTCGTCTGGGGTTGGTAAGTCTTCGTTAATTAATAAATTGCTCGGGAAAGACATCATAAAGACCGAAAACATAAGTCTTAGCAATAATAAAGGAAAACATACTACCACCAACAGAGAAATGTACTTTCTGGAAAGTGGAAGTATTGTAATAGATAATCCTGGAATGCGCGAAGTAGGAATGACAGACACTAATGTTGGCATAGATAATCTATTTGATGAAATAACTACCCTGGCAAAAAAGTGCAAATTTGTAGATTGTACACATATTCACGAGCCAGGTTGTGAAGTTTTGTCTGCATTAAAATCTGGTAAATTACATAAAGAAAAATATTCAAATTATATTAACTTAAAAAAAGAAGCTGAATTTTATAATATGTCTGAAGTTGAAAGAAATGAGAAAGATTATAAATTCGGAAAATTTATTAAGACGGCAAAGAAACAACTAAAAAATCTGAATTATTAGCCATCTAGGTTCCCACGTCATCCCAACCCCCCAGCAAACATTTTTGAACTCTGTTATAATAAATTTTATTAAATGAAAAAGAAAATCACTCGCCAATTGAAAAATATTTCAACTCGTGGCTATTTTTTATTCTCTGTTGGTTTGGTATTTGTATTTTTTCTTTTATTTTCTTTTTTCCCGGGAATTTTTGGCTTCAGTGTTTCTTATCACAAAGGCGATTTAAGAGTAAAAATAGCTGAAACTGAAAAAAAACAGCCAAACGGAAAACTTGTTTTTCCTCCGTTAGATATCGTGGCCTACGAAAAGAAAATAAATGAATTGGCAAATAATCCGCTTCCAAAAGAACCAACCACTAAAATTATCAAAGATCCAAAAACAGGAGAAGCCACCACGGTAATCGTACAGCCCAAGCCCGCCCCACCAAACATTTGGCCGGTAAAGACCGTGTATCCAAACGCTGGCGCAATTTTGCCATTCAATCGCATCATTGCTTATTATGGCAATCTATATTCAACCAAAATGGGGGTTTTGGGACAATACCCTGAAGAGGAAATGCTCGCAAAATTAAACGGGGAAGTAAAAAAGTGGGAAGA